>Ga0307517_10007237_pt1 | contig 16240 bp, 13 predicted proteins | sample 23_EM_MG_FD_194515 | JGI IMG/M metagenome (GOLD analysis project Ga0307517, IMG submission 194515) | Populus trichocarpa ectomycorrhiza microbial communities from riparian zone in the Pacific Northwest, United States - 23_EM | ecosystem: Host-associated > Plants > Roots > Unclassified | place... | reverse complement strand
ACGTCTTCGGGGTTATGAAATAAAGGTATTTAGTAATTGTATCTGCTAGTGATGAATTTTAATGGTAATATATGTTATCACGTAATTTTTTAGTCTGTAGATTCTATTTTTTCTTTTTATTGTTTTGCATATCATATGGTCTTAAACATGCTGTAATATTGTTTCAACGTGATTGATTTTCTTCATATGGAGTTCATAATGTATAGCAAAGCAACTTGTCATTTGACATTTTTATCATTGCATAAGCATTGAATATAATGTCTCTGTTACATTAGTGGTGCCTCTTGATATTTGTTAGATTTGTAGAAATATTATCAAATGAATCGAATCTTGGAAGATATGAATTTAAAATACAGAATAATTAAAATCACATTGAACTGACATGCATTGATAAGATTCAATTTTATGTATGGAAAACGAAAGTGCCCTACAGGAGCTACTTTCTGAATATCTATATAAAAAGAATACAAAGGGAATAAGCTCTATGATCAAAGCAGAAAGATTAATTAAACTATATTTTAATTGAGCATGCCTATGCCTGGTTAAAAAATGGAATAGGCATATAAATGGAGCAGTTAAATCTACCTTCACATGAATAAATGAAAAACAAAATGGGTTCCAAAATGAACATGACCAAGCTTCTCAAGTTCCTTGAGCTTTTCCTAATCATTAAATTTATTTGAAATGATGTTTGGAGGTTCGAGCATCTCACTACTCAACTGTATCAATTTTTGTGGAAGAGAAGTGTACGCCCAAGAAATTATGACGTTGCCTTCCACCCCCCCAAAACACACAGACCATATGTATAGACATTTGCCTTCTAACATTGTCTTGTTTTGTAAAGTATCTGAATCCAAAACTGAATTAAATAAAGAATAAACTAAACTTGACAATTAGTAAAAAAAGGTCATGAAAAAATTTTGTGTACTGGGATTTAGGCTGAGGGGGAGAGGCGAGAGAGGAGAGAGATGAAAAGGAGAAATTGTATTTGTTTGAATAGCTGAAAGCTGAAAGTGTACTCTAATTATGCATCTATTTTTTAACCTTTTTCCATGTTGCCATACGGACGGAGCTACTAGGAATGGTACATAAAGAGTCATTCCATGTTGCCATACTGACCACTCTGAATTATAGAATCTGAAGCAAAGTTTTCAATGTTTTGTCAGTTCCAGGTGTTATTTCTAGAGTTTGAAAACAAACCCAAAACACAGGTGGTGCCTGAGTGTTTGCTTTAAATATCTACTTCCTAGTTCTGCTGTTGTTATCTAGCTTGAATGGTGCCAAAGAGATGACATCCATCCAAGATTCTCTCTAGGCCAGAAGGAGTTGTGCTTATTCATCCATCACTCATGAATAATGAATGCATAGCTTTGAGTTTTTAACACTCTGTAATTAGGTCTTCTTTCAGAAAATTATAGCTCATGCATTGTTATGGCTACTTGAATTTGATTGTTGATTTTCCACTCCCTTTCTAGAGTAAAAAAGAAGGATTTCTTACCCTAGTATTTTGTTCATGTCTTGGCAGGCTAGGCATTGGGATACCTTCTATAGCTTCTACAGGAACACGACTGATAACAAGTTTGATCTCATCATTGAAACCTTTTTTTCCCTTCTTTCCACCAAAATTTTGTTGATATAGATAACTACAAACAATTAGTTCGTACTTCACATCATCATAGAATTTAGTCAAATCATATTAGATGCTTGAATCGCCACCTTGTTAATATGGTTTTGTTTTTCCATAGGTGGGGTACTCCTTATCTCACGAGGGATTTTTTTCACACCATGGGGTCAAAGATGGGAGATCAGGTGCTGCTTGTTGTTGCTGAAGAAGGAGATGAGCTTGTTGCTGGAGCTCTTAACATTATTGGTGGAGATACTCTATTTGGACGTCTATGGGGATGTCATCCAAAAGCCTACTATCCAAGCTTGCATTTTGAAGCATGCTATTACCAGGTTTTGATCTGATTTCTTGAAGTTTTTTGTTTTTCATTTTCTGTGCTGAACTGCATTATCAACCCCCTGCTTACTTTGTACGTTATAATAGAGCTGTCTGTTAATGATGCCATGTTGAATACAACAGTAATCATAAGTTTTAAGCACGATAAACTTAACTATGGACCCTGTTCTTTAATTTCATGTGGGCTATGCAACCAAGCCTGTTGACTTTGTTGATCTTCTGCATTTCTTAATAATAAGCTGTGGGGACCAAATTATTTTTGGGGAATCCTCGCTCCAATCTTTCGCTGTGATATTCCTGGCCAAGGATAGCGAGTGTCATTGCATGTAAGCAGTTGCAGTGACACAGACACTGACAGAAGTTACCTTCTGGAGCTTCCACGGCATTGCTGTAGTCTATATAGCATCATTTGCAGCAGTCATTAGCGACACATGAGTATTTATCCACACTCGGTTATCACATGCAGGCAATAGAGGCGGCCATTGAACTTAACTTGAACACAGTAGAAGCAGGAGCTCAGGGTGAGCATAAAATTCAGCGTGGTTACCTGCCAGTGTTAACTTATAGCTGCCATTACCTCATTGATGAAGCTTTCAGGAAAGCTATAGAGGAATTTCTAGTGCGGGAATCAACCCAGGTATGGTCTCGTGCATAGCTTTTTATAATGGTAATATCCTGAGTTGAAGCTCCTTTCTTTCACCACTTAGCTCGTGCATCAGGACAATTTAGGGTTTTTCTTCCTTTATGATGGCTAGTGTGAGGTATATGATCTGAATTCCATTGATATCTATAATCCAAAACTCCATCTTATACGTAAATAAGATGCCGATGAGATCAAGGGCAATTATATTCATTTAGATACACAATAATAATAATAATAATATAAGAAATCTCTATCCTTTCTTATAGAGAATTTGAAACCAGCATCTTTCCTTGCTTATTTGGGAATGCTGTCTCTTCTGTTGATTTAAGTGAAAGAAACATCCGATCCGGCTCACCATCATCCCTGAAAGATTTTTATCCTCCAGGGGATAATACAAGATTGAAATGCATTTAATGACTTAGACCTCTAGATGGTGTTGATCTCTGAAATTTCGTAGTAAATGGAATTGCCCATGGTGTTCCATTAAGAATTTGTTGCCTGTTTGCCATTAGTATATATAATAAGCTTTCAGTAAGTTCATTGCATTTCTCTGATTAACCATTCCTTTTCTTCTTTTTTGCAGGTTAAGCTTGTTATGAAACTAATTCACGATTCTGGTCCCCTTAAGGAGGGCATAAAATAGAATCAAAATGCATTGATGTTGTTGAAAAACTAGGATATCTTGCTACTTGTTTCCATAATCTCTGTAAATATATTTTCTGCACTATTCTGCTCCCAAAAGTTCACCATTAAGGGTTTGTATATAATCACAGGAAATTAACATATCAAGGGTTTGGTGTTGTCATTCCAACCGCTAAACCATGGTTAAGTGTGTTGTCATCTCATCTGCTAAACCATGGTTAAGCTTTGCACCGACAGCAGCAGCAGCAAAATTCTATTTCACCTTGAAAAAATAGATTATAAAGAAATTTCATTTCAAATTGGTAGTCTTTGACTATGGATGACCATTGTTTCTATTCAAAAAGATAGGAGGTTCTCGACTTCATAATGCAAGTTGAATGTGAGCATTTACACTAATATTACATGAAAAGAAGGGAAAATAAACATACCATATACCGTGTGCGACACTCCACAACCAAAGTGAGAAAAAACTGATTCACCCACTTACGTTTTCTATTTTGCTATTTGCTTAGAACCCTAAGAGTGTTTGTCTGCGTGTTTTTCTTTCCTTTAGATTCTTAGAATTTCAAACTGTGCTTCAAAATGAAAAGCATCATTTTAGCTGCTTTTCATTTCAACTTTGATTTGATACGTACAAAAATACATAAGCAGGTTCTAAGATTGTATATTAGATGCTTTTTAAAAATGCTTAGTATAAAGAACATTAAATTAATATTTTTTTGAGTATTTTGTGATGATTTTAATATACTGATATTAAAAATTTTAAAAATATTTAAGAAAAAATCATTTTAATACATTTTCACCTGACTTAATCTTTAAAAGTCACAGATATCAGTCAATTTGGGGAGGATCACGCAAATAATGATAATGGGGGAGGGGGGAGGGGGGATGGTCAAATTCAAGCATTTACTTCTCCATTGCAGCACAAACCATGAGAAAGAATACTTTTCTAGTCAGATTCAATACAACAAATACATTCGTCAATTTGTAGCATCTGATTCAAAAATATATATGTAAAACAGATCGCCTCACCCCGACAGCCGAACTTGGAAAGGTAAAATGGAAAATTTTAGTGTAGGTAAATACACATCTCAAAATCAAGAACTTGCAACTTGCAATATATATCTACACGCCTATTCCACTTTTACAAAGCTACTAACATGATGTGAGCTTCAGAAAATGTTCTGTCCGTCTTGAGTGGGAGCAGCAAAGCATGCGGCCACCCAATAATAATGCATGAATAATGAATTTGAAACAGGCCTTTTATCTAGTACCTATAGGATGAACCAGACGGTGGTGGCACGGGTGGCATTCGAGTGGGTGTGCGGCGACTGCTGTTTGAGTTTACATCACCATTCTGAGCTGGATCACTGTTTCGCCGGCTGTGAGACCTCGATGGGCCACCAAAACTGTCGGCAGGTCCATTGGCTGCCGCATCAAATGCATTTCTCCAGTCTTCTCCTGATGATGGTCCATTTGTTCTTGGGCTGCTTTCTGCATAATTTAACATTACAAAGTACATTGAGAGATCAAATACCTGAAAACATAGCACAACTGGCAAACGATTCTCTTTCAATTAATACATGCAACATCTGTGAAAATTAAAGTCATCAGGAGAAAGTCAACTGTGGGATTTATGGCCATGACTGTTTGCAATGGAATGCCAAACCAACATGAATTACTCCCCACAAACTACTTTCAACCGACACTATCCACATTTAGGATAAGCAGGTTTCATGAAACTAGATTCAGCAGCCACCGCCATCAAGAGTAAAATACAAAAATTATGCAGACAACAAATTATAAATCAGCTTCATGAAATTACCATGAAAAGGAAATACTGATGCTACTGGTTCTATTATTATGAACATGCAAGCTAAGAAATGTCTTCATAAGCAAACATCAACATAAAGGTGAACTGTACTGTTTGTAGCCACCATTACCTGCTCCACCACCCCCACCATCAGACCAGTTGGAAGCAGCAGCTGCTCGATTATCATGGATGCTAAGTTTCCTAGTGAGATTTGAAAGAAGAGAGGACTGTTTCTGATAGCGTTCTCTCCTCCTCTTTGCATTCTGGTCCTCCTGGAGCAGCTCCTCAATCCTTGCTGTGCTTTGTGCACTAGCCACCCAAAAAATGAGCAACAAGTAAGCCTTTATTGAGAGAAAAATTGGCAACACAAATAAAGAAAGAATTAGAAATCTCAAATGTACTTGAGATGGTATTCGGTGCCATGTGCAGCACACCAACTTCCATTAAGAATATATATAATGCACTCAAAAGGTTTGCAACTCGCAGGGCATAACGAAGAAGATATCCATACATTACAAAAGCAAGTAACAGTACACTGACCTTATAGAGCTATATAATTGATTAAGCATGTCTTCTTTGGCTTTCTCTACTTGGCAAAGAACAACTGCCTGCTCAACAACAACGAAATGATAAATATTTCAAAAAATTATATCAACAATTAAAAATAATATGATGATTGGCATTCAAGAAAAAGAAATACTTTTGGGACATTGGCACCAAGGCTGTTAAGAACAGCTTCAACATAGCCGCGTACTTCTTGTGACATCCACCGGAGCTCTTCTTCAGGGTCAGCAGGTCTTCTAGCGATTGTATCCTAAAGGGTAGCAAATTAGAATAGTTCCAAGAAACAGTCCCAACTACTTTGACTTTAGGGGTGCTAATATTCTGTTTCTTAAGAACTAAAATACTATGCACAAAAAAACAAAAAATTCCAACAATCACAAATTGCAGCGAAGGTATGTGATAATGGCATCCAGTCACCCCAGACAAAAAAAAAAGAGGAGGGAAAGAAACAATAAACATCACTGGATAACTCACTAGGGAACCATCAGACATGCTATGACGCATGGGAGGCCCAGATTCACCAATCACTTGGCCTCCTTTAGACTGGATGACATTTCTCAACTTGTTTAGCCACTCAACCTTATCAGCCACGCTCTCAGCTTTTAATACAACAGCGCTGTGAGCTGGAAAAAAAAAATCATTAATCAGCATTTTTGTGAGCGTGTATTTTTTTTCAGGGGAGGGTGAAAGCAAACAAGATAGAGAGGCAAGCTAAAGATACCTTTCAAGACAGTCTTATATTGAACTCTACTAGTTATTTTGAACACAAGACTAGGTCCTTTCTCAGAACTTGGTCCATTTGCCTTTTTATCCTTGGAACTTTTTGATGGGGTTTCTTCTTCTTCAGAAACTTCTTCAATATTGCATTCCTGATTGTTACATCCAAAGATTAGGGTAAATCAATATGCATTAAGAGAAGAAAACATGAAAATTAGCATTGATTTCAAGCTTGGTCACTTTGAAATTATTAGGGCAAAAGCAGTACACTAGATAATACATTCACTTGTCCCGTCAAGAATTTCAGAACTTATACTGGCAGGACAACCTGAAAACTTGCATCATAGAACTAGTTTTAACTTATTATGTTAGAAAGAAATACCACCTGATGTCCATAGGAGTTGTTTTTCTATCTTATTTACAAAACTTGCCTTCCATCACTTGCTATAAGCCTCTCTATCTCCCTCTCTGTTTTTTCCGGTCAGATTTTTACCTCTCAGAAATCCTATATTTTAACAAACTTTTGCTCCTGTAGGACATGCCTGTAAAGTTTCTGTTTTTTTTTTTTTCTTTTTCAAGTCAAATGAATCCATATTTTAACCTAGCAGATTAAATTATTACAGCTACATTATTTTTCTTTCAAACTTCGTTTTGAGAAAACCCTTTCAGAGTTACTTATGTAGGCTTGATTGATTACAACTGTCCTAAAATCTTCTTCAAACTCAAGTCTTCCTTTTATATTATACAAAAGCCAATCACTTTGACATTAGAAATAGATTCCCATTTCATGCCCAGCCTTTTATATTTAAAACAAAATTGCAAATAATTTGAAGGTTATGATGTACATGGCTGTAACTATTTACACATTTCTGTAGATCTCTTGTGTCATCCAAGTTTCTTAAACAAATCAGGATGTGACAAGAGAGCACTGTCAATCCTCACCAAGCATCATCCTAATAACAAATTTTTATATGTACGGATCCCACATCAATTTTAGGTTCAGCTTACTTCAATAACACAAGTACTTAGCATTATGATTTATGCTTTTTATTATCAATTGAAATTCCCCTCTCCTGGTGAGGTCCTTACCTCCAAAGTAATAACCCCACGGAAGTGTCTTTCTTCTTGCTTTTTGGTGTAACCAAGCTGCAACAAAAGTTAAATAATATAAGCCCTGCCGGAAAAGAAAGTAAACTTACAAACAAAAGAGTGGTAGTGGTAGAAAAACGAATGATCAAATTCAAGGACTACTATAAACATTATCCAAGACCCAATTCCTGAATGGGTGACAACATTTACCAAAGGCACCAAATAACAATTGAAAAATTCAAATGGCTTCACTGTACAATGTAAAAGATGAGAATACACTGTACAATAACCTCATTGAAACTAGATAGCATTTTTTTTACTTAAAATTTTAAGCATCAAGTTCATCTCAAGCATACTTTTCTCAAGCTGGACATGATGCTCCTAAATAATAGATATGTTAATGCGGTACATGACTACACTTCTGTAAGTTAGAGAATGAAGGCAATGCCCTCTTTGGTAAAGGATTATGCAACTTCAGTGCACAGGAAATTAAATATCATACAATCACTTTAAGCTGGCCAAAACTCTATACACTAACCTTGCCACTTTTTTCATTCAAAACAAACCAACGCTTACTCCAGCCATTAGTTTTTCCACTTTTCTTCAACAAAAACCCTGCATTTCCAGAGTATTATCAATGACAAGCGACAAAGTCAAGAACATATAAAAGTACTTCCACAAGGATCTGGCACCAATCTTCTTTTCTTTATTGGGTATCCAGTGTTAGTCTTTGGAACCAAAGCTGCAGGTACAATCAAGTAACGACAGAAAGCAGAAAACATAGGCAGCTAACAAAACAAATAAAAAGCTGCACATCCATCACCCCTACCCCAACCAAAAAGAAAAACTAAGAAAGAAAAGGAAAGGAAAGAGAAAAAGGGAACTAAATTTGTTAAAAATACTATTCCCTGCCCTTTTTAGGCCAAAATATCATTTTCAGGATGTTCCAGAATATAGGTCCACAGTAATTTCTGAAGGACTATTACAGCATACTTCATACACATGTTACACAAACTATATACATGCATGCAAACTCAAGCATGTTACAGATCCAATATTGGAATAAAAGGGTGTTGATTTCAATATTGTTTAGACAAGACAATCGGTGTGAATAAGTTAGTGCACACACCTGCTGTTATCTCACCACCAGGCCCAGCAGTTTTCAAGGCAGATCCCTCTTGTGCATCTTTATCCTGCTGATTGGATTTATCTTTCATTGATTTCAAGCTTCCTCCAGATTGTTGAACACCTGTCTGGGGGCTGGTTGCCTATGAGATGCATTGAAGATAATTAGCATATGTAATGAGAAAAACTCATAAAGGCTTTTCTGTGTGAAGTGTGTATGGATGCAACACCAACTAAATTTCATGAAAGTAAATAACTCGCCCTATTTAAAATAGATTGCTCTGCATCAACTGCCTTTTTTGAAGATTTGTTCTTTAGCTCATCCTCACGGCGCTGCCTATCCATTCTGGTTAAGAATTATGCAATGAAGGATTAGAATAGACAGAAAATCCATAGAAACAGCCACATATCAACAAAAGCACACTTTAACAACTAAAACAATAAATCATTTCGGAAGAAAAGTGCATTCACACAAATTATGAAAAAAAAAATTATATAAAACCTACTTTCACATATGTCAACATAAAGCTTCAATTTAAGCATATAAAGAGCTTCCCTTGCCACTGTAATTTATTCTCTTTCCTATATTTCTTTTATAAGCTGACAAGCATTTGATAAAGGATGGAAAGTTCAATGTGTAATATATCACAAAATATGATTCTTTCTTGCTTGGAACTTCTGGAGAAAATTCATCCCCTTAAAATTTTAAATCTGATTAACCAATAATCAAATATGGTCTATTCTTCCAATTGGATTAGAGAGGCAGGTTTCATCACAGTCTAGTTGACACATCATATCAGTAACAAATACAGTGAGTTATTAAAGAACCTATAACCAATGACATGGAAAGGTATCAATTTTTAATACAACATTAGAAGAAAAACAATTTAAAGTTTCACATTGCAGTGACAACTTATACTAAAACTGACAAACATAAGCCAATCATTTACCAAACATGATAAATTAGAAGCTTAACAACAAAAAGACAACAAATACAGATGCCAGAACAGACACAAACCATTATATACTTACCTATCAGGGTTAAACTTTCAAAAGCACATCTTTTGCTAACAATGACAATAATAATTCCAAAAAAAAAAAACTTTCATCAACATTTAAATTTTAAAGCATACCGCCTCTGCACCAATCGGATGAAGTGTTGAGGTGGAACAAATGCACGCTCCATATCAACTAGGGCAACTACCATTTTCTTAGCTTCATTTTTAAACCCATCAAGTGCAGAACTTGCAATGGCAACAACCTGTTTGATAAAATTTTAAAAACATGATCTAAGATTCTAGACAATGAAATATCATACAGAAAGTATACAAAAATAGCAGCAAGGCTGCAGTACCTCTCTCTTGAAAGGAGGATACCTTCCAAGACCAGGAGTAGCATTTGCAGCAGAAGATACTATATCCACTAGTACACGATGCACCTATTATGCAGCCACCCAGATAAAAGTAACTGAAGTTAGTATAATAGGTAGCAGGAAAAACTATACAAACACCCATTGAAAAATAGATTTGGATTAAGCAATACCAACAAAAGAACAGATTAAATCATCAAAATTTAGAAATCTTTTCTTCCCTAGAAAAGTTTTGCTTAGAATGTGGGTGTGCAGAATATTAAATCAAAAAGGAAAAAAGATGGCATTGATAAGGAAAAAAATAATAATAGTGAAAAAGGTTAGAGACCGATAAATGCCTGCGGTTTATAAAGTAACATACAGTGCATGTCAACAATTTTACTTGGGGATAAAATTTGAAACCATTATGATGCCCCAGATTGTTTATGCCTGGTTTCTATGATCTGATGCATTCAGATTGGTTATGCAGAATACCATGATGCAGCAAATTGCAATGAGGAAAGATACAAGCATTTTACCAAAATAGTTGCGGCTGTGACTGAAACACCACGGCTAAAGGCAGACCCATAAAAGCGTGCATGTTAACATTTTATAATAGCAACTTCCCCCTTCTTTTAATTGTTGGATTGAACAAGTTTTGATTTCAAGTAAAACATTTTGGTTCCTTGAAAAGAAACCATAGATGGAATATAACCAAAAGGAGCACACAAGAACTGTACCTCATCAACACATAGCTTTGAGGGTTCCTTTGCCAGCTCAAGGACACCTTTTATTAAGGACCTTAACCCCTTCTCTGGAGATATAAGATATGGTTGATAACCATCGGCTTCTAGGACAATCTGATATCAAGGAGATAATTTGAGAGCACCTTGAAACATTTCTAATAAGGAAGAGATACAGAATCAATTTAGAAGGGAAGTAATACCCGTTTGACATTGTTTATGTCAAAATGCCTATCTAAAGGTAGCTGCTTGATTCTGTTTGGAAAATTACCCTCAAAACTCGCAACAACTTTCCAACCATTACCCTGTAAATAAGCTGGGTTATTGAAACTATAGTGATTGTACAGCAGAACATGGTTTTGAAACCCTAACAACAAAGAAAATCAATATAAGTAGAATGCCAATTATGGTCCTCCTACTCTAAAGAAGTGCAGGACAATTAACTGCGGGTACAGTCATGCTCTTGCACTGAACTAGGAGTCAAATTGATATATAACATGCACACCCTGGAACCAAGCAGTGTAGAATTATTTTTGGCTTATAAGAAAGATACCATAACTCAATATTTACAGCACATATATCCTCAGCTAAATTTATAAACTTTCATTTCTTTAAAGTCCCTATTCACATTCAACAGCCACACAGGTTCAAATTCTTTGAACACAAGCCCAGGAGGTTTAGGGACAACATCCATCAGGATGCAAACACCACATTAGTGAGTAATCTTTCGAATTTCAGACATTTCCTTCTAAATTTGAAGAATTCCTGACATTTGAGATTTTATAATTTTCTAGCACATATAGTTCCCATATTGTTAAATTATTACATTCAAGTATCAAATAGTATCTACCATAGAAACAGTGACAGTCTAGATGACCAAAGCAAATCATAATAATATAACTGCAATTCAGAAGCCCCTTTTCTTTTCATAAAAACTATAACAATCCCAACTCAGGTAAACATCTGGAGTACTCTCACTAGTTCTTGCAGTTAGAAATGAAAATGATGCATAAGATGCTTCAAAAAGAAACAACTCACTTCACCACCCATAAGATGCAGAAGAAATTTGTCCTCAAACTCACGGCAGAGCTCCAAAGCTAAAGCTCTTGTACCTTCAGAAGAACTAACCATTTGCTCCCCAAGCCCCACCAATTCATCCTGAACTATTTGAGATTTCCCCTGAAGCCTGTATTTTTGTCAGCATATAAACAGCATTAAAGGCCTAATGGACAGAGAGTGTCATCATACAGGAGAATACCAGACCTAATCCAGCAATTGTATGTCAGTAGATAATAATTTCCTAATTCTTGTCCAAAAGAGGGAAAATGCCAATAAGAAGGAAGCAACGCCAAGACAGCAGAAGATATATACAACAGTTCTGAAAAAACATGGAAGTTAATAGAAACAATGATCAAACAGCAGCAGGAGAAAAGGAGCAATACCCAGAAAGGAGATTGGGAAGCCTGAGTTTCATGCGACTACGGATCTGACCAGCAAGGGCATCCACTAGAGCAACTCTCCCAAGCTTGCTTGGTGGGGCTCCAGTCAATATGGATTTTAGACTTTCACTTTCAGCTCGCCAAGCAGTTTCCAAAGAGTTCTCAGGTGCACTTGCTGATTGGGCTGAAGCAATGGAAACAGATTGACCAATCAATGCAACCCATGGAATATCAGATGTTTTTGGTGGTCCCTGATTCAAAAGAAGAGCTTGAACAGCTGCAAGAGCTTTTGACTCTGTAGCTGCTTGATCAATTTTACTAATAACACCAACTGTTCTGGTACCTATAATGCAACACAAAACATACTTACGCTATAATAATATGTTTTCAGAAATTTAAAATTACAAATAATTTCAGCAAAAAGATAGGATGCAAGCTTAAGAATGACTCACTCTCTGCATCATATTCCTTTGCGATTCTGAGGGCTCTAGAAGAAGAAATTTCTGGTGCCTGAGTAGCAGGTATTACAACTAGCAGAATAGCATCATTGTGCTGAACATAATCACTGATCTGGGGGAGCAAAAAAATACAAGCTATTAATAAACCTTCCAATTGCATTGATTTAGAAAAGAAGGGAAAGATAACAAAGACTTTTCAAACTACGGCATCTTTTATTTTTAATAAGCATAAAACTTCATTAAAGAGCACCAAGAGGTGCAACCCATACAAAAACAGAGTATCACAAGCTGCGACCCACAAAAACAATAACAATATTAGTATAGAAAAAATCCATTCCCAGAAGAGAAAATTTACACTATGTATAGCAGAATGAGCAGCAAAATATTGCTTAACCTTTGAAGTACAGCATCTTATAAACGGAAATGATCAGCTTCCTGATTTTCTCAGAGAATAGTGTTTTCCATCTGGGCTCTAGGCCTCCAGCTAAAAATAAAAGAATCACACATGTACCTACTGCAAAAATTTGCAACCTAAAACAAGATAACACCACTCACCATCGAGTCATCTACAATTCTTTGATCCACCCCAGGCAAGTCAATCAATTTCAATGGTGGGGCTGAACATATCAAAAAAAAGAAATTAATTAAAAAAAACAAAATGATGCAAGGAAAGTGCACATATATTATTTGTCAACAAGGGTGAATGTTGACCTTGTGTCTATGCATTAATAATCTGTACTAGGACCTCATCAATTCAAGATAGGTCAAGCTATCTACTTAACTGAATAAAATTTGCTAGAAATCAAAGGAAATGCCATATGTGAATTAAATAACACCATTTTACTATCATTTCCTACAAAATCTGAGCAGCCAATCATTAAGAGAGGAGCCGACCTGTACTGGTACGAAGTTTCAGATATATTTCATCACGACTCCTGCCTGAGGAACCTTTACTTAGCCTTTCCTGTAGAGAATGCCGAAGCGCACCTATCATGCACCCATATACAGAAACCAACAATAATCAGAGACAAATCCAAAGAAGCAGATGCAACATTGGATGCATGCTTCAATGACATTAAAACCCAGCACCAATTGGGCAACAAAAAGCAATCCCAGGACTTACTCGCAGAAACCTGTTGATTTTTGCTGTCAATTTGCAAAATAATCGATTTACTGCTTACAGAACTATCCCTACTTAGCTCGATGCTTATCGGAGCCCGGGTAGCACCATTTTCACCAGTTGGCTGCGGAAAAAAAAAAATTGTTGTCAGCGGTGAATAAACATCCAAATCATCAGTAGCGCATCGCAAATACAAGCGTACCAAAACAGGATGTCCGATTAAACTATTCAAAACAGCAGATTTGCCGGCGCCCTGTCCAAAAACACGTCTCGTTAGCAATAAAGGCTTCAAAATTCTCAATACTAAAGCTTTCTTTCGGATTTTGAAATTCACGGGCATTGTTTCTTAATTGGAATCCAAACGCCGCCTTAATTGCACAAACCTAAAAAACAAACAGATCCAAACGATCCAAGGAACTTACGACATTGCCGAGAGCAACGACATTGAGGAAAGTGGAGGAGCGTCGAGAAGAAGAAGACGACGACGTCGTTTCATCGATATCTTCATCGGCGAGCAAGGCAGATGCTTGCCTCATAGATTCCGATAGCTGAGCCAATTCATCGATCGCCTCCATAACTAATTTCAAAGATTTTGAACAGATTTCGAAATAACGAGGAAACAAAAGACGATTTGTAGAGATCTCGAGAAACCCTAAGATTGGATCTGGATAGTGAGATTTGATTCGATTCAAAAAATTGGGGATGCAACAAAATATAATTATTAGAAATTTGAAAGAGACGGTTCGTTTGTGCTTGCCTTTTTTTTTTTCGGATATGTGATTATTGAATTGAGTTTGAAATTAAAATCAGGAACAATCCGTGTGGTGGCAACGAGCGAGATGGAAGTTTTATTGTATTGCAGAATGGTCCCCTAAGTTTGTGTTTTTTTTATCTCAATAATTGGAATTAGGAATCTTTGAGTTGAGACCATATATATTACACCTGACGCGGTCTGGTAGATCAACTCGGTGACTCATCAATCCAGAACTTGATTTATGTTAGATTTAAAAATAAATTGTAAGATTTGACTTGGTTAGATTCGATTGATTTAGAGGATAAACCTTTGATATGATTGATCGAGTCAAAACCATACTTAATTTTTAAAAAATAATCAAAATAACATTATTTTTTACTTTAAAAAAATATTATTTTGAATTAATTTGAATTAACCAACTCAATTCATGACTCAAACCTTGAGTAGACTCGTGAGTCGGGCCTTGTTTAGTAACTTTAGTTAATACTTGAGACCATTGTTATTAAATTAGATTTGATCTCACATGATTATGATTTAAAACTTGACCTAGTTTATGTTTTATTTTAAATAATTTTTTATATAGATTTGATCAATTTCAAGTTACTTAACAAATTTAATTGACTTCATCAAGCCTGGTCAAATCATAAATAAGAAAAAAAATTAAAAAAAAAAATCTTGTTTTAAATAAAAATAATAAATACGTGTTAACCGAAGGTCTGTCTAGAAGTGTGGTTGGGGTTACTTTTCAAAGTGCTTCTCTTTTGAAAATACATCAAAATAATAAATTTTTATTTTTTAAATTTTATTTATGATATCAATATATAAAAATAATCTAAAAACATTATAAAAACTAAATTAAAAATAGTAAAATTTTATAAAAAAAACCGGTCCAACCATGGCTACGAAAAGGACCTTAGTGATCCTTGGAACTCATAATGGACATGACAACCATGCTCTAGCCTACTTTGATTGAACATGTTTATCAATGTGTAAGCTCAATTGTATCCCTAATCTATATTTTTAGCCAATTACATCCAACGTGTATTGAGTGTAGGAATTAGGATGATACATCGTGGGCAACCATTCTTGCACGCATTTTAATGAGTCAACCGCATGGCGTTGCATAAAGGCGACACGTATAGGGGGTGGGCATATTGAATGAGTGTGGTTACATGGCAATTTTGAAATTTAAGTATATAAATTTGAATTTCGAAACTCCATGATTTTCAATCTGCTTTTTTTACATATGAGAAATATATTTTTTATATAATTTTAATATGTTAATATTAAAAATAAAAAAATATTATTTTAATATATTTTAAATTAAAAATTATTTTTAAAAAGTATATTTCAAATTGATAATTTTAAAACTCAGATCAGTCTACACTAATTTGAACTCATCAATATACCAAACACATGAGCTGGTGTTTGATGATTCTAAAGCGCACATCAGTTCACACTAATTTAAACTCATTAATATACCAAACACATGAACTAGTGTTTGGAAATGTAATGATTTATGTTTTTGGGCATGTTTTACAAGTATGTTTTATTTTGATATGTTGATGTTATAAATAAAAAAAATTATTTTAATATATTTTTAAGTAAAAAATACTTTTAAAAAATATCATGCACCAAAATATCAACACATACTACCCTTGTTGTGTTTTCAAAATCATGGTTTGCATCTAAAATCATGATTTAAAAACATATTAAATTTCAGCATTGTCAAATAAAAAGGTTTTAGGTGTTTTGAGTTTTCAAAACTATGGTCATTAAGATAATTATTAAACACCTACTTTTAACTCAACTTGTTTTTTTACCA
>Ga0307517_10007236_pt1 | contig 16246 bp, 7 predicted proteins | sample 23_EM_MG_FD_194515 | JGI IMG/M metagenome (GOLD analysis project Ga0307517, IMG submission 194515) | Populus trichocarpa ectomycorrhiza microbial communities from riparian zone in the Pacific Northwest, United States - 23_EM | ecosystem: Host-associated > Plants > Roots > Unclassified | place... | reverse complement strand
CCAGGATAAAGTGACAAAAAAGTCCCTAGATACAATTCTAAGAAAATTTGATTTTAAGAGAAATTTAATCATTTTAACTTTCAAATTAAAATGAAATTCCAAGAAAAAGCCCCTAGAGGCAAGTTAAACAAATTTTGCTTTTAAGGGCTATTTAGTAATTTTACTATGCAATAAAAACAAAAAATGACTAATATGCCCCAGTGAATTTGACAATGACAAACTGATTCTATGAAAAAGACCGTACTACCTCTCAAACCAAATTATTTGGTTTTGTTTTAAAAAGTCAAAATGACCATTTCATAAGCAAATCTACAGTGAAATATTAGTGTATGCACAATAAATGCTTGATCACTTTTAGCTTTTATTTTAATTATTTGTTCCCATTTCATAATAATATTTATTATTTTTCCTAAACGAATATACTCGCAACATTTTACATTATACAAAGTTTTATTTTATAACAATACAAGAAATGCATCAAGTTAATGTGTGAGATTTTTTTTCCAAAATCATACAATTAAAAATTTAGTCTTAATTAATGTAGCTGTTTTGAACATATTTTTTTATAAAATCAAAATAACAAAACAAGAGGCTTTTATAATAATGTAAATTAAAAAACATTTTTTTTATACAACCACGTGAAAAACTATTCTCTTTTCTTTTAACACTGACAAAAAATTAGCATCGAATCCTCTGGTTCAATACGTACTAATACTTAAACCTAATATATCAGAGAGAATAAAAAACCATCATAAATAGTTGTTGAAATTCAATTGAAAACTTCTCCATTTCTTTAACAAATAGGTGTTCAAACTTTTTACACTTATTTGTACCTTTTATTTACTCTTTTTGTATTACTCTTTCTTATACTTACATGCATTTTCAATTATTCTATTGCATTCTTTTAAATCTCCGTGGCACGTGAGGGGTTGATTGACAGAGATGATTTATATGGTCATCTACTATGACATGGCCTCCGATTGCTTATAGAGATGACAATATCAAACTAACATGGTTGGACACCAATTTTAAGACCCTCTAGAGGATATGACATAGGATCAATTGATTATGTATGTTGAATGACCCAAAAGTCCTTGAACACTATCAAGAAGAACATTGACACTACATTACTTACAATACTCGTGAATATTTGGCCCCTAAAAATATGCATTATGTATGCTCGAGGACTTTTGGATCATTCCTAATTATAGCTGAAGGGAGATACATGCATATCTTTATTGTCAGCTATGTAAAGTATGTTTAAAGAAGCATTTTTGTAAAACAAAATCATTAGGCCAAAAAAAGAGTGGAAAAATGCCTTTTCCATTTCTATTGAGTAGTTGAAGATTTTGGAAAGATATTTTACATGTTTTTTTTTAAATGAAATTTTATAATAAAAAATGTGAAAATATTTTTTTTTAATTTATAATAATAAAAAATTTGAATATAAAAATTATTTTTAATATTTTTAATTCTTTCTAAATTAGAACAATGCTCTATTATTGAACACAAATAAAAAACAGTTAATCAAATTCAAAAAAAAAAAATTATGGTTTCATGGCATCTAAGAATAGAAATGGTGAAAACATTAGAATAGATAGAACAATCTCCATTTAAAGAGAACATCTAATTCAATTTTAAAGGAATAAACTTTATAGCATTGTCATCTTAGGATGAAGATCATATTAGTCTAACCACATTTCAAATAGTCGGGTGTATACTATTTCTCTAGTTATAATTATTTGTTTGTTAGAATTAATTCCATTTTAAATACTAACTTAGAACTATAAATGTAAATTCATATAGCTCTAGTCATTGAAGCATCTCCATATTGATTATCCATAGAGTTGGGGTAATAATATGTTCGATGCTCACTCGCAGATGCAACTCTCCATAGGATCTAGGTAATAATAAAATTTAATGAATTTTGAATAACATGTAATTTATATAAATTAAATGCAAGAAATGTAGTAATTTTGTGGCTTGCCATGTCAAATGGTGTTGGGCTAGACATTTCACTTTAAATTCTACTCACGTCCACAAGTTTTACTAAGATGAGTCGGATGCACAACAACCTTACCATATATGGATTATAAATTTATTTTATTTTTGTTATTTGAGCGTCAATTTTTTAATTTCAATTTATTTTCTAATATATGTCTTGATAGGTCATATAGACGTCATTTACCAAGGATTTGATATTAGCAGCTTCAATGATATGTTGTGAGGGAAATGATTTGTGATTAGTACAGGTCTTGCTGTATGACTTTAATATAGTTAAGATGAATTGTCATGATCAGGCAATGTAGCAGTTTGGCTTATTCAAACAAATTTTGAATTATGATATCGGTGGCAAGCTGTATAATATAAGTCATCAGGGCAAGCAGGAAGGAAATTGGTTAGTGATTCATACAACTAACCTAGATATTTGGCATATTAGGAGAGATTAGATCTTTATGGAGTAGCATTTGAAAATCGATCTAGACAATTACATGAGATGGTATTTGCTCATGTTTTTAGTGCTCTATCTTTTAAGTCGTAGAAGTCTTCACTATTTTCATGTTTATTTCCCTTTTCTTTGTCTTTTTTGTTCAAAAAGATATAAAGATGTCAATCCAAATAAAAAGTTCTTTCATAAGCTAGTTTTTAAAAGAATTAGAACTGAAACTAGTTTGTATGCTTATCACATCAATCCAAATGTTGGGCGCACATCCAATGTTAGGCGTATTGTCACTCCTAACACCTTAGCACCCAAATGGGCTCAGGCAACCTTGTCCGAGTCCAATGTGCTTGGATCCGGTAACGTGCCTGGACCTATTTTTTTCACTACTAATAGGCTCAGGCACTTTGCTCTTTTTTGAGAATTTTTTCAGGATTTCATGTGGGTCCATCAGTATGTTATATTGATTCAATACATTTTATTTTGAATATAATACAACTTAAAATATCACAAGGATAAAATTACAATTTAGGCCCTTCCCTCCATAAAAAGACAAGACTCATGGGTTATAAATACATCATTAATCTTTCAAACTGAAGGTTCATAATCTCTTTATTCTTAACATTTTCAACATACATATTTTCAAAGCCTCAAAATATCATTGCACTTTCTCTTTCTACAAAGTTACTGACTTAGGATTTGAGATTCCCCACATCCATCAAAGAGGGTCTTTTGCAGGTACCGACTACTAGTCATCTTGGCTTACTAAGCACCATTAGCTACCAACTGTCAACCACCTGGGCTTTCCATATCAAGCCACTAAAAACCTTAGCTATGGAGAATGAATAAAATTGCTTGAACTTAAAGATTAACTGATTATCCAACATATTAGCTTTATTTTTAAGCATTTTGGATTTTAAGAACTCATCAATTAACGTCGTCTTTGAGAAATTAATAAAAAAGCCATCGGTTTCTAAAACTTGTCTTTGACATTTCTAGGCCATTTTATGACACACAACCAAGACATACCTGGGCCAGGATGCGAGACAAATCTACTCGTTACCATAGACACTTCTACCCAACCAGACCTTCAATAACTCACCAGTTAAGTGCAACTCCTTACTTAGGCCATGTTGGCTACCCAAGAGAAAAATCAAACCTTGTCACCCCAACAAGTCTTGACACCCTTAACAACATATAACTCTCTATTGCCACGACCACCGACCATAGCAGGTGCCTACAGACAATTACACTACCTAGAAAATACTAGGTAGAATGACATTTATGAGAATCCCTCAAGGGGTCGCTTGTGCCATTATGATACTCATATACATAGATGGTACTCTAATCATACTCCTTCTAACTATCATGAGATGAACACTAGTTACTGTAATCATCGTTTCATGCCAAACTCCTTGGGCTTCTAAAAGCCTACCAGATAAAGAATTGAGAGACAGTTTGTATACGAGTATACCTAGGAGAATGACAACAACCCTTATCAATGGAGGGGTTCTCTCTTGTCCAAACGAGTATTGAACACTCGACTCCCTAAGGACTACATTTTCATAAAAATAAGTCTGGACATCTATGATGATCTGGCCGACCCGAGGTAGCATGTATAGAATATACACAATAGCTAAAAGTTAGTCATCTAGGATAATGACTCAATGTGAAAAATACCCCCCACAACTTTTCAGGGGTATACGAGTGCATGGTACAATAATTTGGAGTCAATCTTTATTGAAGGGTTTAGTTACCTATATGCCAAGCTAGTGGCATGCTTCAGCATTAGTATACCTACCAAAAAAGTTTCACAAAACTATTTGGTGTTACCCAACAAGAGGACGAGTCTACACAAATATATTTGAAGAGGTTCAATGTGAAAGAATTATTTGAGCTAGTAGTTTTAAAGGCCTTGATAAGAGGGGGTAAGGGAGATGCCCTCCAGCAAAGACTTTATACCTTATCATACAGAAGTTTGCTCAAGGTGAAACAAGTCATGGAAAATCATGTATAGGTGAAAGAGGCTAGTTTGCTACGACATAGGCCTCCTAGTTTTTACAATGAGAATCAACATGAAAGACCTCTTAAGCAAAATCATTCTTCTAGTAAAAATAAAAGATCAAGGAAGAACTATAATGGATCAACCCTTAGGAATTTGGTGTACCTGAGGACTTATAACTCCCTTGAATGGAAATAGGATCACCCATTTAAAGTTATTATGGTAGTTAAAGCAAATACCTTTGCTCCACCTCTAAGACATGTTCCTTTTAAAAACCTCCCTTATACATATCCTTTAATTCACCTCAGGATGTATAATCATTAATAAGAATGTAAGTTTATTTTTGAAATAAAAATAACATATCTCTAACATATATTTTCAATCTAAATATCTTCAATGAAGGCTTCCAGACACTTTTCAAGAAAGGAATTTACTTGGTCTCCCTTATATAATAACATCATTTTCCATGAAAGGAATTGAAATAGTCTCCATAAGACAATGACCTTAACTCCAAGGGATGGATATGGGGTCTTCTTAGTGCAATAACATCATTCTCCAGGTGATGTCTATGGGCCTCTCACCAATTCGCTAAGGGTTGATCTCAGGTCCCTCATTATCCAGTGTAGTCTTGGACTGACACATTTTCTAGGTGATGCCTAAGAGCCAATCACCAATTCACTAAGGGTTGATCTCAGATCCCCCATCCTCTAGTATAGTCTTGGATTGACATATTCTCTAGGTGATGCCTAAGAGCCTCTCACCATCTCACCAAGGGTTGATCATGGATCCCTCATTCTCAAGTGCAATCTTGGACTAACACATTCTCTAAGTGATGCCTAAAAGCCTCTTCCCAATTCTTTAAGGGTTAATCTCAAATCCCTTATTCTTTAGTGGATTCTTGAATTGACACATTCTCTAGGTGATGCTTAAAGGCCTCTCACCAATTCACCAGGGGTTGATCTCGGATTCTCCATTCTCAAGTGAAGTCTCAGACTAGAACATTCTCTAGGTGATGTTAAAGTGTATCTCACCAACCATCTAGGTGGTGGCTCAGTGGTAAGAGCTTGGGACCAAGAGGTCTGCTCCCTCTGTGGTCTCAGGTTCAAGCCCTGTGGTTGCTCATATGATGGCCACTGAAGGCTTACATGGTCGTTAACTTCAGGGCCCGTGGGATTAGTCGAGGTACGCGCAAGCTGACCCGGACACCCACGTTAAACTTAAAAAAAAAAGTGTATCTCACCAATTCACTAGGGATTGATTTTGAATCTCCCACCTTTTCAATATCATCTCGGACTGACATAACTTTCCAGTAGGGATCCTAGGCTTTATATTATCTTCATGAATGATTTTTAATCTCCTACTCTTAGGTACATCTCTTCACTACGAGGCTCTCACGTCCCATTACATCGCTAGGAAGGCCACATGTTACCCACTCTCAGAAAATAACCATCTCTAGTTGTACGTCCTATAACAATACTCTAGGGAAATCACATACCTCTTATACTCTCCACTAGGGGACTCCCAAGCCCCCACACCATTACTAGGGAGGCTACTAACCTCCTACTCTTCGGTGAGATCTTTTTTCAATTAAGAGTTCTCATGTCATCCTAAAGAGATCACATATCTTCCACACTTCAATGCGACTAATCTTCAAGGGATGAACTTTGTCTTCCTGGTGTAATAGCACCACCCTCTAAGGGTCCATCCCTTCCACCCCTTAGAAATCTTTCTAAGTATGGGCATTGACATGGATTCGTCCCTTTCGCCCCTTATAAAGTTTTCTACATATGAGTATCGACATAGGTCTATTCCCCTAACCACTTAGAAATTGTTTTAAGTATGGGCTCCTCCTCCATAGGTTTCCCCTCTACCCTTTAGAATTTTTTATTAAGTATGAGTGTCGATATGAGTTCATTCCCCTTTACCTCTTAGAAAATTTTCTAAGTATAGACTCACTCTCCATGGGTTTTTCTTCGCCACTTAGAAATTTTATAAGTATGAGTTTCTCCATGGACCCCCTTTACATACTTAGAAATTTTATTTTCAACCATGGTACATGCCGCTACACACATGCTCTCTGGTATATTACCTGGGTTTTCACTTCTCTTTTCATACGAAGAAAACTCGAAAAAACTCGTTATACCATCATTTTTACAAGTCTTTGCATATCAATATCACAAAGACTTGGGGCTACTAACAAATCTAAATTTAACGGGCCCAAAAAACATCCTAAAGGCCAAAAAATTCCTGTGGGCTCGGGCTACCAAGCCCCAGCTCAACTAATACCAAGGTGCATAGGCTTAGGCATGGTAGCCCGAGCCAATGCCAGGTACACACCTATCAAGGCGTACCATCAAGCCTAGCACTCTTGGTGTTGGGCATGTACCCCAACACCTATATAGGCTCGGGCTACCTTTCCCGAATCTAACGTGCTTAGGTTCAAGCAACATTTCTGAACACATTTTTCATAACTAATGGGCTCAAACACCTTTTTCTTCCTTGAAAATTTTTCTAGGACTCCACACGGGTAGCTCAATATTTTATATTGATCAAATACGTATTGTTTTAAGTAGAATACAACTCAAAATATCACAACGATGAAATTAAACTTTAGCCTCTTCCCTAAAAAAAAAAAGACAGGACTCGCGGGCTATAAATATATCATGAATCCTTCAAACTCAAGTTCATAATCTATTTATTATTAGCATTTTCAGCATACATATTTTTAGAGTTTATCTATTTAAAATATCATTGTATTTTCTCTTTACAAAGTTACTGATTTAAGCATCTAAGAGTCCCCATATTCATTAAAAAAAAAAACAATTTACTAGTACAACCTACCAGACACATTGGCATATTAGGAAACATCAGTTACCCAACTACTAACCACCTGGGTTTTTCATATCAATTCACTAGATATCTTAGCTAGGGATAATGAATCATATTATTTAAACTAAAAGACTAACTAATTATCTAACATAACTTTATTCCTAAACATCTTGAATTTTAAGACGTGATCAATAATCTAATATATAATATTTGTTTAATTACTAGATCAAGATATATTCAACACAATTTCATTATTTTTCAACTTGTATTGTACTTGTGCAACCATTGCTATATTGTATTTTCCAAGTATCTTAGGGTGATAATTGTTTTTTTATTATTATTATTATAAAAATCATTGAAACTCAAGGTTTGACCCAAACACATGGTGAATCAAGAGTATGGTCATAGGCCCATCAGTTCATACTTCAAAGACAATAATAAAATAACCTAGAGAAAATAAAAAAAAATCAATATTTTATCTTATATCTCCGGAACAAAACATTTTGTATACTTTCAATCAGTTCACATAATTGTTTTGTACCTAATATTTTCTTTTTCTTTCCATTCTCAATATATATAAAAAAAAGAGGGAAAATGATTAAACAAATTGAAAAATAATTTCTAGTTGAATTTCTTGTAAATTATACCTACCTAAAACAAAAACAATGTTTCCGTGTAAAATTGGTAAAATTGTAGATTTTGTTATTTTTTTACCGCAGCGGTAGCAAAATTATATATATATATATATATATATATATATATATATATATATTTTAGATAACAAGTTTTTGTTATATTCTTTTCTCTTTATACTTGACTTTTTTTTATCATTTTAAACTTGGTTTATTTATTATCATTTTTTATCTTTATTTTATTTGTAATATTTTTTTAGTTTTTTTTCTTTATATTTTTTTAAAAAAATATTATTTTTTATCTTTTACACTTTGAATATTTATTACTCTACACTTAGTCTTTTTATATCATTTTTATATCTTATCTTTATTCTTTTGTAGTTTTTTTTGTTTTTTTTCTTCACTTCTCTTTTTGAAAAATTATTATACAGAAACTAAAAAAATAATATTTCATTATAGCAATTGCAATATTATTTTATTTTTCTGCTACTTTAAAAATTAACTTGAAAACTTTCAAATTTTTATTAATATATATAATCTTTATTATAATTTATTATATGTAAGTATTGACTTTTTTATGCATGATTATATCTTTTACTCGATGTTAAAAAAACATATTAATAACAATTACATATTAATTCTTTTATCTTAAAAGAAAATTATTTAATCTGCAACAAGACAAATTGAATAAACATGTTAACATTTTATTTTTTATATTTATTAGCACAAATAATTCTCAATATATTTAATTAAATAGACTTTTTTATTCAAAATTAAAATAAAAAACACTTGAAAAGTTAGAATATTTATTTATTTTTTTACAACAAAAAAATTATCCAACTTTATATCTCATACAGTTACCTTTTTCTGTTTTCTTTCTTTTTCTGAAATTTTCTTTTTCACCGAAGAACCCATTACTAGGGCAAACTGTCTCTGACCAAAAACCCTTTTTTGAAAAAAAATAAAAATTCCTTCTCTCTGGACGGACCTTGTCTGTAGCTGTTAAGAAGTCTAATATTTAACAGCAGTGACTGTCCTTTTCACGGCAAGTGCATGAACATTTTGATCCCGTTTTGCCTCCATCCTTTAATCATGACCCAACTTATTGAACACTAATCATAAAACTCTCTTCTTCTTCTTTTAACTTCCTCGTTACCCTCCTTTTCTGCCATCCTCTAGTTGGTTTTCGGGGTGTATTTTCTTTGGAAACACCTTCATCATAGTCACACCAAAACTCCTGTGTAACAAAATGAAATAGATGCTGTGTCAAAAAGTCCCAACTTTCATTTTGCAACTACACTTCGCAAGGTTTGGCTGGCTTCCTCCTCTTAGCATCCGGGGTATTGTGTGAAGAATTTGCACATGGCCCAACATCACTGTTATAGCTCAAGCAAGCAGCATCCAATACCCCAATGGGACTTTGGGGCGCTGATAGGAGTGAGGCACTTGGGCCCTTGCTTGACAGATTCACCAAACAATGACAAATCATGAATCAGTTGAAAACACTTGAGCACTCTCTCCTGCAAATATATATATATATATATATATATATAACAAAACGATTAGAACGTAATCAGTAGATAATATATTGGACGTCTCAGTTGATTAAAACATGGTAAGTAATCAAATTCAAAATGATATAACCAAAAAAGAGTCATCATTTATGTCCCTTTACTGGTTTTGGACCACAAGGCACCATCTTAACCTTTTGTACAGGTTGAGCAAGTACAGAAATTGCTTGCTCAACGTCCACCGTTTTGGTTTCCCCCACAACAGCTATTGACACTGCTGCTGCAATCTCAGAAGGCCTGAATTCCATGAAGTAAATCCCTGTATTAAATTCCCACCCACCAAAAACATCAGACACCATCTCTCAAATATCTTCATCATAACTGTTTCAACTTCGGGGAGAAATTTTTGTAGATAGTACATTGCCAATGTGTGCATGAGAGAGAGAGAAATGGACCTTTAATTGTGCTCAGTATGAGAAGGATTGATTGTAAGATTAAAGACCTAGGTGGGGTTTGATCATTAATGATCTTGCCAAGGAAATAGTCTATGAAGGAGAAAGGAGTAATTGCATGCATCCTCCAATCCAATGTGCTCAGTACAAGAAGCTCCATCCTTTGTATAGTTCTTGCTTCAAATACAAATCTTGATTCACCCACCTATTATATCAGAATCCTTAAATTTATTAGATGAACTCAACGGGTGATACAAACAGAAATTCTGATTAAAGACCTGTAGATCTAGAGACAGTGGAACTTCAGTCTCCTCCATTTTGGCCGCAAGAGATAAACAAGCCACGCCCAATAACTGCATCATCCAAGCGTTACCCTTCTGCAGATCACATACAGCAAGAGTAAATTTAATACGACCAGAATGGAATTAGGTCAGTAAACCATTAAACGTTAAAGATTGTAAGAGAGATGCCAAACAATAACGCCATCATTGGTTGGTTTCAACTTACAGGTAATTCATAGGCAGACAGAAACCTATCCAAGTAGTTTACCGATAAATACGCACAAAGTGGTCCAAAACCAAAGTGGGCATTAACCTGTTGAGCAACAAGGCCATTAGTATTGACCATCAACAAAAGCTCAATTGTGGAATCGTGTAACAAAAAAGAAACTACCACCTCATAAACAATAAACAGCACTCGTGCGAGGCTGATCAAAGGAAAGGAACAGGGAAGGGAAGACAAAAACAAATGCACAAAAAAATCTTCGAGGAAATATAGAGAAAAAGAAGGGAACCCACCAAACCCACTTCAGATTGAGTGGATGGATGTGGAAAATGAACATCAAACAAAAAGAACAAAACCGCAACCCATTTCATCAAACACCTCAAAGTCACGTACGACACCGATATTGAAGAGCGGTCACACAACACTAGAACAAAAGGCTTTACATTAATCAAAATATATAGAAAATGCAAATACATCCCCAGTGAATGGAAAATATACCAATCCAAAAAATGAAAAGAAGTCCTATACACCCGCACTGAAAAACAAAACCCCCTTTCAGAGAACCAAATCTCATATATTCGAGAAACCAATCAAGCAAAATCATCATTTAAGAACATCTAATATAACATCAAACTGCAGCGAAAAAATAAAAAGAAAGAGAAAAGAACCCACCTTTGCAATCCAATCAACAGCCTCTTTTCTAGCCCCCAAGCCCAAGTCCCCATTTCTCAGTCTCTTCAAGTAATCACCACTAGGCAAATGCTGACACTCCTTTTCAACCATCAAAACCAAACACTCTTCACTCTGCATTGGCAACCACCAACCACTATTTTGATTCTGGATTTGATGATTCCCGTGATGCCACGTGGCCTCAAACTCCTCCACGGTAGCATCGTAGCAATCGTTATCATCAAAAATACTATTATTATCTTCAGCACATAGAAGGCTTGAAACTGTACAATCAAAACTTGGTGCCATATTTAATGCTACCTCTCCAAAAACTCACTCTTTTATCTTTCTGAGGTGTGCATCTAAGCATTAAAGTTCATTAAACAGCAAACGGGGGGAATCAACGCAGATTTTTGTGTGTTTATATAGATTTTAGATGTGTTTTAGAAGAAAGAAGTGATTTTTGGATCAAAGAATGGAAGAACAAAGACTGGTGTTTTACAAAAGAACAAAAATTCGAAACCTATATAGATGAAGTGTCCATCAGCTTATCACTCTCTCACTCACTATCTATCGAAGCTGGGGGCTGAAAAGACTGCTACTCCGAGCAGGGGTTTGTGAAGGGGGAAATGTGTGCCTCTTTTTAGGGTAAAAGGCAGATAGAGAGAGCAGGAGAGGGGGCAATATAGACACAAGGATCACAGAGAGAGAAATGGAATGGGATAGGAATAGGAATAGCAAAACAGAACACAAAACAAGGACATTTACAAGATTTTGTAGGGATTTATTGCATGTGCACGGACAGTTCTTTAACAACTGGCACGGGAGAGTAAGGTAACGTTTGGCAACTTTGTCAAAAGTTTAATTTTTGAAGAAAAAAAATTAATTTTTTTAATTTGTTTAATTATTTTGATGTATTTATATAAAAAATAATTTTAAAATTAATAAAAAAATTTGCATTTTAATGCATTTCAAATTTAAAAACACTTTAAAATATAATCAATACCAAATTACCAAACACTATTTAAATGGAATTTAAAGGTTTTCATTGATATAGATAGGTATTGTTTTAGCTTATAATTATATTAATTTAATTTTTAATATTTTGTAAAATATAAATCTAATTTTTTTAATATGTTTTTTAAATTCAAGGGGGTTGAATAATTAAGTTGGGTGAAATGTTTTATGAATATTAAATATATTCATGAGATGAAATAATTTTTTTATGAATATTATATATATTCATAAGTTCAAAGTAATTTGCTAATTTTCATGGTTCCATGTTTGGAAGCAGATCTATAATATGAATTGTAGATATCATGATACCTTAATATTATGTTTAATTTTCATATCTTATACTACCATTAAATTATAATTGCTTTTTACATTCCCTCCAACAAGAAGATAAAAAAAATTGTTATGTTAAATAAATCTAATAACAAGATTATTAACAAGAACTTTCAAACGAAATATTTCTTAATAAAATAAAAATAAATATTCAATTCATAAACTATCAAATATAAAAACAAAATGAGTTATGCGAGTTGGGTCGAGTTGATCTAGTGTTAGGTGTCAAAAATCTCGACTCACCACCCAACTTATGATATTTTATTTCTTAGATTTTTTAACTCATTATCATATATGATATGATATGATATTAAACTTTGATGGGTAATATCAGATCAAATAAATACAAATATTAGAGAAGAATCAGGTTTTTTTTAACACCCATGTGGAAACTAAAGATGGGAATATTTTTCATTTTAGACCTTTTGTGCCACCAATGGTAACTTTTTCGCTTCCTGTGTAATATTTATTACAATTTTTACAGTGTTTTTCTCATTTATCTCCAAATCCTCAGACAATCTGATGATCCAAATACCAAATAAGTGACACTAATAATATTGTAGCTGTAATTAATTCTCTCAGAATCCAAAATAAACTGGACAATAGAGTTAAAGAGTGTTGTTAAGATGACGGGCTTTAATTGAGAATTGAGTTAAGAGAGGAATCACGTGTTTCAATTTTATTGAATTTAGTTTAGGCATAGATTAAGATATCGTATTGATTCGCAAGATATTATTTCTTACAATTAAGAGAAAAGTTTTTTAAGTTGTTTGAATTTTAATGTGATGTGTAAGGCTCGACTTTAGTGGAAGTTAAATTTATTAAGGGAAGTTTCCTTTTTTGAGGAATCAAATGTTGAATTTTTTTGTGTAATCAAAACAACGCGTCTTCTATTTTTTGGGACTAATATCAATTTTTTTCTATTAATTAGAGATAAATAAATAAAAAATATAAAAACTAAAACATTATGATAATTAATGGCAATAAAAAGAATAAATTTAGGAGAAAACATGTAGTAAAGGTAACCTTTCATAATATTTTTTTTTAAAAAAGGATGGTGTAAGAGTGACGTTGTTCTTCATTTAAGCGTAATTAACCCCTTACTTGAATTTCCAGAACCGGTGCTAATTTTTAACATCTCTAGTTTCCTCTAATTAATAGTTGGCAACTCCAATTATCCACAATATATTTTTGGCCCCTGTTGCGACGTCCACCAAGGTATGACACAACTGATTGGGTTTGAGTGCATATGAGAAAAGAAAGATTTCCAGCCCATAGGAGATCTAAGTTCCAGCCTCAGGGAGATGGTTCATTCCATGTTCTTGAAAGGATCAAAGACAATGCCTATAAAATGGATCTTTCATGTGAGTATGGTGTAAATACTACTTTTAATATTTCTGATCTTTCTCTATTTGATGTAGGTGATGATTTGACATCAAATCCTTTTTTAGGAAAGGGGGATGATGATAATCAATTATCTACACCAAAGGATCCATTAGAGGTGTCAATTGGGCTGATTATAAGGTTAATGGCCAGGAAGCCTAAAAAGACATTCAATGAGTTAATTCAGAATATTTGGGCTAAGAGAAGCTTCAAGACTTCTACAAATGATGATTAGACCTTAATTAATTTAATCCATGCAAATAAAGGAGCTCATTTATAGGTTTAAGACATTCAACAATTTAGACTAAAATAGGGAGAGACAACAACTTGTGTTTCCATATGAATTATGGATTCCATATAATATTAGGATACCTTATTCTACAAGGATAGATAGAAAAAAACTTGGGAGTTAATTACTTTGCAAAGTTTCTATATATACTAAGCAAGGAGACAAATCAATAACCTTTTGTTTTATTTCAAGGACATCTAAGTCAGCTACATATCATATGTGAAGCCTGAGAATAAAGTATACAAAAAAAGGAGGGAGTTTATAATAATTCAAAAATTTTGTTATAAAACAAAAAAAGAGGGCTAAAAAAAAAAGGAGAAAGATGGGGCCAAAATAGAATTAAGAAGAGATGGGACTATAAATACCCATTCCTTCTATCATTCATGACCAGGGAGGTAACAAAAAGAAAAGGGAGGGAAAATTTTCAGATTTTCCTTCACCAAGCCTAAGAGAAAACACCTGAATTTCTATACCTGCACAAACCTTAGAATTTCTACGTGGGAAGACAAACTTGGGCAGGAGATTTGCAAGAAGAAAAGTGATGAAATTGCTAAGAGAAGAGGGAGTGGGAGGCCGGCTGCTTGTAGAGAAGAAAGGGGTTAGGAAACTTTAATCAAATTAGAAATCAAACCTAAATTTCCTCTAGGTATGAAGTTCTAAACCAATTGGGAAAGCCAAATTAAATTCATGCAAGAATTGTGCATTAATTTGAAGTTTGAAAGATTAGGGTCCTTGAGTAAAATTTGGGAAAATATGGAATTGATTAGAACTAAATGAGTTGAGCAACATAGGTTGCCTAACAAGGATGGAATTATGCAAAGAATATTTCAACAAAATCAAAGACTAAGTGGAAATAGTGGCCGGCCATGGGGTTGTAAGGAAAGAAGGGAAATTTTGATAGTTTGCGTTGTTTTCCTTATTGCAAAATTGAAACAGTTTTCAGGAGGTGAACAATAAGGAAATGTGGTGATTGTGTGTGTGTGTGTGTGTGTGTGTGTGTATAAAGAGAAGGAACAGATTTAAGGACCGACCACTGGAGGGGAAGAAAAACAGAGGAGGAGAACATATGACTCCCCTGTTAATTAATAAGATGTGTTGATGTAGTGTAGTTACAAATTGTAACTTGTAAGGGAGAGGAACCTACGTTCCAGGTTATCATGCATAAGGTGAAACATGGCTGTAATTGATGGGGAAGTAGGATTGGAGATAAAAATTGTAGATACCTTCTCCATTGATAAAATAGGGCAAGTTCGTTGCCCTGGTTCCTGAAGGAATTTGGACCTGAAGATGATAGAATCTAGGGAGGGTCAATCATAGAAGTTGTAGCTGGGAGTGTTAGCTTTCCAACGAGTCTGACTCCGCCTAATTTGGAGTCCTGGAACTCTAGATACAAATAAAAATATGAGAAGAGGTCAAACTGCCACCCCTGTTGGCAGTTTCGGCCAAGTCGATAAAACGACAAAATTTAGCCGTATTAAGGGTATAATTTGTTTTCTCGCTCTTCGTAAAGTGTGTCTTGATCTTCAAAAAAAAAAGAATAAATTGTGATCAAAATTGAATTCATGATGTCCACTTGGACTACTAATGAGTTGAAAATGTTAAAGGATAATAATGAGGAATGTAAGTGAGAAAGAAAATATTGGTAAAAGAGAAATGAATATTATTGCCATTGTTGCTGTTGTGTTGTGATATGTGGACTATATGGAATAATGATGGGTGTTTGTGGTTTCAGGAGGAACCGCGGGAAAAGTACAGCAACAAAAAGGAAACGCAAGTCGAGCGTCTACAGCAGGTAGGTACTCGGTACCTATAACTCCTCTAGTTAATAATCATTTTAACTAACTATTGAACTATAAAAATTTGATGCTTATTGATGAGGAAAATAAAAGGGGGAAAGAAAAGGTTAAATGATGGGAAAATAGAAACGGAGGACTAAATTTAAATTATGGGTTCTTTTGGAGGAAATGAACAGTAACAACGAATTTTGGTAATGACTGTTTCTCGAATTTGATTAGCCTGTCCTTGATATGGAAGGCTAATGATGTTAGCCAAGCTGGTTAATATCGGCATTACCGGTACGTGGGAGGAGAAATATAAAATTTGATTAACTATTCGGGTTCAGAATAGTTAATGATATCGGCGAGTGACGTTGATATCAGCAAAATTTATAAACTTGATTAACTATTCG
>Ga0307517_10007235_pt1 | contig 16247 bp, 4 predicted proteins | sample 23_EM_MG_FD_194515 | JGI IMG/M metagenome (GOLD analysis project Ga0307517, IMG submission 194515) | Populus trichocarpa ectomycorrhiza microbial communities from riparian zone in the Pacific Northwest, United States - 23_EM | ecosystem: Host-associated > Plants > Roots > Unclassified | place... | reverse complement strand
CTTTTTTAAACATAAAAAAAAAAAAAAAAAAGTCATTGCAATTATGCAAAATATTAAGCTCTCTAATTAAAGGCTTAAAAATTGAGGGTAAGTGGAATTGTAGTAGAATTTGGAACTTGATCTAATTAATATTTGGACCTATTATGTATTCTTGTTATTTATGTTTTTCTACTATATTAATTTGGTTTGCTGTGTTTTTATATAAAAAGAATTATTATTACACATGTCATCTAAAAAAAAAACATCATATATATGCTCAAAATTAATAATTAATCAACTCTTTGACTTAAAAACAAAAGGAAGCAAGAACATATTTTTCAATTAAAAATTCTCAATTTGGTTTCTAATTTAAATTTATATTACATTTTAAGGTTTTTTTCTTGGGTTATTCAGGACAATCTAATAGTGTCAATATACCAACATAACCAAACAATCGTAGAGTAGTTGCAATTGCATCTGTTAACTTAAATGAAAGGCACTAAATGCTTCTATCATAAATATATCTGGTGCGTAACTTAGAAAATTAGGAGGAAGGCTTGGATCCTCGGCCTATAAATAAGCTACATCTCAAGTCTTTTATGCAATATAAGAGAAAAAGAGAAGTAAAGTGAATGAAAGAAATCCCATAAAATTATGAGGTATTTGTGAGAAAGTATATAAGGTATTTGTTCCTATTAGTAGAGAATACTTGCTTGTGGACATAGTCAATTTTGAGTGAATCAAGTAAATTTTTATGTTTCTAATTTCTCATTTTACCCTATTATCTTGAGTTGTGTATCATTGTTTTGTTTGTCAGGATCTTGACAGTGATAATAAAGCTTGATTGGTTTTGTCCACATACAACATTGTTCACGATATTATTCATATATACGTTACTGTCCACATATACAAAAAGTTAGTATAGTAAATGAATACAGTTTAGGAAGTTATGTTTAAGTAAATTGAGTTTTAAATGGGACCATTTGTGACTCCTCTAATCTTTCCTAGAAATTTACTTTGTATAAGTACTATTTTCATATACATTGCAATTCATAAGTGAAACAGTGATAGTTGAACATATTATAGTGAATAAAATGCCAGCAAAATACGAGATTGAGAGGTTTAAGGAGAACAATTTCTCACTATAGAAAATGAGAATGAAGACAGTTTTAAGGAAAAACAATTGCCTGGTAGCAATTAGAGAAAGGCCCTCGGAGATCACTGATAATGTCAAATGGATTGAGATGGATAACAATACTATTACTAACATACATTTAGCATTAGACGACGATGTATTATCAAGTGTGGTGGAGAAGAAAACTACAAGGAAGATTTAGGTTACTCTAACAAAGTTATATGAGTCTAAGTTTCTACATAATAATATCTTTTTAAAAATGAGACTTTATACCTTATGAATGGTAGAAACCACGACAATGATTGATCATATCAACACTATAAGAACTTTATTTTCACAGCTCACCATGTTGGGTCAGCAAATAGAGGAAAATGAATGTGCAAAGCTTCTACTTCAAAGTCTTCCTGATTTATATAATCAGCTCATTATCAATCTGACCAATAACATCCTCATAGACTATCTAGTCTTCGATGATGTTACAATCGTTACTTTGAAAGAATAAAATAGACATATGAACAAAGGAAACAAAATTAATAATTCACATTAAAAGAGGCATTATTAATGTCAAGAGAAAGTATCAATGGAGCGTAGCTCTAGATGGGCGTCAAAGGCAAGAATGGTCTAAATCAAGAAGTAGAAAAATTGAGAAATGCTACAATTGTGGCAGAGAAGAACACTATAAAAGGAATTACTTGTATAAAAAACAACTCTAAGTCATCAAAATCTCAAGGATGTGTAACAAACATTTTAAATGATGGCGAAGTTTTATGTAGTGAAGTAGTAACAATCTCTGAAAATAGAATGAAACTCATTAAGGTTTGATTAATAGTTTTAGGAGCAACATAGCATATGACTTCATGTTAGGATCCTAACAACAAATAGTAATCAATCAGATGCACAAACATAAAAAACAATTGTAAATGATAGAGAAAAACATATAAAATTTTCTTCCTCAATTATTCTGTTGGCATATCAATATTCTCCATGACAATATGGTATCCAAGTTTCCTAAAGTAAAATACCATGTCTCCTCAGGAAGCTGATAATGGCATTACATTTTTATGTAGTAATTATTAGTAAATAAAAAGTTACATCTACTGTGTTTGAATAGTTATTTTCTTCAAAAGCTATTTTTTAGATTAACAGTTTCAAAATTTCTCATTCTACAAATTTCCAAGTTGTCCTTCATTATGCAAGGAAGCCTCAATTTAGTTCATAACCATCAGTATATATGGTTACATTATATTATATGAAGGGGTGATGTCTAAGAATACTATAGATAACTATATATGAACCCTAATTATTTGTTTTTTTAGCATAATCCTTGTTTTCTCTAGTAATTCAATGGGGGAAAGACCCATTATTTCAACCTAACATTTCATCAATCCTTAAAAAATAAATTATTTTATTATTATTTTGATGTATTTTCAATTTTAATTAAATAAATATAATCTCTTAAACTTTAAGTCATTATTATTTACTTTCATTTCACTCTTGTAGTGTGTATTTAGTAATATGATGTAAGATGTTTTTATAAAAATATTTTTTAATTCAAAGTGCATTAAAATGATTTTTTTTAGAGTTTTTTTTATTTTTAACATCAATATATCAAAATCATAATAAAAAACATCTAGAAAAAAATATTTGATATTTTTATTTTTAAAGTAAAACATAGTATAAAACACTTTAAAAAACAGGTTGAAACATATTACAAACAGAGCAATAATATTATCATTACTCACCTTATTTCTCTGTTATAGTGTCATTTCTAATTTAGTTAAATTGCAATGAATGGATTGAAATGGAAAATATAGATACATAATTCACCAAATCGATATCGGATAGGGTTTTTTTTATCTAATGATGAAATTAAATACGTGATACCAATGATGAATCTGATTCAATTATCAACTTGTTTTTACTTTTTAATCATGCAGTGTTGACTTTTTTTTTTCTTTTGACCATGTCATCATGATGATTTTCTTTTTCGGATTATGATGTCACCATTTACATTGATATTGTATACTCTTCATACGCCTATATTATGGCTACCTAACAAGTAAATGAATGTATCAATCATTTTTACTTAGCCCTTGTAATTTTAAACCAATTAATTGGTCCTTGTAGCTTAGAAATAATTAATTAAATAGACCTTTGATAATTTTTTACCATCCTCATTTAGTAATTTTTTTAATTTTTCATAAAAGACCTTTTGTTGTAAAAATTTTCCATCTTACCTAATCCTTTTTTATTTATTTTCAATAAGGAAAGAAAATAAACTAAAAAAAGAACATGAATTAAACTTATAAAAGGATTTAATTATGAATAACTTAAAATTTATGGCTTAAATATACAGTTTCTAAAACTAGCTATATATAAGAATATTCAATCAATTATTATAATTAAACTACAAGCACTAATTAAGTTATAATTTACATAAATAATTTGCCTAATCTCCTATATATTCATTGTCAACTCCTTGACTTCCTTGTTATAGTGCATGTCTATCAATTAATTCCCCACTTTTAGCTGAAATTAACAAATATCAAGAGGGCAGAGAAGTCAATGTCAACATTGCGAAATGAAAAGGATTCTGATAAATCCACGGCCTTTAAGAATTAATGTATTCAATCCCAATTGGTATTATATTAGTCCATTTAATAAATGATAATTAATTAAAATAAGAAAACATGATCTGACCATTTTGTATAACGTAAAAAAAATACAATGTTATATGTTATTTTTTTCAGTTTTAACAGTAAGGATATTTTTATTAAGTTTTCATATACTATAGCTAGTTTTTTTAAAAACAATTTATTTATTTCTTAAAAAATATAGGGTAAGTATTAATTCTAGAGAAAATGAAATAATTATACATTGCATTTGGATGATGAATTCATATAGAGTTTTGTTGTTCACATGTATTGATATAATAATATTATATAATTTATTGTGAGAATTTACTTTAAGACCAACAAAATAATATTTATTTTAAATCTTTATTTTTATTTCTTCAACCAAATATATTATTATTTATTATATTTTATATTAAAATATTAACCAAATACAACCCTAATAAACTTTTTACCGATAAGTAATAATTAATTTCTCAAATTCGTAAATAGTAAAGACTACATAAAATTATTAATCTCCGAGCCCCGCAAGCACTGCCTGCAACCAGTATATAATACAGAAGGCTGAGCCATTTCTTGTGCTACCTCTATTAGTGTTGATAATGGCTAGTTTCCTGGTGTTACTCGTCCTGGCTTTCTTCGTTTTCTCAACAAATGTAGATGCACAAGGTGATATTTTATTTATTTATTTCGTTTTTTCCTGTTTCAATACATAGATCGATGCCCCCTTCTAAAATCTTGCGTCTAACTATTTCAAATTAATTCTATGCTTGAAATTTCTAGTTACCGTTTATTGTCAAGCATCCGATTACAACAATGAAGTATTGATGCAATGGATGTATGCCAACGGCATATCCTGTCAGCCAATTACTAGCAGCACCACAACTCCTTCAATTAGCAGCAAAAGCAGTAAGCTTTGAGCACCAAGATCTTACCTTTTTTCTTTCTTTTATGTTTCTATAGACCCCCACTTCGAGTTTCTGTCTAACCATTTCAAATTGTATGCTTGAAATTTCTAGTTGAAGTTGATTGTGAAGGATCCAGATTTTACGTGGATGAAAATGTTTTAGAATGGATATATGCCAACAACATACCCTGTCATCCAATTACTAGAAGCAAAAAGAGAAACAAGCTTCCCATTATACTTGGAACCGTCATTCCAATTTTCTGCCTTTTCTGGGCTATTGTGGGGTTTATAGTGCACCACAAGAGAAAAACAGCAGCCATTGCTGCAATAACTACAGGTTAGCAAGCAGAATATTATCTGTTATGTGATATACTTTGACAGTATTACAAGTATTTTTTTAATAAAAAGAGTTTGAATCAAATATCTCTCTATGACATTAATTAATTATATCAGTTGAGTTACAACTCGTTTAATTTTCTTGGATCGTTAAGGACAAGTTGACGGTGCCAATAAGCATACCCAGGGATCCCTAAGTGCTGATGGGATCAAGATCAACATCCACGACCAAACAAGTCAAGGGATTGGTGATCAATATCCACAGCAGCAACAGGAAAGCAACCATGCCTGAGATGAGAAACACCTTACTTTCTTTGCTCAAATATTATTTGGACATATCATTTCTTCTTGCAAATATTGTATTCAAGCTTTCCAAAGTCGTTGATCATATGTTGAGGACTGATCATCATTGACATGATTTGTATTGCAGCAATTAGCTGGTTCTAAAAATTGTACCTTAATTAGTTGTGTTTGTATTGTGTTCTTTGGAACCCTTTTTCCACCTATGTTTTAACATGCATGAGTTTCAATTTCGGATCATTCGATAAATTTGCAAGTTTTCCTCGATTCTGAATTAGCTTTTTTTAAACTACAGGTATAATACAAGTTAAAATTCACATCAAGAAGCCATGTATTTGTGTTATATATAGATTTCACAGCAACAAATATTTTTTAAAAAAATGAACATGAATACTTTGAAACTCACTGGCTTGTCAAGAAACTTGGTGGCTGTCATCTGTTTTCTTGGGTTTGGCCTTTGATCCTTTAAAATGGCCTCATTACAAGGTCCTTTTTGGTGACTCTATAAAAACGAAAACTCGAAATCAGATAAATATACATTCATCAGAGACCTATCGAGTCCTGGATTGTAGCCATGATGACCAACTGACCAGCAACTGCCAAATCTGATTTTGCATGGGGTTTTTTGTAATGGTGTCATTCACTGGTACAATGATGAACTGACATCAGTGGCCATTTGCATAAGGGAATGACTATATATAGAATTTGATGATTGTGAGCTGAGATCGGATTGTTCTTGATGGTCTTTGAAGTACTATGCGAATCTTCTCTATGAGAAATCTGATTTAGCAGGGAGCTTCGTTTTCATGTGTTGAGTCTTCTTGGACGGGCTGAAGAGGAAGAAAAGTCTATGGGCGTGCTTTTGTGGATGGAGCGGCCATATCCCGTAATCTTTATGATGGGACATTGAATAAGATTTGAGTTCTACAGCATAACCGAAACCTACAGTTCCTGCTCTCTATCCTACCTTGGATTATAATATTCGCAGCATATTTATAACTAGATTTGATGTCCATGCTCTCCCGCAAGCTGAATAATTTTTTTAAGATGTAAAACAAGAATGCTAGAGTAAGAAAATTCTATACTCAAGTCATTGGTGCAATTAATAATTTAAATAATATGAAAAAAAAAAAACAAGCTTAAACTTTATCTCATTTTTAAAATCCGGAACTCGTAGGTGAAATACTAGACTCGGGTTCAATCATTAAGTTTAATTCTCAGCCAATTTAATTTTAAAAATAAATTGTAAAAAAAATATGAATTAAAAAAATTGCAAATGCAAAAAAAAAAAAAGCAACAAAAAAAATAAGGATAAAATTTGATAGAAAAAACTCAAGGAGAATGAAATTATTAAAAAAATTCAAAAAATAACCTCAAACAAAACAAATATCAATCAAAAGAATGAGACCAAATTTAAAAGGTTAAAAAATCATAGAGGGTGAAATTGAAAAATATTTGTAATTTGATATATTAAAAAATAGTAGGGTGAAAATGAAAAGCAATTGTAATTTTATAAATTATTTAAAATTTTTAAAAAATAGTAATTAAAAGGACATAGATCAAATGTGAAGGAAAATAAATTATAGGGGCTGGTCATAATTTTTTGGAGAAAGCAAAAAAATATAAATGGTCGTCGATGCCAAGCTAGATGTGTGTCTTGTCCACGCACCACTCCAACACATAAAAGGTGTCATAACCTTTCAAACGCAGCCGCGAAAGGCAGTGTTTAGTGGTCGAACAGTCTCGTATGCACCGCCCAAACAACATTGGGCCATCCACACGCGCTGGCATTTTTTTTTAATATTATTTAATATATGTAAATTATAAAAATACCCCTGAGTAACCTCCAAATATATAATAAAACCAATGTAAAATGACAAAAAAATAGGTCTTGTGAGAGAGTTGTGTTGATTTCATCTGTAAAGACATCAAAATAATTATATTATTTTATAAAAATTGAAAAGATCAAAACGCCTCTGAGTAATAGGCATTATAATTTTTTATTCTAGGGTCAAATTAGTAATTTTAATGTGCAATAAAAAAACAAAATGATTAATCCAGCCCTGTACAATTTATAAAAGACAATTGTGTCATAGTGAAAAGACAATATTGCCCCCAATGCCTAGTTTAAAGATTTTTTTTTGTCAAGAACAATTGCGTCATTTCACTATTCCAATTAATGGTGAAATATCTCTTGGGCTACAATAGTTTCTCCTTCTCCTTTAGTTTTTTTTTAATGTCCCATCCAGAATCCGAGTTAATCTAAGATCCAAATCACGAGTTAAGTGGGTTGACTAGCACAAGTTGATGGGTCAAATCAAGTTATAATTTAAAAAATAAACCGAAAACTTTCCAAAAAAAATAAATATTAAAAAAACACTTTTTGTATAAAAAAATGGCTCAAAATAAAATTAAACCCAAACCAAGCTCCAGCTTAACAAGTCATCAAGTTAACTCGTCAGTCAAAGCCAAGTTTTATAAGGGGGTGTTTTGGATTGTAGTTGGATCATGTTTTTGAAAAATTTTGAAAATATTTTTAGCTTAAAATTATTATTTTTTGTATGTGTTTTTGGATCATTTTAATGTGCTGATGTTAAAAATAAGTTTTTTTAAAAATATTATTTTAATATATTTTTAAATAAAAACCATTTTGAAAAATAACATCTACCGTAGTCCAAGTTAGTCAATAATTTGTTTTTGTGTTAACTTTTGTGGTTGAGATTTGAAAAAAATTGGTTTTTAAATATTATTTTTTATTATAGTGTATTTGATTTAAATAAGTATTTGGTTAAAATCATGGCTGAAAATATATTTTAAAAAAACAAGTTATAAGTGTTTGTTTAAAAGTGTGATGGAAGTTATTGATAAATGTTAAATTACCAAAAAGAATAATAATTTATAAAGGGTTGAAAATGACCAATTTTTTTAATTGGCATGAACAATTTGGGTTATTGGAAGTTAACTAACAAAAGCAGCCACAGAAACAATCACAATAAATATGATTGGCAGTGTTGAAATTTCTCTTTCTATGTGTAGAAGCCGAAGCCCTATAAGTTGTAGTCTTCTTCTTTTTTATTTTAATTTTTCCTTCTGTCTAAATTGTAATGGCGATGCCCTTTAATTCCGTCCTTTTAGCGGAATAAGAAGAAAGGTCCTTGCGCTCTCCGGCGTACACGTTTTGTAGCTTGATTGTTGCTCTCCTCTCCTCCTTTTATCTGTTTGCTTTTCCTGCTGTTGGCAGGTCCTCCATTCAGGGAAAGGCAGAACTCACTACGAAAATCTCAATTATTTTAGAAGTATTTTTAATTTGAAAAATATGTTTTTGCTATAGTTTTGATCTAAAACATAAAGAAAAAATATGAAAAAATTATTATTTTAATAAATATATATATTTTGAAAATCACCTGTAGTATAATTTCAAACCCACAAAATAATCCGATTTTCCAAGCTTTTTTCAGATTAATTTTCTAAACCGGATCTTCGGACTAGGACCACAGGAGGAGGAAATGGCTAAGGGTTCTTGGATATTGGGCTATTATCACCAGTTTCCGGGGCTTATTTTTCAAAGCAGGCTAGTGCAAGTCCACTGCCACTAAATTTATTGTAAGTGGGCCAGATGAAGCCGAGATCTGTTCTGAGTTATGGGCTTCTAGCCCATCCTGCTTCTCCTCCTCCTTGTTACAGGGCTGAAGCATGACAAAACGACAAGCACCGACTGAAAATGGGTAGGTGTAGAAAAGACAGAAGACACAATAGGGGACTCCTTGTTTGGGTCAACGACCAAAGAGAAACAGCAATACGACAGCGAAAAGCAGCAGAGCACGCCATTCTTCCAAGGGCTTCAAGTCTTCACTGCTCATGGAAGCTTAAGCGGCTAAGTATAATTTGTTTGATTTCCCATTTCTGTAGCTGTCAGTAAATTTTAATGCTGATTATGATGGTATAGATTGTGTAGAAGCCTTAACTTTCCTTTGAAGATCAAAACCCATCAATCAATCAGCCTTTAGTTTTGTTATCTGGATTTAGCTATCAATCCATCATGATGAGAGACGGCAAGTTAAAACAATCTTGCTATGTGCCTTCTTCATCAGCAGAAGTAATAGGGAACAACCTAGACCTCGTTACTGAAATCTTGCTCCGTGTACCGGCAAAACCACTCCTTAAGTTCAAGTGCGTGTCAAAGCAATGGCTTTCTTTAATTTCAGACCCTAAATTCTGTGCCTCTCATACTCACCACCAACCACCAACAGCACCCTCTGCTCTCTTCCTGCTCAGCTACTTGGCTTCCAGCCCTCAGCTAATTGTCCCTTTAAAAAATGAGCCTATGCCAAACACTATGCCCTTCTTGGACCATCTAAATATTCCTGGATTCTGTATTGATCAGTCTTGTAATGGGTTGCTTCTCTGCTCTTTCACTTGCATAGACTCAACTGATTTGGGGTACTGGTTTTTTATTTGTAATCCCACCACCAATCATTTCAAGAGGATTTCTCACCCTGTTCACAAATTTGACGAGTTTCATCATCCACCTGTTCTTTGTTTGGCTTTTGATCCATTAAAATCATTCAACTATAAGGTTGTTTGTTTCTACCAAGTTGTTTCTGGTGGATATCAAATTGATGTATATTCGTCGGAGACTGGGTCCTGGGGTTTCAATCAAATTCCTTTTGTAAATCCTCCTTCTTTGAAAATTCATGAGTGGGTTTTTTGTAATGATGCTATTCACTGGTGCAGTCTTGAAGAGAACTCGCAATATTTTGATGTTTCTAGTGAGAGCGTGAATATTCTGCCAATGCCTCCGAGAGGTAAACTAGACATTACGTACTTTGGTGGTTCTCGAGGCCATTTGCATATGGGCGTTGGCATCAGCCGTTTAGTCTTAGAATTTGATATTTGGGAGCTGAAAGAGGATTATTCAGGATGGTTTATAAAGTATCATCTGGATCTTCATTCTATGAGAAGAGTGTTAGCCAATCGATGTCCGTTGTCAGTTTTGAGCCTTATCCGGGCTGAAAATGAAGATGAGTCGACGATTGTGTTTGTTGTGGATGATAGAGCAATGTCCTATAATCTTTATGACAGGAGATCAAAAATGCTCTGTGATTTGCTGCAGAAAACCAATCCTTATAGTGCTTATTTAAAGTTTCATGCTTATGAATACTTTGAGACACTTATTCATGTTTGAGCACAGCACTTGTACTGTCAGTAATTCAACCATCAACCTGCTTAGTCGTAACATCTGCAGCATTGAAATTTCAGTTCTTCTATGTAGAAGTCTGGCTCCACCAGTTGAAGTATTTTAGTCTGTTTTGATCTAGAGAAGAATTATAGATTTCCTTATCCAAGAACCACTATTCTTGCTGTGCTGGTCATCTTCGCTTCACGAGATGAAAGAGGCAGTGTATCCAAGAAGTGAGATGTGGAAGAAAATGGAGTCCATGGTGGAAATGATAAAGCTTGGGGAATTGGGAATTTTGAAAAGAAGGAATTACGGAGGTGCTTAACCAGCTTACCATGGAGAGTCAGCAATACCACCTGTCTAATTAAACCCTTCAGATGTTGAAAGAGGCAGTATATCTGTTCCAAGCTCAGAGATTTACCTCTCTGCTAGAAGTTTGAACCACATTTAAGGGCAATTTCACAGATTTGGTTTTTGCCTTTTTAGCTTTTCAGCATGGTTGTTTGTGAGTTCTCCATGAAATATAGGGTTTTATCTCTGACAAGAAGGATTTTGCTATTAAATGTGACTAAACTAAAATGCTGTTCGTAGCCAACTAGATTAGCAGATTGTTTCAAACTAAAGAGGTTGTCAGAATGTCAAATTTCACGGTGACTTTTAAGTTTGTTTTTATATTTTAAAATTGCTCATGAAAAGATTTAAAATTCTTTTTAATTTTTAATTTTTAATTATTTATTTAATATTTTCTGATCATTTTAATGTATTAATATTAAAAATTAATTTTAAAAAATAAAAATAATATCATTTTAATATTTTTTTAATTAAAAAATATTTTAAAAAACAACTATTATATAATAATAAAACTGCAATCTCTGCATTCATGCTCAGCTTCTTCATCCTGTTATGATTATGAGTAGGAAAATGAGATGACAGTCGAGTGAATCGACAAACACATGATGAGATGACAGTTGGTTTTTTATCTCTTGGGACATTTAAAAAACCAAGTCACTTGGATTATGGATTCTGGGCTGCTAGAAAGTAAAGATCTTGAGCTTCTAAAAGCCTTCGAGTTGCATCAAAGTTATTTTTTTCACATCAAGAGCTATCTCTTTCACACATAGAGGTTCAGACAAGTAATTGTTTTATGTAATCAATTTTTTAAAACAAACTGAAGATCTAAACCAATAACAAAACCATCGATTGTCAATGAGAAAAAAGCGAAATATTGAGCAAAGAATCCTGAACGTGAACAAGAAGGAAGAACAGAGGAGGAAAAGCCCCCAAAAAATCACCCTTTTCATGTTAATGTTTAGGAGAAATTAACAATAAAGCCATGAATGATGACTAGGAGTTTTTGAGCAACGCATACCTGACATAAATAGCAACCTGCATTTTAAAAACCAGAGAAAATCTTGCTGTGATTAGTAATTTATCTCCATGAATTTTGAAGTTGTCGAGTAAGTGTGACTGGTTATGGAGTAAGGAAGAGGAAGAAGTCTCGTTACAAAGACAAGCAGTAAGTGATTAGTGATGGAGCATGGTCCTCCACAGAACTTCTCATCCTGTCTCAAACAGCAAGCTGTGTAATAAAAGAGAAGCATTGATCCCATTTTCGAGAAGGAACTACATGAAATAAATAAAGAGATGGATTCAAGAATCGATCCTCTTGCTCGAAACATTGAAATCATTTTGGTTTTTCACCCATTCTCCTTTTTTCTCTAATTCCAATGCTAGAGATCTCTCTATGGGTTGAATCTCTTTTGCTTTTAAATAAATAAATAAATATTCAATTTTACTCAATAAAGTTTAAACAGCATGAAAATTGTGCATTCATTTAATTCAATATCATGACATCACATGCATTGATTTCCTTTTTCTTTCCTTTCTTTTTTTTTTTAATCTTTTTATGTCATTGGAAAAAATTCTAGATTTTTGTAGTGATTAAGTCATGAAAACTTCAAATAGAAATGAGCTTTTCGTAGTTGCGTTGCAGACCATGGTGAATGCGGACTTTTCTTTCTAGGCTTGGGAGAGAAAAGGTGTCCATGAGAGATTAAGAACCAATATGAGAGAGAGAGAGATGATGTGTCTAAGAGAGAGAAAGAAAAAGTACATGTGAAGAAAATATATATATATATATATATATATAAAAGGAGAAGAGAAACAAACAAAACATGGGGTTGGTTGTCTCCCCGATTAGTTTTTTTTATTTATGTTTTTTTGGCATTATTTATGTAGTAAATGAAAGGTGTAATTTTATTTTTTCTTTTAAATATTAAAAAATAATATAAATTATATATTAAACCTCATTTAATAACTTAAATTTTTTAATTAATATAATTTATTAACATTGTATTGAAGCTTTATTAACCGAGCAGTTATAAGTTCAATTTCATCATTCTCATTCTATAAAATTAAACACAAGATAATGAGCATGTATAAACTTTAAGTCCGAATGATTTGCACTGAGAGGATGTATTAGAGAATAATATAATTATATCTTGAAATTACATCAAACAACTTAAATTTTAGGTTAAGATGGTTCTTTAAAATGATGTCCGTTAAATTAATCTCTTAAATTCAAACTCCCAATAATAATAATAATAATAATAATAATAATAATAATAATAGAATAAAAAAAATAGAGATTAACAAGGTGAGAAAATAATATATAATAAAGAGAAAATGACAAGTTCTAGAAACTCTTTAATGCGGACTATGGTGAATGCGGACTTTTTTTTCTAGACTTGGTGTTTTTGTAAAAACAAGTTCTAGAAACTCTTTAATGATTAAGCCAATAATTAAAAATAATATATAATAAAGAGAAAATGACAAGAGAATATAAGAGAAATTGTATGTTTTGTCTATGAATTTGTATGAAGTTCTTGAATGAGCCTGTGTTTGTGCAAAGCTCTTGCGTTGAGTAGCTTGAGTTAGTCTGAAATGACTTGCATTTGTTTCTAGCTCCTTGAATGTTTATCTAATAATCAAAGTATTTATAAATCTTAATAATAAAAGATTATTTCTTGGATTGTGAAAAATAGTATTGTAGTTATCTTGATGTGATTTATAGATAGAGATTTAAAGAACAAGTTGGATTGTGAAGAATAGTGTTTTAATTACCTTAATGTGATGCATAGAAAGGGATGTAAAGAAGAAGTGTGAACCAGAAATAATAAAGGATAGAAAAATACTATATGCTCTACATAAAAAAAAAAATTGTGAGTGCTTGACAAAGATATTTTGAGAATAAATAGATTGAAGTGCATGCCTTCTAGGATGAGCAAGAGAGAGACCATGAGAAGGAGGGAGAAAAAAGGTGTCCAATATAGAATGATCTTATTTGTTTTTGTGTTTTAAAAGTGTTTTTAAAAAATTTAAATTTTTTTATCTTTACTTCAAATTAATATTTTTTTTTGTGTTTTTAGATTATTTTGATGTGCTGATGTCAAAAATAATTTTTAAAAAATAAAAAATATATTATTTTGATACATTTCTGAATGAAAAGTATTTTAAAAATCAATATGAGAGAGATAGAGATGATGTGTCTAAGAGAGAGAAAGAAAAAGTACATGCGAAAGAAAATAAAAAAGAAAGGAGAAGAGAAACAAACAAAACATGGGGTTGGTTGTCTCCCGAGTAGTTTTATTTATTTATGTTTTTTTTGGCATTATTATGTAGTAAATGAAAGGTGTAATTTTTTTAAAAAAAATATTAAAAAATAATATAAATTATATATTAAACCTCATTTAATAACTTAAAATTTTGAGTTAATATAGTTTATTAACATCATATCGAAGCTTTATTAACCGAACAATTATAAATTTAAATTTTATCATCCTCATTCTATAAAATTAAGTACAAGATAGTAAGTATTTACAAGTTTCAAACCCAAATAATTTTTAGTGAGAAGATATGTTAGAAAATAATATAATCATATCTTGAAATCACATCAAACAACTTAAATTTTTAGGATACGATATTTTTTTAACAATGATGTCGGTTAACTTAGTCTCTTAAATTCAAACTCCCAATAATAATAATAATAATAATAATAATAATAATAATAGAGATTAACAAGGTGAGAAGTACAAAATTAACATATGAATTAACAAGATAAAAAACAATCTAGTACGGAGCTGCTGACTTCTTAACCACCAATGAAAACGATGCCACCCTCCACGGTTCATTCCCCCCCGCAAATACATACAAAAATTATTAAATGAAGTTAATTCATTATTTAGAATTATTGACCAACCAATGAATTTCTTGTAAATCGAGTCATTAATTAAGTTAATTAATTATATTTAGATTTTAAGTATCTTCACATTTAATATCACAATTATAATAATGGGATGAGATTTTATTTTGATAATTATAAAGTAAAATAATTAAAATCATAATCAAGTGGGAAATTCAATAATATTAGGTGGTAGACTAGATTCATCTTTAAAAAAAAAAAAAACATTCATGCACGTAAGTCGTATACTCAAACTAAGCGTGACGTGGATACACCTCCTTCTTGTCCTTCGTGAATAGAAAACTTCATAGATGTCCCCAACCTTTAAGTACAGTCTCGATTGGATCCTCAATCTTCTTCTTTTTTTATCTTAATTAGGTCTACAACATACTAATAAACTCTCAATTAATTAGCTATTTTATACTCTTACTAAATGTTAATAAAATACGGCAAATAATTCTTTTAAAAATGCTCACGAATTACTGAGTTGTTATCATTTTTTTTATTATCTTTTTTTTTTAGTATTCAATATTACTCAATTATATTATTAGTTACAAAAAACCACCTCCTTTGAAGCAAAATCATAACAATATTTGAATCCATAAGATTCTATCTTCTTTTTGGGAAGCAAGGCAGTGTAAATAAGAACTAAAAGATTGAGAAAAGACTTGATCTTCGAAGATAATAGTATATAATAGTGTTTTTATATCCATATCTTAGACAAAATATAAACAAATTATTCTTATAGGTGCTGGTTAATAACTCATCTCCAATACACTACACTTGCTATTTATTTTTGATAATTATCGAAAGTATATATTAAAAAGATCATAAAACTAATAGTCCAAGCAAAAAACAGGAACATGATCAAATAAAAAGAAAACAGATTTAGAAAAACAGAGAAATAGAATACGAGAAAAAAAAACTAGTGATGGTATGTTACAATAAAAATATAGAAACAAAATAAAAGGTCAAAATAAAAAATGACTAACTAAGATTTTTTATTATATCATAAATTTAAAATATATAATTAAATAACAACTCGAAAAAAGATAGAATATAAGTGAGAATTAATTTTGTGAATCATACGTGTTATATATGACATTACAAGTCATGAGTAATGTCAGCATCCCTCCCTCCCTCACCTACCACAAACCCACTAATAACCAAACCTAACCTTTTTTTGTTTTTTTTTGAAAAAGAAATTAAAACCCTAACCAGACAGGCTTACATGGAGGCAAGATTTGTTGGTGGCTAGCAAGAAGCAAAATGGCATACAACTAACGTATTCCTTGGACTTTTGTGTCTTTTTTTATTGACGGCACACTCAATGTAAGCTCAATTAAAATTCACCTAACCAAACTCTCACCATTAAACCTAATCTAAGAAAGACCCAAAAATCATGATTGGAGAATATTAAAAAAAAAAAAAAAAAACCTCAACAACTCCATCGGTCAACTTTTTTTCTAACGTTCAAGACAGTAAAATCACAGACGGTAATAATAATAAAAGATATGTCTTTTATTACTTTTATTTTA
>Ga0307517_10007234_pt1 | contig 16248 bp, 12 predicted proteins | sample 23_EM_MG_FD_194515 | JGI IMG/M metagenome (GOLD analysis project Ga0307517, IMG submission 194515) | Populus trichocarpa ectomycorrhiza microbial communities from riparian zone in the Pacific Northwest, United States - 23_EM | ecosystem: Host-associated > Plants > Roots > Unclassified | place... | reverse complement strand
GAGATGGCGATGGCTTACAGAGAAAGTGAGGGAGGGAGGGAGGGGGCAGGGTCTACAGAGAAGAGAAGCTGCCCAGAAAGAAATGAAGGATATGGAAAAGATACGGGCTCTATTTATGGATCTTTGCTTGATGGAAGCGATGAGTTAACGGCGTAGTGATTTAACGAGGTTAGGGTAAAAATTGATATTCAATTTGTAGACCCCACATTTTTTGGTTGATTTTCGAAGGACCGTTTATCTTCGTGTTTCATGCAGTTTTTTAAAGTGATTGTTTTAAAAAATATTTTTTATAATTTTGATATAATGTATTAAAAACAAAAAAGATCTAAAAAATTAATTAAAAATTAAGAAAAAAAACATTAAGCGTTGTAAAATATCACAACAAAAGAAGTATCGAAGAAAAAAAACCGAAAAGAAAGGCATATTGGAAGGTGGCAAATATGTGTGGCTAATTAGAAGAATAAGGCACTGTTTATTTTTGTTTTTAGATTATATTTAAAAGTGTATTTGATTTAAAAAAAATACAATATTGATGTTTTTAATGGTTTTAATGTTTTGATATTAAAAATAAAAAATAAAAAAAATATTTTAATATATTTTTAAATAAAAAATATTTGTAAGTCATTACCAAACACGTATTGAATAGCCATTCTCATCTTCCTGTTGGTTGCCTCACTATATATTTAATTGATTCTGTCTCACGATAACTTGGCTTTATCAACATCTCAGCCAACGAAAGAGACATTCATTTGCGTAGCCGTAGCTTAACCAATGAGATTCTGTTGCTTTCTTAATGGGTTTTTGTAACAGTGTGGTTTTTGTAACGGTGTGTTTGGATGAGATGTAATTTGTGTTTTTTTCTAAGTAAAAAATATGTTTTTTTAGTTTTTAAAAATATAATTTATGTTTAAAAGATGTTATATTCTTTTAAAAAAACCATCATACCTCTAATCCAAATATATTCTTAATCATAACTGTAAACTCTCTCAAAATTAATATCTGAAAAAATATATATATGAGTTATTAAATAACTCGGGAGTGTTTGAGTTCTTTAGTTTTATCAAAACAAGTTTATTTTGTTTTTTTATGTTGATTTAACCAAGTTTAGATTAGATTTGACTAGATTAACTGAACTTAATTAAATCAATATTTAATTTAATTTAATTAAAAATCTAAAATGAATCAAGTTTTATAATTTTTCAAGTTAATTTATTAGGTTGTATTGAGTTTAACAAGTATAATTTTAATATTAATAATAAAAAAAATGGTAAGCCCTGTTTTTGGAGTCCATAACCTTACGATTGGGTCTGAAATCAACATTACCTCACTGCCAATCCAAGGATGATGATGAAATTGGAGTCCATAACCTTACGATTGGGTCTAAAATCACTTGGAATTTCTATTTTAATACATTTAGATTCTACACATTTAAAATTTTATTTTAAAAAACAATTAATATCACACTTTCAAAAACACTGTAAACTCGGTAGAAAAGAGATGTGCACTACAGAATCAAAGTGAGTATTGATAGAATGAACATCATAACATTTTTCATATCAGATCTGCAATGAAAGACACTGCTATGCAAGTTGGGATGGGATCCAGTGCATAGAAGCAGCTGATTCGACTACAGCCTCCAAAGCGCCGTCGATGGCTCACTCTTCCTTCACCGCATACTCCATTTGATTTCTTTCGCCGATATTGATCGGCAGCCAACAAGGATGATACCTCCATGCAACCTATCTAATTACTCTCTAGAGACTTTTGACAATGGCACCAACCGGAAGTATGGCGCAGCCTTTGACAGAGAAGATTTTGCATTGTTCTTGAAATTGTAAACATGGCAACAATAGTAAGTTGGATTGCCCTTCTAATAAGGAATCTTCTCCAAGAACCACAAGCAATTCTCCTGTACACACCTCCAGGAAAATTCATTATCTTTCGCCTTCTTGAGAAGAATGATTGTCACTGAAATTGGATGTGTTAGGAAGCCACTAGTCATATATAGCAAGCACAGCAGCTATTAATAATCACTTAATAGTAACCATCTAGGTGGTGGCCCAGTGATAAAAACTTGGGACCAAGAGGTTTGCTTCCTTTGTGGTCTCAGGTTCGAGCCCTGTGATTGCTCATATGATGACCACTGGAGGCTTACATGGTCGTTAATTTCAGGGCCCGTGGGATTAGTCGAGGTGCGCGCAAGCTGGCCCGGACACCCACGTTAAACTAAGAACTAAAAAAAAAAAAATCACTTAATAGTAAATAATTTATCGTTCAATCGCCTATTATATTGTTGGTCAAATTAAATTTTTTTAATATAAAAAAATAATATCTAGATATTACTAATATGTTCTACAATAAAAAAAAAATTAAATGATATGGAGTTGTTCTGATATGACTTGGTCAACTTGACAAATATAAAAATCACTTAGACAACCCGACTCGAAAAAATTTCAAACTGACATCATTTTTTTTAATGTCTAGATAGCATTATATTGGATCAACTCGGATTAATCTAACAAATTCGTAATCTTAGTTCTAATACCGTGATAATTTTATAAAAAGCAAATTAAAATAAATTATAAAAGTATAATTCCTAATCAACTTAATATTAAAGAATAAAATTAAAAAAAAAATTAATTAAAAAATAACCAAAAAATAACTTAAATCAACTCGGATTAACTTGTTAAATCCACAACCTATAGCATGAAACTATGATAACCATGTAAAAAACAAATAAAAACAAATTATAAAACTTAAACCTTAATAAATTCAAAATTAAAAAAAAAAGTAATTAAAAAAAGAAAAGAAAAAAGAAAAGGAAAAAAAATAAAAATAAATCAAAATACCATTCCGTGAAACAATGTTTCGTGAGAAGAAAAACGATGAATTCACCTTTTATTATCTTTTATTTAATATGTGTAAAACTTACAAAAACCATTATTATTTCTTGTTCATTTTATTTTATTTTCGGGCAGCTTTTGTTCTGGTCCGTTGGCTAAGGACAGGTTGCATTCCATTAATCATGGGCCCAACACTCTTTATATTAAACCCTTATTATTTCTAAGTTTTTTTTCCAATACTTTTTTTTTTATCATTCTCCACTTAATGAAAATTAAATTTATTTTTCAAATAAATTTATTAAGTATATTTCTTACATTTAAAAAATTCTTATAACACTATAATATTTTAAAACTTGAATAGATCTGATAAATTAACTCGAGATCCAACTAAATCATAATTTATATTAATCTGAGTTGAAAAAAATAAAATAAAAAAACTTAATTGATTCGGTTTAAAATCAAGGTTAAATATTTTATTGATTTTTTTTTATTAAAATAATATTTTAAATTTATTAAGATTAGTTTCGTAATATGTGTCTTGTCCTAAGTTTATTTTGTCTTAAAACTATTTTTAACTACAAAATTAAAAATTTTAAAATTAAGAAAACAATAACCATAAAAACTACTTTTAAATCATTTCTAGGCCAACTAAAAAACCATTTCCACGTAAATTTTACTTTACTTTCCTACGACAGGTCACTCAGACACCACTTGTCATCTCTAGTTACACTACACGAGTAACTAACACTTTATCCCATTTTTTCCCACTGTTTTCGGCTTCCGGGCATCATCAAAATCTAAACTTCAACTGTTTCTGCCATCTGGGTACTTTAGTTTTTTGTTTATCAATGCGGTTCCGTTTGATTCCATATAGAAGTTATTTTTCAAGCTCTGCTGCAATAACCCAATGTCAAATTTCCTATTTTGCACGTCTTGGCCAAATAGACAGAGCTCGAAATATATTTGATGATTTACAAAGCAAAACAGTTACTTCTTGGAATGCAATTGTGGCTGGTTACTTTCATAACAAACGGCCAGCTGAAGCCCAGAAACTGTTTGATAAAATGCCTGAGAGAAATACGATTTCTTGGAATGGTTTGGTTTCCGGGTACGTTAAGAATGGAATGATTTCTGAAGCGAGAAAAGTGTTTGATAAAATGCCTGAGAGGAATGTGGTTTCATGGACCTCGATGGTTAGAGGGTATGTGCAAGAGGGATTGATAGATGAGGCTGAATTATTGTTTTGGAGAATGCCGGAAAAAAATGTCGTTTCTTGGACTGTGATGTTGGGCGGTTTGATTGAAGATGGACGTGTTGATGAGGCTAGACGGCTTTTTGATATGATTCCAGTGAAGGATGTTGTTGCTAGTACTAATATGATTGGTGGATTGTGTTCGGAAGGAAGGTTGAGTGAGGCAAGAGAAATTTTTGACGAGATGCCTCAAAGGAATGTGGTTGCTTGGACTAGTATGATTAGTGGGTATGCAATGAATAATAAGGTGGATGTGGCTAGGAAGTTGTTTGAAGTAATGCCGGATAAGAATGAGGTGACATGGACAGCAATGTTGAAGGGGTATACGAGGAGTGGTAGGATTAATGAGGCTGCTGAACTTTTTAAGGCAATGCCCGTTAAACCAGTTGCTGCTTGTAATGATATGATAATGGGGTTTGGATTGAATGGGGAGGTGGGGAAAGCGAGGTGGGTGTTTGATCAAATGAAGGAGAAGGATGACGGGACATGGAGTGCGTTGATCAAGATTTATGAGAGAAAAGGATTTGAATTGGAAGCGCTTGCTTTATTTAGTTTGATGCAAAGAGAAGGGGTCAGGCCAAATTTCCCATCCATCATAAGTATTCTTTCCGTTTGTGGTAGCTTGGCAAGTCTTGATCATGGTAGACAGGTTCATTCACAGTTGGTAAGATCCCACTTTGATTTAGACATATACGTCTCTTCAGTTTTGATCACGATGTATATCAAGTGTGGTGATCTTGTGACAGGAAAAAGGGTGTTTGATAGGTTCTCTTCAAAGGATATTGTCATGTGGAATTCCATTATTGCTGGTTATGCGCAGCATGGTTTTGGAGAGAAAGCCTTGGAAGTTTTCCATGAGATGTTCTCTTCAGGTGCTGCACCTGATGAAATTACCTTTATTGGAGTTCTCTCAGCATGTGGTTACACTGGGAAGGTTAAAGAAGGGCTTGAAATTTTTGAGTCAATGAAATCAAAATATCAAGTGGATCAAAAAACTGAACATTATGCTTGCATGGTTGATCTACTTGGCCGAGCAGGGAAGCTAAATGAGGCAATGAATTTGATTGAAAATATGCCTGTGGAAGCAGATGCTATTGTTTGGGGTGCTTTATTAAGTGCATGCAGAACCCATAAGAATTTGGATTTGGCTGAAATTGCGGCAAAGAAACTTCTACAGCTTGAGCCTAGCAGTGCTGGGCCTTACATCCTGCTATCAAACCTCTATGCATCCCAAAGCAGATGGAAAGATGTTGCAGAACTGAGAAAAACAATGAGAGCAAGGAATGTGAGCAAATCACCTGGCTGTAGTTGGATTGAAGTGGACAATAAAGTGCACATGTTCACTGGGGGAGGCAGTGCAAGCCATCCTGAGCATGAAATGATAATGAAAAAGTTGGAAAAATTAGGTGCATCTTTAAGGGAAGCTGGATATTGTCCTGATGGTAGTTTTGTGATGCATGATGTAGATGAAGAAGATAAGGTGCACAGCTTACGGCACCACAGTGAGAAAATGGCTGTTGCATATGGACTTCTGAAAGTGCCAGTAGGGAAGCCTATTCGTGTGATGAAAAATCTCCGAGTCTGTGGGGATTGCCATTCAGCAATTAAATTAATAGCTCAAGTAACTGGGAGAGAGATTATTTTGAGGGATGCTAATAGATTCCATCACTTTAAGGATGGCTTGTGTTCTTGCAGAGACTTCTGGTAATTACAAGCACCTTATTAATGGATTGATGCCAACTTTGGTCGTGGTTTTTGAAGCCAAAATCAGGATAGAAACCTTTCATGGGCTCCTCCTTCAGAGATTTTGGTGCCAAAAGATGTTGTATGGAGCAATCCTGCATTCAGATGATTATACTAGCAATCATTTGAATGCTGATGACTAAACTAGCAGCATTCTGACAGGAGTTCTTAAAAGCCATTATGAAGTCCAGGTACGTAGTCATACATACATTTTCTCCAGAAGAGCAGAAAAAATTGAAGGAAAAAACAATTTCAGAAGTTTTGCGTGTTAATTATCTAGGCTACAGATTTTGATGCTTTGGTGCATCTTTTGGATGTCTGTGCCTACTTCCTCATATTTGCAGTATTCGGTACATAAAGAACTGTCCTCCAATAAGCGCAATCAATACTTTTAACACTGGAAGTTTGCAAGAAATAGAGTGGACAAGCAGCCGCAAAGGATTAAAAAGTGGAAGTCTTACAGTTAATCTGACCATCTGAGATTTTTACTGTTAGGTGAAATTAATTCATAATCCATCTTTTAATATCGTTGATAACCTTGAATATGAAAGATTCATCAATATAAAAATGCAAAATTAAAGCCCACCCAACTGAGCATACATGCAACCTTGTACTCAGCACAAACTTTTATGCTTGTTTTTCCTTTCTTCTTCCATTTTGTTTAGTAGTGTGTTTTCACCAAACTTTTATGACTTTTGTTAATTGATCAGCTCCTGCCTTTTTATTGCAAGGTGACTTTGGTTGCATATTTCTACAGCCCTGGTCCAATATTCATAGAAAAATATGTCATCCAAGTGGGGACCTGGACCTGTTGTAGCTTGTGATGCCTTTTAATTTGGTCCAATGAAGATGACTGAAATGAATCAACTAGGATGCTTCCTTTCAAAGTTGCTATAAACAAGTGGTTGATTACATAACGTCATAGTATTGCGTCATTCAAGAATGTTTTTTCCTTTTGCACAATAGTTACTCAATTGTCTTCTCTGACAAGTGTCTTTGTTGTTCCTGTTGGGCTCTGTGATATCTGAAACTGTACCTGTTATTGGCTAAGCACTTTGATCCTCCAATATTTTTATCTTTGGAATTGCTGATGAATGAGGAGCATGACTTTTCAAAGCAAATAATAATAATATGATGAGACAAGTATCTAGGAAACACTGAGCATCATTTTGGCTGCCCCAGCACAAAAGAAAAGGGTGCTTTAAGCAACTGGCATGAATTATTGGTGGCCACTGTGCCGGTGGGCAAGAGAAGCATCATAAACTAATGTCTCATATCTCTTCCTGGTCCAAATTTTGTTTTGAAAGCTTTGACAAGCTGTAAAGCCTGCAGCCATTTCCACAAAGTTCTTCCAAATTTCCAAAGGTACTGCCCATAGAGTTGCAGGCTACCAAACTAGGCCTTGTTTTTGTTGGAAGGAGGTATGCACTTCTAAAGTATCTCGGACTCGTACAAGAATACAAAAACACCACATGAGCTCTCATCGATCGAGGATCAAAAATACAAGATGAGCTTTCATCGATCAAGTGTTAACATGGCCTAGCGTTGCCACTTCAAAGAGTGAAGCTATCCCACTACTTGGAAAATATCAGAAGGAAAAAAAAAGTCTTAATTATTTCGTAGAGCCAAATAAACAAGAGAGGCAGGATAAAATATTTATGTGATAATTCAGCACAGCATTAATGCTAACAATCTAAAAGCTTGACCATCTTCTCACCATGAAAAAGACAAAGAAGAAGAAAAAGAAAAGGCCGCCCGCCCTTATCTCTACAATGAAAGCTTTAGGTCCAAGTCAGTGCCTTCTTCTCCCTTATCCTTCTTCTCTTCATGCTTTCTCTCGGAAGGACCAGCTACCTGACTACTATCCTTGCCATCCTCCGAGAAATCTTCTGGCTGAAATGATGGATTCCAATGCACAATGACTCTCTCTTCTTCCGCTTTCTTGATCTCCTCTCTCTCTTTAAATATTCCATTTGAGTTTCTTCTTATATGATCATGCATTTCTTTGTTGCGTCTCAGCAAGGCAAAGAACTTCTCCATCTTCTCTTCATCTTCATCTTCTTTCTCTCTTTCTTGTTCTGCAATACACTCCATCTTCCTCTTCTTTGTCTCCCTCTCCATGCCTTGCTAGCTTTAGCTATTTCCTCAAACAGAAACAAAAACAAAGACAGAAGCAAGCGTAAGCAATAGACTATAGAGCATATCTTAGCACATAAGCAAGTAGGCTATCCAAACCACATTAATTCTGCACTTATAGCTAGTGACCACTGAACCCAACGACTAGAAACCGTGTGAGTTGACTCGATGGGGTACTGCGCGTATCATAAGAAATCTGTGACAGAAATGGGCTTGGGGCTTCATATAACATTACAATAAGTCAATAACAAACTAACCTAAAACGGAAATAGGTCTGTAACAGTGCGAAGTACTATTCACACATCCATTATGCGCGGCAGATTGGAGCATTGTTATTTTATAATTTATTTTTTATTTTGGTCCCTAGTTTTTTTTTTCCCAACAATTGAGTCTTTTAATTGCAAAATTAATACGCAATTGCTTCATATTTTTTGGATAAGGACAAAATTGAAAGGAGACGGACCAACTTAGAAAAGGCCCTGGAAATAGGTGGTGAGTTTAAAGTTGGTGCAAAAGGTACAATTTAATCCTATAATTTCCAGACCTGGACCTTTTTGACCCCTTATGTTTTTCTAAATTTTATTTTGTTACATAACTTCATTTTTATTATTTTTATTCACTAGTTTGTGGAAGAGAGAAAGTTTCGTTGGATTCCGACATAGAGAGAAAAAGTCATTGTTTTCACATATCCTAGCCTCAAAATTGATTGATATTAGTGTCCACAAGTTTCATTTGATGAAAATAGCTTGATGATGGTTATTTAAAATATCAATATTACCTAAAAAATAAATTGAAGTCGTGGAAGAAAAATATAACCCGATTTGATTTTGTGTTTTGTGATCGTTTTTGGGGTTTCTTAGGTTAATCAATTTACTTCTAGATTTAATCCAATATATGTTCAATTAAGATCCAATCAAGGCTCAACCAGAAAAAGAATAAGGGGAAGAAAATGAAATAGATAGATCATCAACTTATTATAGTCTTGTTCATTACCCGAGCTGTAAATTTCACGTGTTAACCCGAGTTAATATAGTGTGTCGTTGTCTTTTTATTTCACCCTCTTAATTTTTTTCGATTTATTCCTTTGACAGTTCGTTGTTTCATATTTAAACTAGGGTTAGGCAAGGTTAAAACGATGAAAACATGAATTGTTTTTTAACTAGATCGTCATTTAAACTAGGTAACCAGTTAGCTCTTAACCTGCTAGATTAAACAAGTCACACCAAATTTTTTTTTATTTATTAATGCTTATAGTGGTTGATTAATTTAGTTTTATAAACTGATCGAGTTTTTAATTATCATTTCAAATATTTCATGGCTTCCGAGTAGAAATAACAATACTCATATATTTTTTATGCAATTATTAGTTTTTTATCCTACCCGCATCGAAGTACGGATCCAAATTCTAGTTTGATTTAATGTGAATGCATTAGTTTACTTAGACATCGATGCTCTACTTGGAACTCAATCAGAAAGAAATAAATTTAGTTTAGATGTACGATAACTGATTGAAGTATATTCTTATCAAGAAAAATTCTAATAATAATGACGACGGCGATGACGACGGTTTTCTCTTATCCTCTAGTAAAGATTGGATGATGTTGTTGTGGGTGCTGGGCCTGGAAAAGATTAATGTCAACAAAGTCGCTGGCTGCTGCCCATGATGGATGCTTTCTGCATAACTTTTAAACTTGATGCAAGCACCATGACACTCTAACAACATTGTGTATATTAAGGCTCTTTTTCTTCCATGGTCTGTGCTTTCTTTCAATTACAGATTTAAAAGTGTTTAATTAACTAATAAACATTATAATTTTACACGAGCATTAATGAAAATTCTCTTGAAACTTTGGTTTTTTTTTGAAAAAAACTGTAATTTACCACAATATCAAATGCCCTCCGAGTCTTCCTTGGGGGCGGGCAGACTTTCTGTGAGAACACTTTGATGGCTCTGCCTCTCCTTAATTTACACGCTACAAGTCTCTTTGTTTTGTTTTCCTCTTGCTCATGGCAAGTATCCATCACAGTTGCAACTAATCAGCTATTGTCATGCGATGATCTAATACTTTGTTGGTAAGATAGCTTTGTGGTTGTCGTCTTTTAAGATGAGCACATCTTGAAACCGAACATGAAATTTGTGGAGCAAATCAAGTTTGGCTTCAGGCAAAGCTGAACTCTTTGAGAGCTACGATTAAGGGTCTATTCGGCCAGTTGTTAGCTGTTCGTCATCAAGCACAGAATTGTGAGATAAAAGCAACACCTTCCCTAATAAGAAACTTCCAACTACTTTCTTAGGAATCTGAAATTGCAATGGATAGAGATCGTTGGCATTAATAGATTCAAGAGAGGAGAGTTGGATCATATTTATTGACCTCCTTTGTATTCACATGGGCAACGGATGGTGATCTTAAGCCTTTGGATTTATGTCGTACACCTAACTGGCGAGCCAGAGTTGCCTTCTATAATTACTCAAGTTTAATATTCGTCATACTCGATCTAAGGAAAAAGACATGGATTCCCTGGATCGATCATTTTTCATGAGAACCTTCCATTTTTTACTTGGAAAGAATTTATCGGTGCAGATCTTATGAGTTTGATGGGGGTTAACAATCGAGTTTTACTAAGTTGATATAGATTGGTTAGGTTTCGATTCGCATATTCTCTGATTTAACACAATTATAGGCTTTCATGCAGAGTTAGCCGAAATTAACGCGCAAAAAAGATACCTTTCAACTCAAAATAAAAGAGAAATCCTTACAATAATGTGGTGCCTGCATTCACATTATTACTGCTGAATTTTAAACATTATGCTGTTCACACGAATATCCTTGCAATGGGCCACGCTAGGCTGGCAAATCCAAAACTGCAATGGGTCACTATTCAACTTTGTTGACATGAAAGTACACAGTGTAAAAGCATCTCTAGGGGAGGGAGAAAAGAAGTTCGCTCGATGAGCCAAATTAGTAATATAGCTTTTCTTAAATAGTATAAATATTGCATCTTTTCATACATGCATTCCAATGAAAAAAAAGCTATTTAAAAAAATCAATTGTGTTTTAATATATTTAATATTATAAAACTATTTATTAAAACAGAAGAACAGGGTATGCAAGGTTAAGGGATCAAACACAACTCAAGTCCTGAAAGTAGAGCACATCATGATATTGGAGGATACAAAGCAAATGATTGAAATTTATGGTTTCTCAAGAGCATGGAACTGAAAATCTTACATCAGAAATTGTAAGAAAAGACGGGTAGAGATCTTCAAAGCATTTCTCCATGATTTTATGGCAATTTGAAGCTTTTGAGAAGAGGCTTCAATCGCCCTTGACAGGCCATTATTTTGCTAGTCGAGGCAGCTGGACTTGGTAGCAGAAAATCAAACAGGGAAACATGTTGGTTGCGCATTTCAGTAAATTAGTGCCAACTTTACATGATATTCAAAGCATTTATTTCTTGCAGTCCAGATAGATAGACTATTGTATACAGCCTGTCATGTATCTAGTAGTTCTCAAACATCAGATTTATTGCCTTTAACAAGCTTCAGTCGTCTATCCACCGAACCCCATGTTTTGCATAAAGATAATATGGTCCAATTGGACCTCTACCTCCCACTTCATAGAGTTCTGGTGTTGCATGGTTCTTGTCTATTTCCTGTAGAATTGGAGTTAGAATATTCCATGCAGCTGCAAGCTCATCGCTTCTCATGAAGAGATGGTTGTCTCCATCAATGACATCAAGAAGAAGATGCTCATATGAATCGGGCACCTCCGCACTATACCTAGAGTATTAACATAAAGAGTATGCCAGACATCAAATTATAGAACAAAGTGGGTGCTGAATTGGCTTTGCTTAAGAAAATATGAGTTCCAACAGAACAAGTTTTACAACATGAAAGTGCTTACTTGTCCTTATAGAGCAAGTTGAGTTCAGAAGCATCCAACTGCAAGCCTAGTCCTGGAATCTTATTATTAATCTTGACCAGGATAGCTTCATCAGGTGCATCACTCAGAATCAGCTCATTAGTAGCCAGATCAACGTTATGCCCAAGGCGTTCACGATAAAGGTTTCCTGGGACATTATGGAAATTTATACGTATCTCCACTCTGCATCATGTAGTTCATCATGGTGAGGAAACTCAATATAGTGTAATAAAATAGTACACAATTTGCTTTCCCTGGTGACTATCACATAAATTAAAGACCACAAATTGCATGTGCATATATATACCCCACATAATCCCCTTGTTTCTCTAGCTTTATTCAGTACAAAATTCGAGAGTTCAGCTATGTACACCTGAATGTGACAGTTTGGATTCCTGAACCTTCGTGTTTCAATTTGAAAACACCGAAGAGCCAAGGAGAAATCAGGCAATCTCATAATTAAAGCACCATGGTTTTTAAAATTTAAATCTTCTACATATTTTATCTACAGAAGTTTCCCAGAAGATGCTGATCTGTCAATTCCTAACTTGATGCAAACTTCAAGTAAGCTCTCTATTCCAAGAGATTAGACTATATACTTTCTATATCTAAATCAGGTTTTGGTTGCCTTTTTCTTTTTCTTTTTCTTTTGGTGAGAGATCCTGATTGCTTTCTCAAGACCCATTTGGAAGACAAATCACTAAACACTAAATTAACTTCAAGGCTGAGTCAAAATCAAGTCTCAAGCAATGCACAAAAAGTAGGCATGACAATTGGTGCCGCAATTAGACAACAATCCAGGTCGAGGAGCAGGTTACATTTTAGCAAAAAGACTGATGAAGCTAAGAAGTTATATCACTGTTAATTATATAGAACACAAATTCCACAATTAATTTTTCACCTGTGTTTGATGAGTCCCAGGCCAGTTTTAATTAGAAAAGGCACACCATCCCAGCGTGCATTATCGATGTATAACGCAGCAGCGAAGAAGGTTGGTGTCAAATTGTTTAAATTTACTTTGTCTCCAGAAGTAGATTTATATTGACCAAGAATGACATCACTAGGATCCAATCTGCGGATTGATCTTAGAACCTTGACCTGAAAAGAAGCTTTCAATGTGATAAGATGAATTGATGTTTGTTTTCATGATGCATGCATCTAATGATCAATTACCTTTTCATTTCTAATATCTTCTCCATCAAGACTTATTGGTGGCTCCATGGCAAGTAATGCTATTGTCTGAAGTATATGGCTGTGCACTATGTCCCTAATGATCCCATAACCATCAAAATACCTGCATAAAATAGTGAAAAATATCAAATATTGAATTTGGAACCTATGGTTGCCATAATTCACTTTACAGAGCACTCTAGCAAAGAAATTATTGATCATGGTAACCTTCTTGTCTGCGAGTGTAAGTCTTCTGACAAAATGATCTGAATTATCAAGAACGATTTAGTGACTGAGCAGTATATTCAAGAAAGGTGTTTCGAGGTTCATCACATCATAGATGTCAAATAAATTGATAAGATAAATAAACTGACCTGTATATTGCGTATATAAGTTCGGCTCCATAATGGCTCAAAGACCAGATTAGAGAACCTTAACACTGTGAGGTTCTCAATGAGGTTCCTTCCTAAGAGATGATCTATCCTGAAGTGCACAAAATTTAAGTCATACATCAACTAAAGTGAATAGTTACAAAAAGAAAACATGATTATTGAATGAATATCAATAAATGAAACAGGTGGCATATTCAAACACACAGAACAGATAATGTCAACCAGCACCTGTATAACTGCTTCTCCTCAAACTTAGAGAGAAGAGACTTTGTGAATTGTTGAGAAGACAGTGCATCAAACCCAAAAGGTTTCTCAATTATTATCCGATTCCAGCCCTTACGAGTTTGGGCATTATCAGCTAGACAGGATGCAACATCAAGAAGTGCTTCTTGTGGCACAGATAGGTAGAATATCCTGTTTGCTTTAGATCCCCCCTGCGTTGGTTACACTATTACAGAATCAATTATCAAATAGTCCAGTTAAACTATTGTACAGTCAACAAAAACCCTCCATAGCAAGAAATCAAATTTTAAGGTGAAAGCATGCGTCGTCAGTATACGTATACCTCAATTTGCTCCATTCTGGCATTTAGCTTTGACATCCCGACACAGTTATCATAACCTCCATTGAGATAGTAAGTTTTGCTGAGAAAAGCCTCCATTTTGTCACCACAGTTCTGTCTGAAACATTTCCAAAATTTGATCATTAATGCAAAGTTGAGCGTCTGTGACGCATGGATAACCATGAGACATAAGCATACGAGCAGTTAATTATATTCTTATCTCTAGCAATTACTTCAATTTACAGAATATCTTAATAGGCATCGTCGTGGCTGGTATTACCAACTCAATTGACAGGCCTCGGGTTTGGATATCAAATATTCTCACTATGCACCGCACTTGTTACCTAAAGCTGTGAGATTTTATGGATAAGCCACTCACTATGTTTGTATTAGTCATTTCTCAAGGAGGCTCAGAAAGACTGAAATGGTCTTTCAAATGAGTGTGGATCAACTTCAAATTGGAAGAAATAGTTACACATTTTCACCATTCTGGCACATCGTTTGAAAAAAAAATTGTAGGCCACTTGAGTGCACACAAGAAAACTCGTAAGGTGATAAAAGAACCATACTGATGATCAATGCGACAAGTCAAAGTTGAAGCTATAATGGATCTCAGATCTTCGTCTGTTAAATCCTTTCTTGAATAACCGAAGATGACAACATCCTGCATCCACAGAACCAGTCAAACTGAGAGAAAATACAAGTGCAAACTGCAGTAAAAGCTAAGTTGGTTAATTCATGTATTTCTGCCTTTCCCTTTATGATAGAGGCATACCCACATACCGGGTTTAACAGATAAAGTAAAACAAACAAAATGTACACAAAAGAAACATAAAGTATTGACATCAGAGTAAACCTCACCTCAGGTAGAAAGCCACTATAATACAGAGCAAATAATGCTGGAAAAATCTTCGCCCTTGCAAGCTCACCAGTAGCTCCAATAACTGCAATGCAGAGAGAAGGCCCTCTACCACCCTCAGTCGCATAATTCGAGGAATGACTTCGTGAAGGCACCACATTTGTGAAGGGATCAGCTTGAAGCTCGTGCAATGAACTTTCTTCAGATTTCGAAAGTCTTTTAGTCTCTTCAGCAGAATCTTCACGCAGGAAACATACTTTCACAACAACTCACATTGACACACATACACACCATTTTGGTACCAATCATCACAACAAAACACAAACTTTCGGTGCAAAAAAATCACAACCACGAAGCTACACTCAACATGCAAACTGTCACACAACTATTCAACCAATCTACAGTCAAGAAACAAACTTTCACTACAAATTCAACTAAAATTAATAATGATCACATTCAACAATGCATCTTTATACGAAACACAAACTCTTTCTTTTAGTATGATGATTTAAACACAAGTTCTTACTATAATGAACCATTAACACAATATTTCACCGCAAACTCAACTAAAATTGACAACACATTGCACTCGCAAGTAACAATGAATAACTAACCATCTGGCAAACTTTGATTCTTAATAGTCATGAACTCCTTCAAAGGTCCAAACTCCCTATTCTTTTTCCAAAGATTGAATCTTTCAATCACCCATAGCTTTAATCCACAAAAACTTCTACATAAACCAGCACCTCCTCCAGAATTCTTTGCCACCACCTAACACAAACCACAAAAAGCAACAAACTTCTTAATATACTCAAATGGACACTTACAGAATCCCAAAAAGTGTAAAGGCAAAGTATCACTAACCTGCAAGCTACCAGCAGAGACATTAAGAGAACTTGAGCATTGAGGAATGGGTCTAGAAGTTGAAGAATCCCAAGAGGGTATTGATGAAGTTGGAAAAGAAAGTGACATCCTTTCTGGGTTTTAGTGGGGTTTTGACAGTAAAGGTTCAGTTCTGTTAGCCATGATAAAAGAGCGAGAGAGTTGAGGATGGGTGAAACTGGTTGTTGTGGATTAGATTAATGTAAAGGGAACTTTTCCGGTGGTTGATTGGTTGTTACTCCGATGGGTGTGTGGATCCTACGTGGTGATGTAGTACAAAACGTGAGCAAGGAATTACAATGGGCTGTTTGTGCTTGTGGTATTTTGGAAGGTTAGTGATGATTTTTTTTTCTTGGATCTTAGTAGTGTGGCTACCATGGACATAGTTGTAAATCGACCTAGTAGGTTAATCGATGATTCGTTAACGTTTTATATCAATCAATTCTTTTTATCAAATCAAAATTCTTTTAGTTAAAAAAACTAAAT
>Ga0307517_10007233_pt1 | contig 16249 bp, 19 predicted proteins | sample 23_EM_MG_FD_194515 | JGI IMG/M metagenome (GOLD analysis project Ga0307517, IMG submission 194515) | Populus trichocarpa ectomycorrhiza microbial communities from riparian zone in the Pacific Northwest, United States - 23_EM | ecosystem: Host-associated > Plants > Roots > Unclassified | place... | reverse complement strand
GCAATCGCAGCAACCTGTGTTTATCTGAGAAATTATAAGCGAGATCCCGCCTCTCATCGTTTGAAGGTTCGCGGTGGTCGGTCAACAGCAATGCGACGCGAGTTGGAGGGGATTGAGATAGAGAGAAGGACCGTTGCTGATGTTTTGGTCGGTCATCCTGTTCTTTCATTGCCTGGCTCATGACCTCGAGGATTGCCGTGACTGATCGGATCAGGTTTAGGCGGCTGCGGACGGAGAAAAAGACGGGTTATGATAGGTACAAGCGGAGAATGAGTGGAAGCTGGATCCGCACTCACATGACGGTTTTCCACGAGCTTCGCTCCCGAACCCACGTGCTGTATGCATACCTGAGCTGAAAATCTAACCAATGGTCGAAAGGAGGTGACGGCGAATACGGGAAAAGGACACACTCTTGATCATCATTGACTTTCCTGGGCACGGAGGTTAGGTAGGAGTTGGAAATGCATATGGGGAGACCGACCGCTTTCACTCTGCCCGAGGAGGAGAACTTTGATTGCCTTTTTGTACCTCTCGAAGGCGACCCTGTCCCGCTCTATCTGCTCGTCAATGGCGTCGCTGACGGCCTTGGCGCGCGCTTCCTCTTGCTCTCGTTGTGACCTTTCTTGGGGAGATTCGCCTGCACGGCGAAGGAAGCCCTGTACGAAGGGGTTTGGGGAGGGCACGGGGGAGGACATAGCGGAGCTCAGTGGTATCTTGAGGTACGGTTGACAAGCTGAGTCGTGTCACCGCCTGGAAGCGTTTGGACCAGTTCGCTGCCAATCTGCCAAACGGCACGTGGCGGGCGATCTTGCCAAGTGGGCGGTTGACACATGAGACGGGGTTGGCACAGCAGGATGGGATAAGCGGCCGCGTGGCGGTGTCGTAGCCCAGACTACGCGTACACTCCGGGTAGTGGGTGGTCAGAAATTTACCTCTCGAAAGGGGGGGGTGCCTCGGTGATATCAGAACTGAGGATTGAATATTGGGCGCTTGAGCTTGGACTTGTAAGCTGAATTTGAAATTCGATCGGCCGAGACCGAGACCGTCCGATTCTTAACACACAGCTCAGCACCAGGCTAGGCCGCACCCGAACAAAACACCCTCCTATCACGCAACTTGAGGAGGTGAATGACCTCAATGGGCTCGGTACAACACGGGAAGGAGTGATTACGCGATTCGTACGCGTGCCGAGGCCCGAGGGAGAACCGACAATCAATGATCGGGGAACAGCCCGGGCGGCCCGGAGCTTAGAAACCTGCTGATATCCATTGCATCCGCCCGCCGTGGGTGTACTATCCGTAGGAGTAGGAAAATATTTGTCCCTCGTTACAAGACTTTCGTGTAATTATCTTCCGGACTCTCCGGTTAGCCAATCGATCCATTGGAATGTATACGAAGTAAACGGACAAATTTGGGGCAATGAGTAGCATGGCAGACAGCCTCGCCAAACAGGGCCTGCCCAGAATATCGTACGTTTCGTTTATGATGATGGTGGGGTCGGATATAAAATGCGTTTCGGTTTTAGCGTTGGATATTTCAACGGAAATAACATGGACAAGGGGTTCATCAGATACCTCAGTACGTTTGGAGTTGGAACGCTTCGTGTGCAAAGCACTTTAGCTAACTCGCATTTTAGCCCTCGGGGTCGACTCTCGTGCCCTCTACGCCATTGAGAATCCCAACTTCCACGACATGAAGTGAGGGAGACGGATTTCGATCGTGCTTGGGGACACGGCTGCCTATCATACTATTGTATACATAACAGTGACGTTTACAATCATGTTTCTCTACGTACGAGATAAATCTTGATTTAGACCGGGTTTGCCTCTGCCTCCTTTACATAGACTGAGACTCCCGAATGTCAAGACATCTTTAACCATGTTGACCGTTCGTCCGAGTGCGATCACCTCAATTTCGGCGAGGGGAGCTCGGAGCGAAATTCGAATGTCCTATTACTATCGTTTGACTCGGCTCGGTGAACAAAAATGCGTCAAATTCTTGAGACCTTTAGAGTTCCGAATAATCCCAGTAATACTGGACAGTACTTTCACTCGCCGTTTTGATTTTGCCCCCGACCTTCCTGAATTCATACAGTAACCGTTCCGAGACCGCCACACCTTCCGGCCACCCAGTCAGCATCACTGACAATCCCCCCTGAGACCCGCCGTGCCCAGCTACTCGCGCCAGCCATCTATCGATATCAACCCACCGACCCTGCAAGTGGTATCTGACATTGGACTGCGCCCGGCATCGAATATCGATAGAAGTTAACGCTGGGGTTGGTGGGATACCACACAGAATATTTGTAAGCCGGGGCGAGGGTTGACTAGCGCAATGAAGGTTGATGGACAGAGTAGTAAGAGCAGGTAAAGATGGCAGATGAACGAGAGGGTCGATCCCTTCTCCTTGATACCTTCGCGGGAGATCCTCTGTATGACCCATCATTTTCATTGCTTCGGATACCCGGAAATCTACCAAAACCACACACCATAAAGGTTTAGTCCCACCACCGTCTCCGAAGAACGCGTGATGAGTTGTTCCACGCCCGGGGCGTTTACCCCTAGAGAGAGGTGGCGAGACGTCAATCGAGATTTGGCAAGGGCTTCTCCGAGCCCGCACGTATCTCTATCTATCTCCAGGAAGTCTAGTGGTCCCTTCTGTAGTGAGATGGGATGGGTTGAAAGCGGCTCTCCCGGCTTGGTCCCATAGGCACCAACATACAACCTCTTGAGGTTGGGGAGCGAGAGGATCATAGACACGATCGGCGCGAGCGCACAGGGTAGAGGATCAATATAGAGGGTGGTGATTTCCTTCCCAAACTCTCCGCGTGAGATTTGAACCGGCAGCTCGTCAGGGATTGCTGAGTCGCACACCCAAAGTGTTTTCAATGATCCAAGGTTCTTGAGTACGCGGCCGGGAGCCGCGGGATCGTTCCAAGGGTCGATCGCTGCGAATGCGATGTGCCGGACGTGGGTGGAAAAACCACCCGGGCCCTGCGAGACATTGGTGCACCAGCGATCCATATCGTCTTCGGAGAAGAACATGAACTTCTCGAAGGCTCGTTGTTGGCTCCTTCGTCGCCATCGCGTCGCAACGAGGGAACAGGAGAGGAGGCTAGAACGAGGGAGGTCGTCGATGATTTTGTCGATTAGCTCCTGGGGAAGCGAGTCCATGGCGAGCTGGCCGTATCGGTTGGGTATCGTTGGAGGTTCAGGATCAGAGCGGGTTGGCCGCAGTGGATTAGCGAATCTCTCGAGGCCCAGCTGAAGAGGCAGGAGAGGAGCGGCGTGGGATACCGATTTGGTCAATGCCATCAATCTGAGGCGCGGGTTATTGACCACCAACCTTGCTCGTAGCGTCCTCGGAGTATCCCCGCCATGTCGACCATTCCACTCCCTCTGTGATGCAAAACCGCTCAGGATACCAACCAATTTTCTAGTCGGTCGGTTGGCCAGGAGACCGCGGTCGCTGAGCCCGTTCTTCTGCTAGCCGTCTCCGCCGCCCGTCTACTTCTAAGAAGATAGATCCGGAGGGGGTGGACAATGCTTTCAAACGGCACGTATCCATGGTCGCGTTTCACCGTTGGTTCTAACGTTAGGTTGCAGATGGACCGAGTCCGTTATTCAAAAGATCAGGATGAAGCGGAAGTTGAAGACGGAGGACTCGAATGTCGGCAAGGAGATCTAGAGGAGCGCGTTCGAGTGGTATGTCTCGCCAAGTCGCGGAGACTTGCGGTATGTAAGCTATTGCCGTCCCTCCGGAAACTTCTGATCTCACAGCCTGTCCGACGCAGACGAAAAACCCTGGACCACCGGCTTCCGATGTCTTGAGCGGGATTCGACACGTTAGTGACCTCGACAACCCTCGGCTGTCTCGTAACTTGGCCCCCGCGGTTTGGCCCAAGGTGTCAGGGAGGCTGTTCTGGACGGCATACACCCAAAGACGACTGCCAAGGGATCTCCAAGCTCGTACTTTGCTCGATCGAAGGTGGATGGAAGGGTACAGACTGTTGGGTATGTTCCGCGCAAGATACGTTCATTACTCTTTCCGACCTCCATGGGATGTTCGAACCAAACGACGAGGGGCCACATGGATGCCTTAACCCAAAGTACGTCCTTGTTTTCGATTCGAGATTTTTGGATTTCCATCTCTGAGACTTCTCCTTGACTAGGCGACCGAGTGGTCACGTAGGCAAGTGTGCGAGCAATTTGCGCCCGTCCGAATGCGAACTCCCCAATCTCCGCAGTTCAAATGGATCATCCCCTTCGGTCGGGTTCGATCCCAAATCTGAGGTACGAGCCGTAATTCTCTTTCGCGAAGAGGTTCCTAATCTGTTTCCAGCTACATCTCTGAGGTTGCTGCTTCGTTGGTTGATCGGAGGCTAGAAATACGTATCGTTTCTAGAACAGGTCTTGGTTCCCTGCCAAGCCATGTACATTTCACCGTATTCACCGGCCAGACGGGGGAACCTAACGAGAGCCTGGGCTTCCCTCTACAATTGGATAGACCGGACCGCGTTCAAGAAGGGAAAACTTCTTCCAAACAGAATCGGTAGTCTGCAGTGTTTCCTAAGCGGGTTCACGGGTGTGAAGTTTCCTCTCAGCGCCACTCCAGCTTTATCCGAGAACCTCAGGGTTGGCAGATCCCTCCGACTTCCTGTGGAGGAACCCTTTCCCTGGGCATGCCATCCCTGAACCATATACAGACGACCATTACAGGCACGAAACCAAAGCCGGGCAGTCCTTGAACGTCTTTCGCATCTGTTGTGGTAGGACGGGAGATGAGGACAACTACGGCGAAGAACATGAACACGATCACGGTCTTCTCGACGTCAGTGAGGGCCTGGGGGATCAGCCGCCTTATTGGACTACAGCGCTCCGAAATAGCTTCGGGGGAGCTTGAGAAGTGCGTCATTTTCTAAATAATTCACCGTTCCAATCTTTTCATGTTTGGTTAGGCTCGTCATCCTGGACTACTCGGTGCGAAACACCGGCCGCGGCTTGGATAATGTCAGATGATGCAACATTGACGACGAGAATGCCTCCATTACCCCTCCCGTGGATACATCGCGTGTCGATGGACCTCAAGTGGGCGAAACCCCAAATCAAATCCCGCAACCGGTGGAGCTATCGTCCCTCCCCCAACTACATCCTCCGTATCCGCACTTAGCGCCAAGGCTCCATGAATGTCCACCCCAACCAGCGGTCACCGAGGATTCCTTGTCGTCCCCCACGGAAACCTACGCGGCTGGGGGTCATTCGCTTATGGATGGTTGTACCTCCCCGTCAGTATCATCAGTCGCCCGTTCAGCGAATGGTCCCGGAATTACTTCTCGCCGCTGTTGACGTCTGAGCGTTGGTGGGGGGCGGCCTCGTAGTAGCTCGGGTGGTTGCTTGCCTCGGACCCAGGTCTCCGTCTGAAAATGTTTAGCGTATGGTCCCATTCAGTCACGAGTGTCGTTTGTGATTCTGATGGTGGTTGAATTTGTTGTCATCAAGGGACAGGCGTGGAACATCGTTGAACCGTTGGGGCGTTATGTGAGCTGCTCTTCGTGCATTTCATTTTAGGGGTGGTACTCATTGTTCTTTGGGATGAAGGCTCTCCGGAGCTGACTCAGCGATGGGGGGTTTTGGTGTGGGATGATGAAATCGAGTCTGCTCACGAAATGTTCAACGTCGAAGACGAAGAGCATCACGGAACTGGAAACTCCTTCGAAGGCCGTGAAGGCCGCCCTTCGTCCCCATGCCTCTACTAGTACTATCCCACTTCCCGCTCCCATGGCGTGGCTCAGCTCTGCAAGATCGAGTACAGAAGGCCGCCCCAAGCTTCCCTTCGAGACGGCCGGCGGGTTTCCTCAATTTGCTCGACCGGCACCATTCTCCACGACGTATTCTCCGTTCCGAGGCAACGGGAGTTGCGATCCTGGAACAGCTGGAATGGTTGGACGCCGTCGAGGTGAGCGTGAAGAAGCTCGCGGCAGTGTTGGTGGAGATAACTCTGGGAATGGGGATTGTGAGGTGGATGTTGCAGTGTCGCCAATATCACCGAGCACGAGGAATGGCAGACCATCGGGACCCGTTTCGGCACCCAGACGAATGTCCCGCCCGTCTTCTCATACGCACAACAACGACAACGGGGTGCCACCATGTAACCGCCTCATTCTCAGGGCCACTCTCCCCAGGAGGGACCCCCGATGGAGTACCAACACCTTCATTGAACACGTCTGCGGTCGGAGATGAGGCCTGAGGATCTGGCGCGGGTGTCCAAGTCGATGTCGTATATGGATGCGAGACCGTCACTACATTCGGGGCGGCTGAGTTAAGACGGGAACAGGCCGGGGTTGGATTGGGTTGCAGACGGGGGAAGACGCAAAACCGAAGGCGGTTCTGGTTGGGGTAATGTCATTTCCTTTTCCCCACTTCCCTGCTGGTCGATGGGATCAGAACTGACCACCATTTCTTTCTGTTACAGCAAATTGAAACTGTGAATACAAAGCCACTCCCTTCTCGGTGAACTGGATCAACTACTCTCGATGTGTCGGGCCCTTCCTTCCATGAGCATGACAACCTAGTCCGTGACCGCATGTACTCACAACGGACCACATGCTCGGGCACGTAACCGACTCCTCTTCACTTTATACAACGTCTTCATGCTTAATAGACTGATACTCTCTGCTCACGTTCCAAAATGATGGGTGATTTATTATTACGATAGTGTGCGTATATGTGGGCTAGTCCCCGCCTATGATCCAAGGATAAACATCAAGAATAAGACATGGGTTATGAAGGAAGCTCGAGCTTGAGCCTCGCCTTCATTCATCGGCCGCTGGGTGAAATCGTCAAGACGTTTTCATTCCGTACCTGTGCCGTCCCATAGCGTGTCGCCGGCTTCACCCTTTCAACCGTTCCTGACCTACGTAGAGGCAAGCATCCACTCGATGGCCGGCGAAGGACCTGTCTTGGATTTTCAGAAGATCGGGAGCGTGAGTGAGAGGCGAACTCGGGTTCGAATTCGTAGCCGAGGCGGGGACCGACGCAGTTGAGGGTGTAGGGTGTGGTGGTGAGGTGTACATAGGATGAGTTCTGTACAGTGCACCCAGAGACCTTTTCACCGAGGTTCCGCGAGTGTGGCAATTGTTCATGCGCAGTACCGAGCGCGAAAAGCCGATCTGTAGAGTGCTGTGCCGGGTACAGATACCAGCCTCGTCGACGGCGGGTAGGAGCCAGCCTTTCACGCTAGCCCCGAAGCTGGTACTTCCAAGGATTTCCCAAACTCAAATTTGTCGCTTTCAGAGGGGAGCGGGGAGTTTCGGTAACGTCCGAAGCCGTCACGGGTCACGCTGCAGGTCAAACCCGATTATCAAGCTACCTTGACCATCCATCCATCTTTACGATGCCTCGCTTTCGCAGACCAAAACCGACGGATAGCCCCACCCCTATTCCAACACCTCCAGGAGAGCTTGTATCAGATCTCACTTCTCGAAGGGATTCCAGGGCGCTCGCTGCCTTATCGGCCACCATCGCTCTCTCCATCGGATCCGCGTTCAACGATAGACGTGGCACAACCGGCGATGGCACCACTGTTCAGGGAATGGACACGATGGGGCGGGCAGCATACTCTGCAGTCAGAATGGCCGTAGAGGTTGTCAAGGAGTCCTCCGACCCGTTCCCTCCGCTGGGGGCAGTCGCAGGCGCCATCTCCGCCTTGATGAAGAACTATGATGTGAGTGTGCCCTGTTCGCCAGCTGAACACCTTCTCATCCATTGTCTATCTGCCGCTCCAGCAAACAACAGATAATGCGGATAACTTGAAGGACATAGAGCGGAGGGTGCAGTCGTTATCCAGCGTGCTTACCTCTCCTGTGAGTGAGGGCGATTACGCAGAAAAAGGGAGGAGAGTGATGCTTCGAAGGTTTGTGCTTATACGAGTGTACTTATATCAGTTCACTCATCCCTTTCTCAGGAAACTCGAGGGCATTATTGAGAGGCTTGAACCACTCTCCGAGCAACACGTGCTTCTCAAGTTTTTACGCAACGTCGAGAATGCCAAAACATTGAACGGATTTGTCCAAGAACTGGCCGATGCCATCATGGAATACCAGGTGCGAGCGGTTGGTCCTACCGTAATCTTTAATTAACACCTAGAAGGTCTCAATACAACAAGGAACGTACGAGAGGACGAGGAACATCCATAGCGATACCAAGAACATTTTAGTGAGGCGGTCCACTGTCTGGATATGACCTGCATTGATGACCGGGGCTTTTTGTAGGAAACTACAGACCTTGAAATCCTGGCAAAGTTGGAGCCTGTGCGTAACGCCGGATACCAGGCTGGTCATCACAACAAATGTCTTCCTGGCACTCGACAATCTATCCTCCTTGACATCATGCTATGGGCCAAGAACACCCAAGACCAAAACATATTTTGGCTGAATGGATTAGCTGGCACTGGAAAATCAACAATAGCCCAGTCATTCTCAGAAATGGTTGTCAATGATGGAATCCTTGGTGCCAGCTTTTTCTGTTCTCGGGATTACCTTGACCGAAGGGAACTCAAGAACATCTTCCCCACACTTGCATACCAGCTTGCATGCCATTATCCCCACTTCCGAACCCACATCATCAGGATTGTCAAGAAGGATCCTACCCTGGCTCACACTTCCCTTATCTCACAGCTTGAGAACCTCCTTGTTTGTCCACTCTCTGAAGCAAAGGTCTCATGTGTCATTGTCATTGACGCATTAGATGAGTGCATTGATGATCAACCAGCCTCAGCAATCCTCTCTGTCCTAGGTCAATTCATTGGACAGCTGTCACTGGTGAAGTTCTTCATCACAGGCAGACCTGAACCACGAATTCGCACTGGATTTCGTCTCCCCCTCCTAAAGCCACTCACCCAAGTCTTCTTACTCCATGAGGTCAAACCGTCTAGTGTCAGCACTGATATTCAATTGTATTTGACACAGAGGTTGACTGCAATTGCCAAACAAAGGAGTGACCTTGAACTACCTAACCCATGGCCCCATGATGAAGAAATTGTGGCCCTTACTAAAAAGTCATCTGGGTTGTTCATTTTTGCCTCAACCTTGGTCAGGTTCATTGAATCAGAGCACCATGACCCAAATGAACGTCTCCAACTTGTCCTTTCTGAAGCTGGTGGCACAATGCTTGAAGGTCGTGCTGGTGTGGATTCTTTGTATTCCCAGATCTTGCTCCATGCATTCTCAGGGATCCATGAGCCAGAGGTATTTGTCACCATGAGACGTGTCTTGGGTGCAATCATACTTGCATTTAACCCATTGTCTCGGAAGGATCTTTCAAAAATTCTTGGTGTTCCCACAGCCATTGTATTGACTACCCTAAGACATCTCCATTCTGTAATTCTTGTACCTGCCAATGAAGTCACAGAAATTCGGATTTTCCACAAGTCCTTTCCTGATTTTCTGCAAGATAGGGAGCGATGTATAGATCCTAGGTTCTATATAGATCCAACAACCTATCATATTGGCATGACCATCAGCTGCTTGGAGTTGGTGAAGGGGTTAAAAATGAATCCTTGCTCTCTGCCACCCTTTATAATGAATCAAGATGTGGTTGGCCTCCCACAACTACTGAAAGGCATAGTAGGTGGGGCTATGCAATATGCCTATACCTATTGGGCCAGGCACCTCATGCTCTCCCCAACATCTGGTGATCATATTGACCAGATTGCTGCTTTGGTGATTGATATGCTCAAAAGAGCCCCTCTGTGGATAGAGGCAATGAGCCTTGAGAATTGCCTAGAGGAAGTGATCCATTCTATGAATATCCTGTTAAATTGGTTGGACAAAGTAAGTGACTCTTCATTACAAGCAAATATAAAGGAACTGGTTTATTGATAATACTGCAAACAAGATAAACAGTGACAATGCCAGGAAAAAGGCTGAGGCTGAAGCTAGGATTCAAGCTACAGTAGAGGGCAAGGCTAGGGCTAAGGCTGAGGTCAAGGCCAGGACTGAGGCTGAGGCTGAGGCCAAGGTTAAAGCTGAGGCTGAGGCTAGGGCCAAGTCTAATGCTGAAGTTAGGGTCAGGGCTGCAATAGAGGTCAAAGCTAAAGTTGAGGTTGAGGTTAAAGCCAGGGTTAAGGCTGAGGCTGAGGCTAGGGCCAGAGCTGAGATTGAGGCCAGGGCCAAGATTGAGGCTGAAGCCAGGGCCAAGGTTGAGGCTGAAGCCAGGGCCAAGGCTGAGGCTACAATAGAAGACATGACCAGGGCTAGGGCTTGGGTCAAGGCTAAGACCCTGGCTGGGGCCAAAGCTGAGGCTAAGGCCAGAGCCAAGGCTGAGGCAAAGGCTAGGGCTAAGGCTGAGGCTGAGGCTATGGCCAAGGTTGTGGCTGAGAACAGGGCTAAGGCTGAGACTGAAGCAATAGCTAGGGCCTGGGCTAGGGCCGAAGCTATAGCAAGGGCTAGGCCTGAGGCTGGAGCCAAGGCTAGGGTTATGGCTGAAGCTGAAGCTGAAGCCAGGGGTAGGGCTGAAGCTGTAGCTAGGGATATAGCTGAAGATAGGGCTGAGGCTGAAGCTAAGGCCAGAGCTGAGGCTGAGGCTGAGGCTAGGACCAGAGCTGAGCTTGAGGCTAGAATTGAGGCTTGGAATGAGGCTGAGGCTGAGACTGAGGCTGAGGCTGAGGCTGAGGCTGAGGCTGAGACTAGGGTCAGAGCTGAGGTTGAGGCTAATGCTAGAGCTAAGGCTGAGGCTAGAGCCAGAGCTGAGGTTGGGGTTAGGGCCAGAGCTGAGGTTGAGGCTAGGGCCAGAGCTGAAGTTGAGGCTAGGGCTAGAGCTGAGGCTGAGGCCAGAATTGAGGCCTGTAATAAGGTTGTGGCTGAGGCTGTAACTGCAGCTGAGGCTGAGGCTGAGGCTAGGGCCAGAGTTAAGGCTGAGGCAAGGGCCAGAGCTGAGGCTGAGACCAGACTGGAGGCCTGTAGTGAGGCTGAGGCTAGGGCCAGAGCTGAGGCTGAGGCTGAGGCTGAGGCTGAGGCCATTGCTACTGCTGCTGCTATTTCCAAGGGCAGGTTCCAAGCCTTAACTACCCTCCACCATCTTGCAACAGATTGCCTCCGGTTGTCAATGCACTTCTTCCACCCTATCCAACAATGTGCACAACAAGTGTACCATACTGCTGTTCCTCTCTTACCAACTTCATCACATCTGCAAAAATACTGTCTTCAAAGCATCATAGACAACCAGCTATCCCTTGTCACTACCTTCTCAGGAGCCCCTGACACTTGGGGATTGCTCCTAAGGACAATTGATGTCAGACCAAGGCAGCTCACATCCATTACAACATCTGCCCAGGGAATCCTTGCTGCATGTGGAGATGTTCTTAATATCTATGATCCAGTCACCTTTGTGCTCTGCCAATCCCTACACACCCCAGAAACAGTCACAAAGATACAAAGCTCCCCAGATGGAACCATTCTGTTTTTTGCACATTCCTTTTCTATAACAATGTGGGATGTACAGACAGGTGGACTTATCCATACCTTCACTGTGCAATCTAAGATCAGTGATATAGCAGCTTCCACAACAGGGAATCACATTGCATGTGGCTCCTCTGATGGCTCTGTCACATTCTGGGATATCCACACCAGAGAGAGCAAAGGCAAAAGTTTTGGGAATGGCCAACCAGTTGTAACCATCTGTTGGATATCATCCCTGAAACTTGCAGTTGCAACCCAGTCCTCTTTATATATGCACAACATTGCTAGCAATGAAGTCTCATATGCATTCCCTATGCAGGGCCAAGTGTGGGGAATGGTTTGTTTTGTGGATAAAGTGACAAACAAGGAAGAAATTCTGGTGGGAACCTCATCATTGGATACAGGAGTGGGCCAGCGTTCTTTTGAGATTAGCAAGTACAGAAGGGCCTTATGGTCATCCACTAGATCACAGCCATTGACACATCATGGAGGGCTGTCTCAACCTGTGCTTGTGGGGGAGGAGATTGTGTGCATAGTTAAACCAGCTGGAGTACAGTCATTCAATGTCAGATCCTGCAATTTGACCAACAATCCTCCACTCCTGGATGCAGCCACATCTGTGGCTGTGTCATTGAACAGGAATCTTGTTGCACAGACTAAAGATTCCATCCAAATTTTCTCCCTTGATGTGCTGACAAGCAGCAAGGCCCGCAATCAAGTACACACATCCCATGTTTACCCCCTGGATGAAAACCACATTGTCTGCATCATCCAACCAACCAGAAGTCTCACCATACTCAAATTAGAGACCTTGCAAACACTTTGTCCTGAAGATAAGACCTCCCCAATCAGGTCTTTGCTCATAGATCAACTCCCCTCCACTCACTCACCTTTCAGTCATGGGCCAATTGCAGAGTTTGGTGTCTCAGCAGTCATGGAGGCTTGGGAGTCAGGTACTCCGCTTCCCAAATGGACAGAGTCAGCTAATGAGGATGGGCCATTGAATGGATTGTCACCAAAGCACACCCATATCATCTCTGTCTATGATCCACCCCGACGGGAGCTTTCTGTGAAAGATGCAAAAGATGGAACCATACTTGCAAAACTACCCCTGGATGATGATATGGCAGCTGGAGAGGTTTACGCTCTCACCTTCAACTCAGAAACCAGGTTCTACCTCAAGATAGACAGACCGGGGCAACACATCCAAATTCCTTACCGTATCACCAAATCGCCATCGGGGAGTTATTCGCACACGATAACCAGAGGCAAACCATTACCTTTGCTAGAACCCCGGAAGACACTGCCGTACACTCTCGATGTGAACTTCGAATGGGTCCTCGACGCAGAGTCTAGGAAGGTCTGTTGGGTCCCGCCTGGGAATGTGCGGAGGGGCAGCGGCGGTCACTTTTGGGTCGGTCTGTCGCTCGTCATGGTAGGGGATGATGGAGTTGTGAGAAAAGTGTCGTTCAAAGAACAGGGCTGCTGAGGTGTAGAGAATGTGTAGGTAGAATCACGTTGCTGTCGTGTGTCGTTATGGGTGGTGATTTCCGAGCTGGACCTTTATGCTTGTTTCTTTCTCGTTACGCTTGCGTCTCATTATGGTTTCCTCGTATCTAACGATCTTGTTTTTGGTGACGTCTGTAACCGGTTTTGACGAATAACCATCTTTCTCCTTCCCAGGGGGTCACACCTCCTCGTTCCGCGAGAGTAACCAGGTACAACCCGCATCGATCCTCTTGAACACCCAGCATACGCCGAGCGTGATCAGACGTCTGAATAAGGTAGGCTTCCACTCGATGGCCGGGGAAGAACCTCTCTTGCATTTTCTGGAGATTGGAAGTGTGAGCGAGAGGGGTGGCGAATAAACGGCAGTGGAAGGGGTAGCCCACAATTATGCACGCTTTCGCGCTAATTAAATAGGACTTGGCCGTCATGATGGCCTTCAGTTCTTGCTGAGACGAATGAACGAATGGAGCGATGAGTAACCAACTGGGCGGCCGGAAGAGGGGGTTCTCTTACACCGTACAGCACAACATTCATGACGTCCCCAAGTATCGCATACTCCTCCCTTACGTCCTCTTTGAGATCCAAGAACAACGAAGGGTCTCCCTCCAATTCCTCCAGGGTGAACATGCGTTTCAGGACAACGACGAAACCATCCTTGTTCGCCTGGTTACTGAACTTGTCCGCAGTTGCAAACGTTGGACCGAGCTCGTCTTCCGAGCCCCAACCCCAGTTTCCTGAGTCTCATGATACACGTTAATCCGGTGTCCAAAATTCCGAAGGTCACCTTTGTATCTTGCCGATCCTCTTCGTCGCCTTCTTCCTAGGCCGCATCTTGGGGAAACTCCCTCCACCACGCAACTTGACGGGGCATACAATTTCGAAGAGATTGGTACAACACGAGAAGGAGCGACTGCGCGATCCGTACGCGTTTCGAGACTTGGGGGAGAACCGAGAACCCACGATCAGGGTGAGAAACCCGGGCGGTCCGGAGCTTGGAATTCCGGAACCCCGTTGATATCCACAAGTCCCCACCCCGCTGTCTGACTGACACCAGGCACCGCCTCCCCGCAGTGCCGCCCATTTGTTTGTTATGTCTATCACATGATTCAGTCCCAGCTTTCCATTTCTCCTGACACGTGGCAAATCCACGGAGGTAAGTAGTATGGGAATGTGAGGTGGATCTAGTAGGAAACCTGCGCCACAGATCACGACCTCGGAGATTCAGATTCAAGCGCCAAGACAACATCGTTTGTTTGTGGAACTGAGACGTCGGGCGAATTAGAAAGCGCTCCAAACCCCACGCGGGAGCCGATGGCCACGTTTCCTCCAGCGGAGATTTTGCCTCGTGGTAAGGCTGTGGCATCCTTGCTTTCGACAACCTTTGCGCTGCCTCTGAACCTTTGGAAGCAGATCCGCACACAATGACCACCTCTCAGGTCTTACAACACCTCTATTCGCTCGACACTTCTTCTCCTGATTTCTTACGTTGTCTCCATTTCTTGATGTGGAGTGACGAAGAGGAGCCGTATTTGATCAGCCTTCAGGGTCCGGAGTTGGCTCGGCTGGTGGATTTCCTCGACGAAGTACGTCCTCCCCCTTTGGCCCTTTGTTCGGTTATGAAGTAGACTTTGCAGGTCCTCGATGCCATTCCCATCACCGATGAATCTTCCCGACAATGTTTACACAAGCTACAAGCCCTCTGTGATCACCATATGATCCTGCCGTCCTCTTACAATCTATCTGGTGGTCTTGCCAGAGTTGGTAATCGCCCGATTGCCATTGGCGGCATTGCGGATGTATGGGAAGGCACTCATGACGGTAGGAAAGTCTGTATCAAGTACCCGAGGATTTCCATGAAAAACCGTCAGACAGTCACAAAGGTTCGTACTCGGTATCGGCGTGGCTTTTTCACGTCTACTGAACAACACCCACGAGGGGGGCAGTCATTCTTCAAAGAGGCCGTTATATGGAAAAGATTACGGCATCCAAATGTCGTCCCTTTCATCGGCGTTACGATAAACCCCTTGCAGCTTATATCGGAGTATATGCCCAATGGAACTCTGACGGAGTATGTCAATAAAAGTCCGAGTGCAAATCGGATTGGCCTGGTGAGTCCTTCCGTAATTACTATTTGACCGGTTGCGTTATCTTTGCCAGTTATTGGATGTGGCGGAAGGTCTCAACTATCTTCACGCAAACTATACGATACATGGAGATTTGAAAGGGGCAGGTACTTTCCCTAGGTTGTTTCCAGCCGCATTCACAACTTTTTGTTAGCCCAATATTCTCGTTGACCAAAACGGCCACGCTCGTTTGACGGATTTCGGGTTTACCTCGGTAGTCCGTGGCTTTGACTCTGTTCTTCCTACAGAGGCGAAGGGATATACTGTGGCATGGGCTGCGCCGGAGATTCTCAATGGGGCCAATAGAGTCACTCGAGAAGCAGACGTTTTTGCTTTTGGCATGGTTACGATAGAGGTTAGTCCTCATACCTCCTCACACTTAGTATCAGTGGGCGGGTGGATGGGTCGTCTAAATCGTGTTTCAGGTTTTTACAGGGAAGAGCCCATTCAGCGGCTTCGCGACCCCGATCATTATTTCGATGATTATGGGTGGTAATCGGCCGGCTCGTCCGCGGAATGCACAAGAACTGGGTCTGACAGACTCGGTATGGGACATGACGGTACGCTGTTGGCAGCAAGACCCTGCTCATCGGCCAACAATGGCGGGGGTGGTTGGACTCCTACGTGAATGGCTAGTGTTTTTCCCTCTTTACTGAATCGACATCATGACATGCTTCCTGCAGCTATAGGCAACGTACAGCGAAAGTACCTTCATCCACTTCAGCTCCACCGCGACCAGCGGAGAACATAGGCGATGTAGCAAACCATGCACCTACCTCTTTGATCCCCACAGATGGGGAATCTCTCCCGACCGAATCATCGAGTACCTTGCAGCCCCCTAGCCGACCGAGCTCTCGGACTCACTGGATCTTGGAAAATTTGCGTTCAACGTTCAGTATTCCTCACTCTGGTGATTCTCTTGATCGTTACCTGGCTCGAGTGGGCGGGATTTCGACCCAACTGGGTGCTCAAGAATTTGCTGACGTTGTCGCTCGTGTACATAAATTCTTTCAATTGTTCCACCTATAACCTCTGATTCCGTTGCCTTACCCCCCAGAACTTGGATTCCGATGAAGAGCTGGATGCCGAACTGAGGAGTAGAGCCCTGGACAACCTCCGTAGGATTTGTGGCCGCTATGGTGTCGTACCGACACCTTACGTT
>Ga0307517_10007232_pt1 | contig 16249 bp, 8 predicted proteins | sample 23_EM_MG_FD_194515 | JGI IMG/M metagenome (GOLD analysis project Ga0307517, IMG submission 194515) | Populus trichocarpa ectomycorrhiza microbial communities from riparian zone in the Pacific Northwest, United States - 23_EM | ecosystem: Host-associated > Plants > Roots > Unclassified | place... | reverse complement strand
GAAATGTGTGGTGATGGTTGGAAGACAGAGAATGGTGTTTTGCTTTTCATATATACTTCTGTCATTACCGTCAGTTTAGCAAGTAACTCATCGACGAAAATACTTCAAGTTGCTCGCTATCATTATCTTCTCTCCCACTGTTGCTCTTTTGGTGCCGTATTTGCGCTTATTTTGTTTAGGGGGGGGGGGCAAAGGACGGGTGGTAGAAAGGGAAAAAAAAAGTAAGAGAGTGAGAGAAAAGTGAAAAATAAACCAAACTCTGTGGATTGCTCAGCATAGACTCTTCCTTGCTGATTCTCGCTGTTCATCTACTCGCGTGTGTGCAGGATGGGTCTATATGTAACTTGTGTCTATATCACTGAAGTTTCCATCCACCGGATCTGTAATACGGTAGAACAGGGTTGCTGTCGGGGGTGTGCAATAATACAAGTGTTACCGTTCAATCGACCTACATTCTCACCGACGATTTTTTCTCGTTGTAGCTATTCTGATCTGATAAGACATAGAATGATAATATGATATCTTGATCTCAACATAGTATGATATCAAGCCCTACACCATACCTTACTCTTCAAATAGTATTCTGCCCCGTATTTTTTCCATGTGAATCGTCTTGGCATTCTCGAGGAAGGTTTATATAAGGCTGCTATCCCCCCCCTTCTCTCTCACCTTCTTTCCTCGTTGGTCTCTCTTCCTCTTCTCTTCTCTACACTTTTTTCTCTCATACCCGTGCGGGTTCTTTTTGGTTGTAAAGTACTTTCACCTTATGCCCGGTTGTGGCATTTCGGTGATTGTGCTATGACAGCTATGCTGCTGGATGTGCTTGAGGTATGATAAGTTTGCAAAAGATTATTTGCTCTTTCCTTTCTTCAGTCCCTTCTTCCGCTTTTCCTCACTTGAGCAGTTATATGAGGAATATCTACTAATCTTGTTATGGTTGCTGGAAAGGCACGCCTAGCAGCTAGCCCCTGCCAGAATCTACGGGGGGGGGCAAGGGATTAAAATGTATCTTATATGGGTAATAGTACCTGAGAGCTAACTGGCGGTGGTGGGGAGGAAGACAGAAAGATCCAAAATGACTAGCAGGAGAAAGATCCTAAGGGACAAACTTAAAAATAAAGTGGCATCTGGGGGAAATATATGCTCGAGTACAAATCCTCTGACCTACAATCAAGGAATCTGGAAAATAAGAGCCATGGGGAATTGACGATTACTTCTCCCCCCGGCCATCTCCTTCTCCTTTGGAGTTTGAGGATCGATGGCTGGATGATGGACCTGAATGGTGGGTTTCTTATGTGAGGAGCCAGCCACAATCTCAAATGATGAAAAACCCTATTCTGACATGACTATTATCATGAAGTTGCTATAATTTCCTTGTGAAACCATAGCTTAATACAAAAGATGGGTCTGATGAGATTGGCGTTTGGCTTCTGGGTATCATACAAGTTGGAGAAAGACCTGCAAGGGTTCAATTTGAAGAGTAGTGTCTGGAGGAATACTGAGATTGTTTTGAGAAATTTTGCGGAGTTTGCTCTTGTCTTTGGTTAAATTTTTTAAAATTCCATATTTTCACCGCGAGCCTTCATAGGATATCATTCGTTGCCGGTCTCTTATCGCTCACGGGTATATACACACAGAGTTAACCATAGACACGTATGTGTTACGAATTGTTTCTCAAGAAGCGGTTGCTACATTAGAAGAAAGAAAAGAAAGGAAATGAGAGAAAGCAACGAACTATGTAGAGAAGAAAGCACGGGAATGGATAGGCAGCTCCCTGGAACTTCTGGAAACAAGAAGGGACAACATCGCATAGCACAAGGTTTAAGCATATACATAGAACAAAGCAAGGAACAAGGAGAGCACCTCCGGATATCTTTTGTAACAGTATGGAGCACTTGAGACCAAGTGTATGGGGAATGGAAAACAAAGCGAAAGGGTATATATATAGAGAAGGGAACTGAGAAAGGTGCTAATGGGCTGCGGGTGTGTGCGAAATAGTCTAGGTGAAGCCTAAATTGTAAAATCGGAAGCGCGGGGGGGGATGGGATGGTTGAGGGGGGGCAGTGAGATAGCGAGAAATTCCAGATGAATGATCTAATCTGGGGATTTGGCACCAGTGATCGTCTTTTAGTCCACTTCTAGAGAATTGTTCGTAGAGGGCTTAGCATAGTATTTCGTCAGGTTTCTTCGGTTGCTAGGATGGACATGTCTAGTGGATTGAGAGCGGGAGTCGGGTTTTCTCCTTGGATATCAAAACCTGCGGGTCCTTTTGAAAGGGGGTTCAAATAGCTCGGGCGGCTCGGGTAAGAGGTCGGTTGGTTGTGGGCTTGCTGCATATCTGGGGATGAAGTCCGCCCGGTCCCGCAGCAACTCTTTAATTCTCTTGTCCTCATCCAGCGCAGCTCACAAGAGTGATATTTGGCAATATATGTCGGGTGGATCGGGATTGACGTCGCTCCATTCTAATAGCACCATCGACACCCCCTCATGCTGATTCTCAGCAGGAAACCAGATGTGTGTGCTCGGCCAGCTTCATCAGGTATGCTGGGATTGGCATAGTTCTGTTCTAGCAGTATCCTCGTGATCTCCTCATGCCGGTTCTCTCTAGAAAAATAGAGTGGCGTTTGTCCATATTTGTTGGTTGAGTTGAGATTGGAGCGGTTCTGCCCCAGCAGTATCCTCACGACCCTCTCATGCCAATTCTGTGCAGTCCGCTAGAGCGGTGTTTGGATATATTCGTCGGGTGTGTTGGGATTGACGTCGTTCCGTTCTAGTAACATCCTCACGACTCCCTCATGCTGGTTCTCGGTGGCAAACCAGAGCGGTGTTCGGCCAGCGTCATCAGGTATGCTGGGATTGACATCGTTCCTTTCTAGCAGTATCCTCACTACCCCTCCATGCCCGTTCTTGGAAGCAGAAGAGAGCGGTGTTTGCCCAAATTTGTTAGCTGTGTTAGGATTGACGCCGTTCCGTTCTAGCAGTATCTTCACTATCCCCTCGTGCCCATACTCGGCAGCAAACGAGAGCGGTGTTTTGCTATCTACGTCAGGTGTGTTAGGATTGACGTCGTTCCGTTCTAGCAGAATCCTCACCACCCCCTCACGCCGGTTCCCAACGGCAAACGAGAGCGGTGTTCGGCCAAATTTGTCAGGTGTGTTAGGATTGACGTCCTTCTGTTCTAGCAGTAACCTCAAGACCCCCTCACGCCCATTCCACGCAGCCAGCGAGAGTAGTGTCCGGCTATATTTGTTAGTTGGGTAGATATTAACGTCATTCCGTTTTAGGAGCGTCCTCACGACCCGCTCATGCCCGTTCTCGACGGCGAACCAGAGTGGTGCTCGGCCATCATTGTGAGGTGTGTTAGGGTTGACATCGCTCAGCTCTAGCAGTATCTTCACGGCCTCCTCATGCCCGTTCTGGGCGGCGAACAAGAGCGGTGTTCGGCCATCCCCGTCAGGTGTGTTAGGATTGACGTCATTTCGTTCTAGCAGTACCCTCAAGACCCCCCCATGCCCGTTCTCAGCAGCAGACGAGAGTGGTGTTTTTCCATAAATGTTAGCTGTGCTGGGATTGACGTCGTAACGTTCTAAGAGTATCTTCACGACCTCCTTGTGCCCCTTCCACGCAGCCCACGAGAGCGGTGTCCGGCCATGTTGTTTGTCAGGTGTGTCGGGATGGACGTCGTTCCGCTCTGTTAGCATCCTCACGACCCCCTCGTGCCCTCTCAAGGCAGCAAATGTGAGCGGTGTTTTCCTATTAATGGTAGCTGTGTTGGGATTGACGTCGTTCCGTTCTAGCAGTAGTCTTACGGCCCCCTCATGACCACACTCGGCAGCAAGTGAGAGCGGTGTTTGTCCATATATGTTAGCTATGCCGGGATTTACGTCGTTCCGTTCCAGCAGCATTTTCAAGACCCCATCATGACCACTCTCCGCAGCTTGTGAGAGCGGTGTTCGGTCGCATTCGTCTAATGCGTTGGGGTTGACATCGCTCCATCCCAGAAGTATCCTCACGGCCCTCTCATGCCCGTCCGCGGCAGCAAAATGGAGTGGGGTTTGTCGATATCTATTAGTTATGTTGGGATTGACATCGTTCCTTTCTAGCAGTAGCCTCAAGACGCCCTCCTGGCCGTTCCACGCAGCCCAGGCGAGTGCTGTGTTACCTATCAGATCAGTTACCCCCACCTCCCATTTATTCATTTCTAATAAGTCAACCATTATCTCCGCACATCCGAAGTATGCGGCGCCGTGAAGCCCCGTAAATCCAGTAGGGCAGTCAACCGAATCGAGGGGCCCGCGCCAGGAAGGAATCCAAGGCAATAACAGAATCTTCGAAGATATGTGTTTATCGTATCCATCAAGTAGTTTTAGTGCAAGCGCTTTCACACTTTCAGTTGTTTCCCGCTTTGCATGTGTACCCCAGTAAAAAGAAGCATACTCCACAAAAGGAAAGGTTGGTGGGACGAAACGAACACTGGGCGAAATCCTCCTGACCTGGCGGAAGTTGAGGTAGGTCAAACAGGCTTCGGCAATCATTGAATGGGGATTGATGAACAAATTGGGATTATGGGAGAGGTATTCTTGAAGAGTGTAGTGAATAAGCCGGAGGGTGGAAGAGGACTTCTCCACCGTGACAAGCCCTAGGGTGCATGCCAGTAGTGTTTCCATCGCAGGAATATTCTCAATATTGATATCTATAGATCCTTCTTCTACCCCAAGGACGTGACATAACTCCTCGACACGTAATGGCCGTTCCGAATGCGATATCCACATTAAAGCTTCCATGCCGAGCTTCGACCTACTTCTCGGCTGTGCCTTCATTCGTGACAAGGTTGCTGCATAAACATCTCCCAGACCCTCCTCTTTGGTCATCTGTTCAAGTTTTTTCCTCCTCTGATGGATTGTAATCTCGGCCAGGATTGCATCGGTGTTTAAAGCAACGAGAAGGAAACTACCAATCACGGTTAGAGAATTATAACTTAGACATGCATTGGAAATGGACCTGATATTCTGGCTTACATTTCTGAGATCTTCTCTGGAATGACTCTCATAATATCTGCCCGCAATTGGTCATCCATCGCTTTGGGAGTAGTGTCACTCTTTAGCCTCATCTTCAGATAATTTTTAATATCATCTTCTGTAGGGCTGATAGGTATCTTAGCTGCTTCGCTGAAGAATTCCATGATTTCGTCGTCGATATGGGGCCTCCCAGTAAGGAATACCAGCATGTTTGGTGATACCTGGACGATTTCTTGCAGTGATTCAAGTAGCCCCCGTCGATGTCTCGGAGTTAGTTCGTCTAAAGCGTCAATGCATACAAATATCCGCTCTAGCGATGTGACAGTCTTCTTCAGAATTTCTACCATATCCCGGGGCAAGAGACCTCGACCGCCAAATTCTCCCTTGCCCCTCTGAAAAACCTCTCGTATATCCTCCGGGATTGCTCCTCTACTGACAAGTTGCTTGAGGATGGCGCCAAGAATACTTGTAGTGGACTGTTCCTGCTGGGCAAGAAAATCGCAGTAGAGCCACACCACGGCTTTGTTCCCACCCCCGGCCCGATCGCACAGGCCATCAATTACTAAGGAGCTATGGTTTGCCACTCGTTAGTGACACCCGCATTGTTCCTCTCTATGCAAAGGGCCTTCCCACCTAATGTAAGTTTTCCCAACCCCAGGATTCCCGTGGCAGAACAACACTGGCGAAACGCAACGATCTTCCGCATCATACCATTTTGTAAACTCGCTTGTTTCTAGTACCCAGTTTCCCACGCCATCGAGTCGCTCGGTTCGGACACCTTGGTGCCGTTGCTGTGGTTGAAGTGGTGATAACCACTGCATAATTTGATGCTTCTCAGCATCTGGTCCAGCAGCGATGTTGAAAATATTATTGTAGTTCGTCAACGAGTTGAACGAGTTGACATTGCCGATGACCTGCTGGCACTCTGACGACATCTCTGCTAGAGTTAATTTCTGAATTTCGTTTTTCCGTGGGGGGTAGATAGTGATCGTGGGCAATGAGGATTTGGATTCTCTCGGTGTTGAGGGAATATCCAGGAAGTGAAGAGAGAGGGGGCTGTAACTTGTAAGGCTCTGGCGTTACACAAGTAATGTCCGGTCTGATTATTATTGGTAGCGCCTTGGAGGCTCTGAACCGAAGCCAGTGCGCTGCCTGATTCCACCTGCTCGTCAGCCTTGAATCTCAGTGAAAAATGTTGGTCCAAGGTCTGAATGAAAAACACCATTTACTAGCGCTGCCCTCGTTGGTGCTATTTCACAGTACTATCAGGCGCAGTGTGGTACCGGTATCTGCTGTTTACAACACTCGCACAGTAGCATACGGTACTGTACCCACCGTATCATCCGAGCACAGCTGTGAATGGAAAGGAATTCTACAAAGATTGGCGCTCTGCCTCTCGTCATTTACCTTTCCCGGCCACGGGGGGCTTGAGCTTATCCGGTTTGGCTTCAAGTACTGCATTGTCTGGTTAAGCTCGTATTCAAGCTAAGAGGTCAAAAGAAAGTTTGGCGAAATACGAGAGCTTCTTTGGGCAGAGAGTTGCCTTTAGGGGTAGGATTTTCATAGCTATTTACAGTGCGGCGTTAATTTCGAGGCCTTTTCCATCTATCTAGGGGAAACAACTAACCTGGAAGGGTTGCTTTGTGAAAAATCCTGACCTACACCTTATTCTGGCCTCCTAGCGCGAAAACGAGCTTAACCAGAAAATGCGGTAGACCACCCGTCGAAACCACAGCTTTTTGTATCATCCTATCACCCCGAATCCTTCATCGGCCTAGCAGAGCCAAACAATATTCTCACTCCAAGTGCTTGAAGAACTATAAATAGGCTCTTGTACTCGTGCAGTAGTAACCTGAAGAAAAACGTTTCGCATCCCCCCATTACACTTTTTTTCGTATTATAGATAGCCCTGCATATATCTCTCATCGTAATGAATAAGAATTCCTATTGAGGATTCCTCTAGAAGACGCCTTCTATCCTACCAGATCCTTCATAACGATGTTATGATTCACCGAAAGTCTACTCTCTCTGCATGCTAAGCCAACTCCAAGAACAAGGAAGGGGCTGACAAGGCTGAGTGGGGGTGTAGTGTTGATATAGTGTTCTGACAGTATTAACCAAACAATGAACCAAGGCTCAAATTTTTTCCTTGATGACAGCCTTCTCCATACTCAAACCACCCAACATCAACCAACAAAAATCATTAAAGAAAAATCTAAACGAATAGAAGTAACCAGTAATTATTATACAGTCCGTTAACCTTAATAGAGAAAACAGAAGAAGGTATGATATATCAGTTCCATTGTAACGATTTATTGGTGGGTTTATTGTGCGGGGTTGTGTCGAAGCAGTGCATCGCAGCGCTCGCCGTCGTGTTCGGTTAATTCCGTCAACGCATGGCGCGGGCTTATCAACCTGTGGTTTCTGTCCAACTTAAGCCATAACTTATCTGCCGATTAGCTATGTGGAAAACTCTCTTAAGATCATAGTATTCTCTCATGCAAACCCTTAAAAAAAATACAAAGGAGGTAGGAGACATTGTCCCTGTGTGCAATGAGCCTATCTAGGAGGTTTTGCTCCTGAACCAGTCCTACCCCCGTGGGCCCAACACCAGGAGGTCCACTTGAGGTTGGTAGAGAGATTTCATTTAATTTTAATCTCTTAAACTCTGTTCTAGTCCCTGATGGCTTTAATGCTCTTAAGTTATCAGGCATCATAATGGGCGGAATGACCCGCTCAATGCACTGTGTCAATCGACCGATGATCCTGAAAGAATGCATCAGTGACCGAAGGTCTATCTTTCATACTTCAACTAGGGAGCTAAGGTCATAGGAAACCCCGCTCGTATATATCTAGGGATATGCCCCGACCTCGTCCGAAATACAAAATACGCCGCTCCTTCTCAAACTGAAATATTGCGTGTGTGCAGATAAAACGAAATTATTGGAGCATGGTTACATTTTAACACTGTTGTAGTTTGTATCTAGAGCTTTATGGAGCTGCGTTGACTCACCCCAAAGACCTGTACTTGTGCAATGATACGCTCGAATAAGGGTGCTAGGATTATCATACTAGCTATGATAAGTTAAGCACTGTTAGAAATTGTCAAAGAGGGCAAATGAGGGTTGCACAGAAGTAATCGATAGACTGTGAAAATTCACTCGGAACTTAGACACTTTAGGGGAAGGATATGGAACGTAGGTTTTTCCGCCAATACTTGATTCATTCGCTCACTCTCGCTCTCAACTTTCTAACTAAAATCAAACTAACGGTGGGGAGAGGTGTATAAGTAAAACACAAATACCATACCCTGATCCTTCTATGGATCACCACACCTATCTCTATGTTTCCCGCATGCCCTTGCTCCTCCGTACACTTCCGTAATAACCAAGAAAAAACATAACGGGTAAAATATATTATTGAAAATTCTCCCGTATCCACTCCGTTGCGTCTGTATATCTCCTGACCTCTCCTTCCCACTCCCGTAAGAAAGCCAAGCATATCCGTCCAACCGAAATTAATAGACCTTGCCCGACGAAATTCAATACTTGAAGCAAGCTCACCGGAAAGGATCAACAGGAACTTCCATTTTCTAACACAGCTCTCTTTTCATGCCCGCTAAAACAAATAATCATCAAAAATACCCATTTCCCTCATGACCCGGCCCACAAGACCTGTCACAGATCATCACTCGCCTGCTGGGACACAGCGAGAGGTAGGTTTGCTAGGCGTAAAATACAATACAAGATAACCCACCACAGAGTTATCAAAGCCGCTAGCTAGGCCGGTAGTGGGCATCAGGAATGCAAGGAGCTGGGTTAGCGCGGGAGCAAAGAGAAGGATCGGGAGGAACAAGGGGATAGATGGTCTGAGGAAAGTAGTGGATTCAGTGGAGAAGGTACTGTGTAATGTAAATTGTGACGCTCAGGGAAGGGTAGCGGAAACGAAAAACTAGATATCTTGGGTGCTAATAAGAAGAAAGGTCTATCTCAGAATTCGGTAAGTCGGCGAGAGACGAAGGGTGAGTGGCAGAGAAGAAAATAAGCCAAACTCTGTAACTCTCTTACGATAAGCTCTTCTCTGTTGATTCCCGCGGTCTATCCACTCTCATCTGTACAAGATGTATCTATATGTAACCTATGTCTATATCTATGAAGCTTCTCTCATCCCCACAATAACACAATATAGTTGCTCGCTAAGTTATGCAATAAATAGGTGCGTACCAGTTCATCATGGACAAATATGGAATAACCCGACGCAGTGGGCATAAGAAACAAAGGAGAAGCCAGGAGGTCGCATACAGGGAGGAGGGAGTGAGGAAAGGTGTCAATGAGCTACGAATGGATTGGAGCCAGGTTGGGTGAGGCCCGAGGGTTAAAACAAGGGGCGCGGGGGTGGACGGGGCGGTCGCGCGGGGGGGGGGGGGATAAGCTAACGAGAAATTCCAGATAAATAGCTTAATCCGGAGGGTTGACATCTACGGCGGCCTGCTAGTCCGCGTGTAGAGGACTGCCCGGAGCGGGCTTAGGATGGTGTTTCATCAGATTTCCTTCATTGCCGGAAGGGGCATATCTCGCCAGCGGAGGGGAAAGAGCTGGGTTTCACCCTTGGATATTAGGGCCTGCTGGTCGCCTTGAAAGGGGCTCAGATATCTGGGGTAGTTGGAGGGAGAAGGTGTCTTTTGGTTGTAGACTTGATACATATCTGAGGATGAAATCCGCCCGGTGCCGCATCAGCGACACAGCCATCTCAGCATTGTTTAGAACAGCCCACGAGAGCGGCGTCTGGCCATCTTAGCTAGCTGTGTCGGGATTGATGTCACTCCGTTCCAGAAGTATTCTCACGACTCCCCAATGCGCACCTTTGGCAGCCCATGAGAGCGGCGTTGCGCCATATTTATCAGGTGCGTTGGGGTTGACATCGCCCCGTTCTAGCAGTATCCTCGCGACTCCCTCATGCCCTTTCTCGGCAGCAAGCGAGAGCGGTGTTTGGCGATACGGGGTGTCAGATGTATTGGGATTGACGTCGTTCCGTTCTAGCAGTATCCTCACCACCCACTCATGCCCATTCCAGGCAGCCCACGAGAGTGGCGTTTGACCATATTTGTCAGGTGTATCTGGATTGACGTTGCCCCGCCCTAGCAGAATCCTTACGACCCCCTCATGCCCATTCTCGGCAGCAAGCGAGAGCGGTGTTTGGCGATATGGGGTGTTAGATGTGTTGGGATTGACGTCGTTCCTCTCTAGCAGCATCCTCACCACCCACTCATGCCCACCCCACGCTGCCCACGAAAGCGGTGTTTGGCCATATTTATCAGGTGTGTCCGGACCAACGTCGCCCCGCTCTAGCAGAATCCTTACGACCCCCTCATGCCCATTCTCTGCAGCAAGCGAGAGCGGTGTTTGGCGATATGGGGTGCTAGATGTATTGGGATTGACGTCGCCCCGATCCAGCAGTATCCTCACCACCCCCTCATGTCCACCCCACGCAGCCCACGAGAGTGGCGTCGCACCATATTTGTCAGGTGTGTTTGGATTGACGTCGCCCCGCCCTAGCAGAATCCTTATGACCCCCTCGTACCCATTCTTGGCAGCAAACGAGAGCAATTCCTGGCGATATAGGGTTCCAGGTGTGTCTGGATTGACGTCGTTCCTCCCCAGCAGCATCATCACGACCCCTTCATATCCGCTCCACACAGCCCACGAGAGCGGTGTTTGGCCATATTCGTCAGCTGTGTTGGGATTGACGTCGTTCCGTCCCAAGAGTTCCCTCACGACCACCTCATGCCCATTCCGCGCAGCCCACGTGAGTGGTGTTCGGCCATATATGTCAGGTGTGTTGGGATTGGCGCCATTCCGATCCAGCAGTAGCCTCACCACCTCCACTTGCCCTCTCCTGGCAGCCCAGGCAAGCGCTGTGTTACCGTTCAAATCAGTTGCCTCCACGTCCCATTTATTCATCTTCAATAAGGCAGCCATTATCTTCACACAACCGAGGTATGCCGCGCCGTGAAGCCCTGTAAAGCCTATAGGCCTACCTTCTCGATCAAAAGGCTTCTCCCAATGAGGCATCCTAAAGTCGCTCACCAAGAGAACCTTCGAAGATATGTGCTTATCGTATTCCTCTAGTAGATTCAATGCAAGTGCTTTCACACTTTCGGTCATTTCCCGCTTGGCATGTGTACCCCAGTAACATGAAGCATACTCCACAAAAGGAAAGGTTTGTGGAGCCGAACGTAGAATCGGCGAAATACCCCTGAGCTGCCGGAAGTTGAGGTAGGTCAAACAGACTTCGGCAATCATTGAGTGGGGCGTAGTGAATAAGTTGGGATTATGGGAGAGGTATTCTTGCAGGGTGTAATGGACAGGCCGAACCGTGGACGAAGACTTCTCGACCGTGACAAGCCCTAGAGTGCATGCTAACAGTGTTTCTATGGCAGGAATGTTCCGAATGTTCAAGTCCATAGATCCTTCTTCTACCGCAAGAGCGTGACACAATTCGTCGACATGCAATGGCCGCTCTGAATGTGATACCCACAGTAGAACTTCCATCCCGAGTTTCGACCTGCTTCTTTGCTGTGCCTTCATGCGTGATATGTTTGCGGCATATGCATCACCTGGGCCCTCCCCTCTGGTCATCTCTTCTAGCCTTTTCCTCCTCTGATGGAGAGTAACCTCAGCCAGGATTGCATCAATATTTAGAGAAACGAGAAGGAAACTAGAAATCACGGTTAGTGAATAACGGCCCTGGTCGGCATTGGGAATGTACCCGGTATTCTCGCTTACATTTCTGAGATCCTCTCCGGAATGACTCTCATAATATCCGCCCGCAATTGACTATCCATCGCTTTAGGAGTAGTGTCACCCTTCAGCCTCATCTCGAGATAACTTTTAATATCATCTTGGGTAGGGCTGATAGGTATTCTAACCGCCTCGCTAAAAAATTCCCGGATTTCGTCGTCGATATAGGGCCTCCCGGTAAGGAATATTCGCATGTTTGGTGACATTCGAATAATTTCTTGCAATGATCCAAGGAGCTCCCATCGGTGTTTCCGAGATAACTCGTCCAAAGCGTCGACGCACACAAATATCCACTGTAGCGATGCAACAGTCATTTTAAGAATTTCTACCATATCTGGAAAGCGGAGACCATGGCCGCAAAACTCTTCATTGGCCTTTTGAAAAGCCTCCCGTATATGCTCCTGGATCTCTCCTCTGCTGACAAGTTGCTTGAGGATAGCACCCAGAATACTTATAGTGGATTGTTCCAGCTGGGCTAGGAAATCGCAGTAGAGCCCCACCACAGCTGTGTTTTCCCCCCTAGCCTGACCGCGCAGGCTGTCAATTACTAAGGAGCTATTATTTGTCACTGGTTAGTGATACCAGTATCGCCCTTCTTTAGTCAGAGGTCTTCCTACCTAAGATATGTTTTCCCCACCCCGGGATTCCCGTAGCAGAACAACACTGGCTCAGCGCAACCATCTTCCATATCACACCATTTTTTGAACTTGTTCGTTTCTAGTACCCAGTTTCCCACGCCATCGAGTCGGTCTGTTCGGACAGCTTGGTGTCGTTGCTGTGGTTCAAGTGGGGATAGCCACCGCTGAATTTGACGCCTCTGAGCATTTGGTCTCGGAGCGAGGTTGACAATGTTATTGTAGTTCGTCAACGAGTTGAACGAGTTGACATTGCCGGCGACTTGCTGGTGCCTTGACAACATGTGCGCTGGAGTTAATTATCTGAATTCTTTGTGAGAGATAGGGACGGATCGTGGGTGGTGGGAATCCAGATTCTCTCGGAGTTGAGGGATTCTTAGGGACCTGGAAGCGAGGAGGAGGTATCTTCTAAGGCTCTGGCGTTGCACAAGGTTGCGCCGGTGCAATTATTATCTGTAATAGTCTACTCGCGCATGAATTGAGAGACAACAGGGGCAACCACGATCCCCCGCCGTAATTGTCCGATTCAAAGTATTGGGAAATACCGGTATTCAGCAAACTTGGCGCCCAGGCCACCGACTGAATTTCCCAAATACTTTTAAATCTGGCAAGTATTCCATCACGATAACCACAATACCTGTAGTGATACCGTACTACAGCTTGTATATTCGTGTCCCTCCTCTCTAGGAGCTTGGGATCTGGCAACAGCACTTTTTATTTTGACTGTGGTATTATCTTGAGTTCTTGCGGCACTGGCATCGCGATAGGCAAGCATGGAGGGGAGCTCTGGTTGCCCCCGTTCTCTCAGGACTTATTCTCGCCACAACTGTCTTGAGGGCTCTTAAGCGAAGCCAGCGCACCACCTGATTTCGCCTGCAGATCAACCTTGCATCTCCGAGGGAACAAGATGCCTTAAAAGAAAAAAGAGTGTCCAACACTTAGCGCAGTAACTGGAGCAAACGCTGGTCTCAGAGTGGCCGAGAAGACTCACGACTCAATAGGCTTCGGCAGACTTATGATACCCGCAACCCCCGGCACTGTACAGTACAAGCAAGGTATTTTCTATTCAAACTTTTACCAAAGATTACCCTCATTTGCCTGTTCAAATACCTACACACATGTAATCCCGACGAACCGGGCCACAGTTCCACAGACTTTTTTCGACACCCTAGCACAGTACCACGCCTAACACTTATATTTTGCATTACCGGTACTGCTACAGGTATGCACAACACTGTATCGACTATTTACAACACTCCTGCAGTACTCGAGTACTGGAGCATGTAGCATGCAAGCCGCGTACGGTTTAGGACTCCGGAAGCGCCGCGCCAAGATCACGACCGACCGGGGGGGAGAGGCGGCGGACACTTGAATAACAAACAACTTCGGAATAAATGTAGTAAGAAAAACAAGAATAGGAATGGCGAGGAAAGGCTTGGGAAGGGAACCATGAATCTGTTTTATTAGTTAAGTGGAGGTAGAGGGTGAGGGGTAGCATTGAAGTAGTGAGGGTTTGGGGGGGGGGGTGTGAATTGCCAGGAATATACACTACTGTACTGTTGGAATAATGGCTTCAATGTGACGGAAGCACGCCTGGTTAGGCATAGTGGGAGCTCGCTTATTAGCCCTGTATCTAGATACCTCTCTGAGGTATAAGTACCATGGTCTGGTACCCAAGAGATGAGAGACAATCTTGATCCGGATTCTATAAGCGTATTCAGTTCATATTTATTCACCTCACCTATGAGATATTCAACAGGTTATGAGCCCGGCCTCGTAAATCTAACGGAATACCACAATATCCGCCCTCTCTGTTCGTACCATCCGGCAAGAATCATGTCAGCTCTAAGTATCAACGATACAAGCCCACTCCCGGTGGACCGATATCGCTGCAAGTTTGGTAAGATCGAAAAACTGAATACAACTAACTATACACATTGGGCAAGGAATCTTCGTGCCTTTATGCGTGGTGAGGACTGCGTCAAGATTGTTCTTCGAGAAGAAGAAGAGCCATCTGTCAACAACTATACTCGGTAGAAGGAATTTCAGAGCAGAAAGGGAGCTGCCTATGCCTTGATCTTTGCCTCCTGCACTCCAGAGATTCAGGAGTATATTAGCAATATCGACGAGCCAGCTGATATGTGGGATACACTACATGAAAAGCTTGATGGTGCTGCCTCCCGTGCGGGTAGAACAATGATCGCTAGGCAGTTTAACCAGTCCAAGCCTGAGGCCAATCAGCCAATTCAATCCTATATGGCAAAGCTACTTCAGTACAGACGACGCTTAGCAGGAACGGAACAAGCTATTTCAGATGAAGCCTTCTCATCTCACCTGATCTCGACCCTGCCTATGATATTCAACAGCATTGTCGATATTGTCCTCCATCAGGCGGAGGGATACACGGTGGAAAATCTGATTTCCAAAGTGGTAGAAGCAGAAGCCACTCTACAAACAAGAACGAAAAAACAAGGAAGTCTGAACACGAGCCTCACCTCTGGAAGTGCACTCTTTGCCTCGCAGGAATATTCACCTCATCGTAGCAACCAAGGAAAACGCTTTCCTAATCGTATGAGCGGGCGATATAGTTATCGTGAGAACCAAAGGAGAAGAACCGGACAACAAGCGGTAGCCACATGCTGGTACTGTGGCGTTCGTGGTCATAAAGAGTCCGAATGTAGGACCAAGAAGCGAGCCACACCGTTCAGTCATAGGAGAAGACTTGAGAGTAATGGTTCGAGTGCTGCTGTCAGTGTCACTAGGGTCCAGGCACTAGTTACAATGAGAGGAAAGGTGTCAGCCTGTCAGGAGTGGGTAATTGACTCGGGAGCCACACCCCATATCTGCCATTCGCGGTCAAGCTTTTACCAACTAGCTGGTCTCTCTAAACTAATTAGTATTATCCTAGGGGATGGGTCGGAGATCTTTGTCTATGAAAGAGGTAAGATTCGCTTAAATCTCACTTCTGTATACAGCATAGATATTAGCGCTATCTATGTTCCCTCATTTTCGATTTCTCTACTCTCAATCGGTCAGCTGTCGACTACATACTCGGTTACCTTTATCAAAACGACTTGTTACCTCCATAGTCATGCTGCTGGGTCCACAAACGAGCAAATCGAGTTGGCTGGATTTACTAATGGCCTTTACCGAATGAAGGCTCAAGTTACAAGCCAGACTCCCAGTAGGGTCAAGATATTTACTGCCGCTGGTTCTACGAAGCCAACCCTGGAGCTATGGCACCAGCGCTTTGGGCATATTGGCCAGAGTAGCCTCCGACTAGCGCTAGGGGAATCGTTACCGAAGAGTAATGCCTCTACCCTAGTTCCGACCTGTGAGCCATGTATACTTGGCAAGCAGCACCAAAACATTATTCGCACTCCGGTTCCCCCAGTCTCTAGCCCATTTGAGCTTATTCACTCCGACATTTGTGGTCCCATCGCCGTTCCTTCCTTTTCGGGTCAAAAATATTTTGTTGTCTATATAGATGATTACTCAAGGAGAGCCTGGGTATACTTTGTAAAAAGTAAGGAGTCGCTAGTGTTCGTTACGGGGCGGGGCGGGGCGGGTTTTCACTTGGTGACCCCGCCGTTACTCCGGCCCGGGGTCAACTCGTTGCCGTTCCTCCCCGCTCCGTATGACACGGGGCCCTGGCCGGGCTGTGGGGCCGGGCGGGTATTTTACTTTCCCCGCTGATTGCCTAGACCGCCCCCGTCTTCTCGTCCCCCACTCTTGCCCCTGTGCGGGGCCCCACTTATTCCTACGAGTGATATTCTCTGACTAAACAAATGGCAGG
>Ga0307517_10007231_pt1 | contig 16251 bp, 14 predicted proteins | sample 23_EM_MG_FD_194515 | JGI IMG/M metagenome (GOLD analysis project Ga0307517, IMG submission 194515) | Populus trichocarpa ectomycorrhiza microbial communities from riparian zone in the Pacific Northwest, United States - 23_EM | ecosystem: Host-associated > Plants > Roots > Unclassified | place... | reverse complement strand
CAACAACATAAAACAAAAAAAAAAAAAAAAAAGAAGAAAAGAAAAAAGCAAACAAACCCTAGCTTGCACCACCTTTACTTTTAGACTGGTAATTTTGTCAATCAATCGATCTTCATCATCAAAGGAAGTTACTGGGGTTTTTATTTTTGATTATCATCATCAATTTACAGATCTATCTGTTCATCTTAAAAATCTGACCAAAAACAACAAAAGTTTTCCCTAATTTTGTTTTTATTTTCCCTCCAGAAGAGATCTTTTTCCTGTTGCAATTTCAAAGAAATCGGATTCAGATCATATAATGACTTTCTCTCCTGGAAATTTATGATCTTTGATGGACTTCAAATTCAAAAGCTTGAAACTTTGAAGTAAAGATTGAAATTTTTTCTGGGTGAATTTTGTGGAAAAAGATGTATAAATCAGTGGTGTATAAAGGAGATGAGTTACTGGGAGAAGTAGAAATATACGCACAAGAACAACAGCAAGAAGAAGAAGAGAACAAGAACAAGAAGAAGAGAGTGATTGATGAGATAGTGAAGGAAATCAGAATAAGCCATTTCTCACAAACAAGTGAGAGATGTCCACCACTTGCAGTGCTTCATACAATTACATCTATTGGTGTTTGCTTCAAAATGGAAGAGTCAACTTCATCATCAACAACAAAGATCTCTCAACAAGAATCGCCGCTTCATCTTTTGCACTCCTCCTGTATCCAAGAAAACAAGGTACAGCCAGTTAATGATAACAATAATAATGAACTTAATAATCAATTTAAAGAAAACCCATTGAAGGATTTAATTGAAATCGGTGGATAAAACACAGCAAAAAGTTTCGAACTTTGTAACTCAGTTAACTGGGTTTGTTGTACAGGGAACGCTGGACAACTTCGGACAAGGACCCAGAACCCACTTTGATTTTTTTCAGTGAATGAACCTTAAGTTAGTGGAAAATTTGTGAACTTTGTTGAGTAATTAATGTGACCCAGATGATTATGAACTGAATTTCTTGCCAATTTTGCCATGATATAATGATTACTTTCTGAACTTGTTGTATTTTCCCAGTACATGTCATGAACAGATGACTTCGAAGTGAATTTGGCTTTCATGGAATTTGAATGTGAATATTACGTGCTGTCATGGGATTTTAATGCTGAAGAAAATTTTATCATGAGAATTATGTGTTACTGATGTAGCTGCTTCATATGTAATTGAATTTTTGCTTCTATAGGAGGCAACTTTGGGATTTGCTGAAATTGAATGTTGAGTGAATATAAGCCTGAATTTTGGATAGTTAGACTGCAATATTGGTGTCTTTCTCTGGTTTTATGGCTGAGGAACTTCAACAAAAGTAAGTGGAGGCTTATTTGCTGGCTATGTCTCATTCTGTAAGGGTTTTATTGGTTGTTGATGTAGAATGACAATATAATGACTATACATGAATGCCTTTTCTGACATTTGTCTTCTTGTTAGTTTGAGAAGAAACCTGGGTTGTTATGATCTAGCCTTAATATGAATAAAACCTTTATTATTCATCTGAAGCACGAGTTCTGATAATTCGTTAGTTATGTTGCTTTATCTTGTTGAAGGCTTTCTCTTGTTCACAATGATTATTGTTCCTTCTCATTGTACATGTTTATGTATCATGCACATCAGCAGATTTATGTTGATATCTTTATTTATTTATTTTTCACGCTCCTCTTTCATTTTGGATGTTGATGGTGATATTATTTTCAGACTGCAGTGATGCATCTGGGAGGGGAGGAGCTCCATTTGGTTGCAATGCCCTCCAGGAGTAATGAAAGACAGCATCCATGTTTCTGGGGATTCAGTGTTGCACCAGGACTTTATGACTCTTGTCTTGTCATGCTGAACCTCAGATGCCTGGGCATTGTATTTGATCTTGATGAAACTCTCATAGTTGCAAATACAATGCGCTCATTTGAAGATAGAATTGATGCTTTGCAGCGGAAAATAAGCACTGAGGTGGACCCGCAGCGCATTCTTGGTATGCTGTCAGAGGTCAAGAGGTATCACGATGACAAGAACATTTTGAAGCAATATGTGGAAAATGATCAGGTTGTTGAAAATGGAAAGGTGATCAAAACACAGTCTGAGGTTGTTCCAGCCCTGTCTGACAACCATCAACCTATGGTTCGCCCCTTGATACGGTTGCAAGAGAAGAACATTATTTTGACTCGTATCAATCCGCAGGTGTGTACTTAATGAATTCTAGAGTGATATCAACCTTGTTTGGATGTTCCCTGCATTGCTGTTTTTTCGAATCATACCACTGCCTCGAAAAAAATATCATTTGTCGAGTTCCTATTCACCAATTAGTAGATATGTAATGATCTTTGTTTGATAGAATGACGATTTTAGATTTTTTTGTCTTTGGTATGAGGAATCTATAGGCTACTTCAATGCTCGACAATGTTTAATAATATTTAGTTTGTCCTGAACATGTGCATTGATTTTGGTTCAAGAATCAAAGGATCTTTTTTATCATGTAGATTCGTGATACAAGTGTGCTTGTGAGGTTGAGACCTGCTTGGGAGGATCTGAGAAGCTACTTGACTGCAAGAGGGCGCAAGCGCTTTGAGGTTTATGTTTGCACAATGGCTGAAAGAGATTATGCTTTAGAAATGTGGAGGCTTTTGGATCCAGAGTCAAACTTGATAAACTCAAAAGAATTGCTAGATCGGATTGTGTGTGTCAAGTCTGGTAAGTGTCATCCAGCTTGCAGATGGCTGCTACTGTTTTAGCTGGTTATGGAGCCAATGATGTAGTTTGTGATTTGACCTTTTTGCTCACTGTTGAAAGTCTTACAAATGCGTGAGCAAGCATGCTCATTTTCTGCTAATGTTTATTTCATATGTCATGTAATTACAGGTTTAAGGAAGTCCTTGTTCAATGTCTTTCAAGATGGAATATGCCATCCTAAGATGGCATTGGTGATAGATGATCGCTTGAAAGTGTGGGATGAGAGGGATCAATCCCGTGTGCATGTTGTTCCTGCATTTGCTCCATACTATGCTCCTCAAGCTGAAGTATAAACTATAAGCACTTTGCTGGTGGAAACTTCAATATTGCAACAACACTTGCACACACTTCTTACTCAAAACACCCAGACACACAACACATGCATATGTCCAATTTTTTTTATCAAGTTGTAGCAGCATGCACTCATCATAAGTCTTTATGTCATAGGTAAATAATGCTGTTCCAGTATTGTGCGTTGCGAGAAATGTTGCTTGCAATGTCAGAGGTGGTTTCTTCAAGTAAGAATACAAAATCCAAGGGGCATATATCTACTTGGGCACTCCTATATACTTAACCATTTTACTTGTGTTACCTACCAGTTAATTTTGAGTCAATTTTGTTTATGCTTGTGACACTGTTTGGGTATAGCATGACCTTGGAATATGTTTACAGAGAATTTGATGAGGGCCTTCTGCAGAAGATACCTGAGGTTGCATACGAAGATGATACTGATAATATTCCTTCTCCTCCTGATGTGAGCAACTATTTAGTTTCAGAGGTCAGTCTTTACAATTTTTTTTTTTTTTGTATTTGAATTCACAATGTCAGAATGTGCTGTTAAGCTCTGATTATGAATATACATATACGATTGATCACCTTGCAGACGTATGCTCTTTTTTTATTTTTGTTCATAATTAAATCTTTTGTGGCATTCAGGATGATGCTTCTGCTGTAAATGGAAATAGAGATCAACTTTCTTTTGATGGCATGGCAGATGCTGAGGTTGAAAGACAGCTAAAGGTATTTAGATGTGTGTATTATTTGTTTCACAAAGGGCTATGGGAGTGTTAAAGTTGTGATATGGAAAATATTTGTTTTATACTTCTTGATCTTCCTGAGCGCCTGTGTTGTCTTCTATGTGTCAAGTTGAAACTGGTTTCTTTCTATGCTCCTTAAAAAAAAAAAAAAAAAAAAACAGGAAGCAGTTTCAGATTATTCAGAAATCCTCTCAACTATTCCTTCAACAGTCAGTAGCTTAGATCCAAGGCTTCTTCAGTCTCTCCAGTACACAATAGCATCTTCTTCAAGCTCGATGCCAACATCACAACCTTCAATGCTGGCATCACAACAACCAATGCCAGCATTACAACCACCAAAGCCTCCATCACAACTATCAATGACGCCATTTCCCAACACACAGTTTCCTCAGGTGGCTCCATCAGTTAAACAATTGGGCCAGGTTGTCCCTCCAGAACCAAGCTTGCAAAGTTCTCCTGCTCGAGAAGAGGGTGAAGTACCCGAATCTGAATTAGATCCTGATACAAGGAGGCGGCTTCTTATATTACAACATGGGCATGATTCAAGAGACAATGCACCAAGTGAATCTCCATTTCCTGCAAGACCTTCAACACAAGTTTCAGCTCCACGTGTGCAATCTGTTGGAAGCTGGGTTCCAGTGGAGGAAGAGATGAGCCCAAGGCAACTGAACCGAACACCTAGAGAATTTCCTCTGGATTCAGATCCAATGAATATTGAAAAGCACCGAACTCACCATCCATCCTTTTTCCATAAGGTTGAGAGTAATATTCCGTCTGATAGGATGATTCATGAGAACCAAAGACAGCCAAAAGAGGTAACTTTTCTTGGCACTGTCCACTTATAGCCTTCTTTTACCTGTAACTGATGGAGTATATTAAACTTGCACAATCATTTATTTGCAGGCAACATATAGAGATGATCGGATGAAGCTAAACCATTCAACATCTAATTATCCTTCCTTCCAAGGTGAGTGGTGATATATTTTCTCTTGAAAAAAATATTGCATATAGTATCAACCTCACTCTGCCCATCAGCAAGAGTAGGGTTGGATGAAAGCTATCATTAGCTTGAATATCCTATAGTTTTTTTTCCCGGAGGAATCTCCTGCATTAACACATTTGACATGCAAACTCCATTAGCTTTTTGGGAAAGTTGCAATGACTTTTGCAATATTGCTTGTGATGCGTTTGGTTTGGTTGCCTTATCAATTTAGTTACTTTGTGCATTTCACTCCATGTTATTACTGCACTGATAAATTTTGGGTTTTTGTTTTGAAGGGGAGGAGAGTCCATTGAGTAGATCATCCAGTAACAGGGATCTTGACTTGGAATCTGAACGAGCTTTTTCAAGCACAGAAACTCCAGTTGAAGTGTTACAGGAAATTGCGATGAAGTGTGGAACCAAGGTAAGGGGAGAAGATTGTATTTTGGAGCAAAAGTCAGACTGAACAATCTATGCACCTTAACCCTTATGTTCCATTTAAGTTCTTCTTTTCTTCCCTTTTTCTCTATTAAATTTAACTTGATTTAATGGAAATCTACAGGTGGAATTCAGGCCTGCTTTGATTGCTACTAGTGATCTGCAGTTTTCCATTGAGGTTTTCTTTACTCTCTGGCTTAAAATTTTAAAATTTTGCTTTATTATCAGTAATATGAAATTTGTGTTTGTTCAATCAAAAGTAATTGATTCTTTCTCTTTTAAAATATGTGATCTGCATAATAATTTATTTTCTTAAGTACGTGGAATACAGTGTTTAGTTTGTTTATAAGGTGGGATCTATGTATATTTTAACCTTTTCTCTTTCGCAATAGTTACTAGGTTGTGAAAGAACTTGAAGAAATTCCAGGACAAGGCTAATTTAAATTGATAAACAACTAGTATACCGATCCCTGATTACTATATTGTAGCTATTTGGCACCAAAGCAAACATTAAACAGCTTGCATTCCAGTCAAAGTAAATGACCAAATGGAGATAGAATTATGATGGCATTGCTTTATAGCCTAGTTACTACCAAGCTTAGCCAAATGATAACTCTTTTCTAATATGAGGACACAGTCACCTTACATGGAACCCAATGGGCCTAATGCCTTGAAGAATGAGAATATTAAAGGATTTACCAGCTCCATGTGGTTTATTAGGGAGCTGTATGAAACTGTAAAATCTGATATGTTCTTTTAGTTCATAACTGGTATCATCCTGTGTCTTATGATTAAAAAAAAATTAGGAGTCCAAAAGGACCTAATTTACCTGAATAGAGAAATGGTATGGCTGCCTAACCCTCCTGTTCTTCTTCTTGTTTATTTTCCCAGACTTGGTTTGTAGGAGAGAAAGTTGGTGAAGGAACTGGTAAAACAAGAAGGGAAGCCCAACGCCAGGCAGCTGAGGGTTCTATTAAGAAGTTAGCTGGTAAGATTTCATACCATGATATTTCTTATTACTCGTTAGTACACAAGGTCATTGAATTGAATCAGCTGTCTGATTTTTAGCATGTCTTGTCATTTGTGCATTGTCTATGTTGTGCCTGTCCTGTGTATCATACAACTGCTCAGCTGAGCTCTGAACAGAATTTATTGTTTGCTATATTGGTGCTTACCATCGTAACTGATGCTTATAGCATGGAATCTAGACTGTAGCTATTCAGTACCTTGGGCTTGAATTTGCTCTGAGCTTATGGTCTAAATCAGAAGTGAGGTTGAACTGATTCTATGCCAGTGTGCTATTGTCTTGAAACATGCTGTATGATGTACTTTGTTAATATTAACATAGCATGTGTCTCATACATTATTTTGCATGGGCAATGTTCTTAAAATTTGATGCTCCAACATCCTTTACGGTGGAAATTCCTCTTGTCCAAACATCTTTGCTCTGTGATGCTGATGACAATATTTCTGCAGGCATATATATGTCACGTGTGAAGCCTGATTCTGGGCCCATGCTTGGGGATTCAAGTAGATATCCTAGTGCAAATGATAATGGTTTCTTGGGTGATATGAATTCTTTTGGGAATCAACCATTGCTGAAAGATGAGAACATTACGTATTCAGCTACTTCAGAGCCATCCAGACTTCTGGATCAAAGGCTGGAAGGCTCTAAGAAATCAATGGGTTCGGTCACTGCACTCAAAGAATTTGTAAGTTCCAAGGAGCTAGTCATGCATCTACCATGTTTCAATGGCTATTAAGATTTTTTATCACTGAAATGTCATGGATTGGCATTTAATGTCTTGATTGTCTTCAGTGCATGACGGAGGGTCTTGGGGTAAATTTTCTGGCACAGACTCCACTTTCAACTAATTCAATACCGGGAGAGGAGGTACATGCACAGGTTTGTATTTGAACACGCATTTTACTTTGAAGTTTGAGAAGTGATGCAAGACAGCTTAGGGGATGTTCTGGATCTGACTTTCAGGGGCTATATTGGTGAGTGTTTTAAGGTTAGATTGGTGGGTTTTGTATAATGGAAATTGTAGAAACTATCAGAGTCGCACTAATAGGGTTTCTCACCTAGAGGATAGAAAAACCTAAGCTTCACATCTAGGGTTCTTAGGAATCACATCTAAGGGAGATTGAGTCACACAAACTAAAGCAAATTGCTGGAATTTTATTCAATAACTTTTATTAAAATATTGAAAGCCTACGTGCTTATTATAGAGTTTTAGTAGTCCAAATCCAACAAGGACATGGATTCCTAAACCTCCAGCATAACTATTCCTATTTAGAATAGGAAAGCCTAATAACTTGAGGACTATTAAATGTAACACTAAACAGAAATAAAGCCTAGACTTAGACAATTTCCAGATTTTCCAGCAAGCTTGAAAATTACTAAAATACCCCTGCATTCCAGAATTTAAAAAAACACATAAATCTTATTCTTTTGTCATCCACATCAAGAAGGTATCTTTTCCTTTTTATATTTATATTTGCACTTTAATTATTCACTTGATCTTGACAGTTCCAGCCAATTAAGTTGCAGGCAGTTTTTATAGAATACCTTTTTTCATCTCAAGGAAACTATCTCAATTAGGGGTCTTGTATTTTATAGGATAAACTCACAGGTAAGAATTTAGAACCAGAATCCCGTTCGTCTTGGATTGACATTTTGAAATTTAATGTTGTCCTGGACTTCATTTTGCACATTAATCTGTGTGGTTATCCCTTGGTCATGGGTAGAAGGATTGATATTTACTTGTGTAAGAACAAAGAAGTAAGATGCTAGGCTATTGAAGTTCTATAAGTGTTTGGAGAATTTAAGCCAACTGAAACAGCAAAGGTTGTTTCTTGTTTGAGCAGTACAAATTGATAATTATGTGGTTTGTTTCAAGTAGAAGAAAACTTTTGCTTTTTTTTATTTTTTTTATTTTTTTTGTGCTTGTTACATGACTTTCAGCCCTCATCATTATCAATCATTTTCCAACTCAGCTCTGATAAAGTACTACTTTTTTTTATCACACCTAGGTTGAAATAGATGGACAAGTTCTGGGGAAGGGTATTGGGTTGACATGGGATGAAGCTAAGATGCAGGTATGCATTGTTCCATATACAGAATCATTTTTTGTGAGACTAATATTTCTCTCTTCTTTCATAAATATTTGTATACCTTAATTTTATCTGTCTGAGCACCCGAACATTCTTTTCCCCAGGCTGCTGAAAAGGCCCTTGGAAGTCTAAGAACAATGTTTGGTCAATACACACCAAAACGTCAGGGTTCCCCTAGGTTTGTGATTGTATATTTTGCTTATTTTAACAATTAGTTGTCAATGTTCTGTATGCTACCACAAAATACCATGTCCTGATATGCACTATTCCATTTTGTTTTTTAATCTTCACCCCCTGGCATGTATTAAGATTATTGTTGCTAACTGCCATTATGGCTCTGCACTACAAAATTGACAACCAATCGGAAAGATGAAATGTATGAAAAGTAGACATTACAACCTTGTCCTTAAAGTTCCATGCTTTGCTCGTCTTTCCATGCCATTGTTGAATAACGAGTAGACGACTCTTCTCTTTTGTTTGTGATTTACTAGTCCAAAAATCATCTCCGCACAGAGTTTGAGTTTCCAGCTTGCATTTTATTTTCTTTGTTTATGTTTTCTTAATTATTGTTTTTTATAATGCAACAGGCTAATGCAAGGGATGCCAAATAAACGTCTAAAGCAAGAGTTCCCACGGGTTCTGCAGCGCATGCCCTCTTCTGCTAGATATCACAAGAATGCTTCTCCTGTTCCTTGAGGACCATAAAGTAATTCCTTTTCCCACTTTGTTGAACAGAACCGCGGATTGTGTTGATCTCGAGCCACCAGTTGAATTGTTGGTCAAGTCTTTTGCTATGTATAAAATGAAGCCAAGAAGAGCTCCCCCACCTGACCAATCTTATTGCAGAATTTTTTCCAAGTGACTGCAATTCTGTGATGTTCAAATATTCGTGATTTCTGCCTCTTTCTCCGGATCACATTTGTATCAAGTATCCGCTGCTCCAGAATGCACAGAAGGCTCGTGCATCAAGAAAGGCAGGGCTACATACCCCCGATTATTGTTGTGCGGTCAATGCTGCCGCTGCCTTGGTCCGGACTGTTTATGATGTTTACATGTTTAACCCGAGTCAAAACTTGATGATGGGGGAGTGTTTTCTGGCTATATGCTCAGAGTATCTGCTCCGACCCACCGTTGACACTGTAGATGTAAAATCTAACCACCCGGTTATGTTGGCTGTCTCCACTTTACCAGGTCAAGTTGGATCCTGAGTTTTAACCTAGCAAATGTAGAACTTCATTTGTTCAAATGGGGTGAAAGTTTTCAATCTCTCTTGTCCATTTCCCTGTCCCCCTGATGATTGTGGAAACGGTTTTGGCCACCCGTATATGAAACGACGTGCGCGAAGTGGTAATTTTCTTGCTCTGTAAAGCAATGGATAGAGGATAAATATCCAGCTCAATATCTGTTCTTGCCATTAAAACAAAATTGCAGGGAAGCTATCTTGAATTGCGACTCGAGACTTCAACATGATTCATTCTATTGTCCTACTAATGGAATAGCTTCTTGATTTTAAATAATTACAGAGATTCGTTTTTCTTTCTTCTAAATAAATAATAGAACAATAAAAAGAATCACTGCAATTTTATTTATGTTTACGCTTTATTTATAAATAAATTCCCCTCCGTAATGTGGTATATTTATTTTCACATTATTTACTTATATTTTTGTAACGAAACAAAATATTTTCAGTAGGCTTGTGGTTTAAAATTACTTTTCAATTAAAATTATATTATTTTTTTAATATTTTATTTTATTTTTGATATTAATACATTAAAACTATAAAAATATTAATTTAATTAAAAAAAACATTTAAAAAAACAGAACCTATTTCCCGGAAGTTAATTACCTCCATTAGCTCGGGAGGCTAGCTAATTTTTGCCATCCATTGCACATGGATCGCCGTAATTGACAATGCCTCTTCTTTTACCCTTTTAAAGTTACGAAAAACAACGTCGTTTTCGGTTGCCAGCCTTGCCACCATTTTTATTATTATTTTTTTCACTTCGAGCCTATTTACATCTATCTTAAAAAATATAAAATTCATTTTTTTAGTATTTTTAATAATTTTAATATATTAATAACAAAAATAAAAATAAAAAAATTAATACATTAATATCAAAAATATTTTTAAGAAACGCAATTAATGGTAAGAGGTGCTAAAAGTAAGTAAAATCCTTTCGTTTCCCTCTTTTCTTTTCTGTCGTCAGTCAGTCAGTAAGTCGTCACCGCTCAAAAATAGTATATAAAAGGTCAAAAAAGGCGAAGTAAACAGCCCTTCCCTTCAAAGCTACCCCAGCTTGCTCGGCTAAGGCTAAAACACAGATAGAGAGAGAAACAAAAATCGAACTAAGGAAACAAACCACCGGTTCATTGCAATTTCTAGAGAGAGAGAGAGAGAGACTATATTTCTTGCTTTTTAGAGAGAGAAACACGCAATCAGTTTAAATGGCTGCCTTTGATGCATTTGAAGTCATTCAACCTTCAAGTCACACTTCTTTCGATGGAGTAGACGACGAGAGCTACTCCAACTTCGCCTCTTACTCCACCGCCGCCGGTCCTGGTGATTTCCCCGGCGGAGATGTCTCCGTCGATCACGTGAGTGGTTCTCCTGATGTGTTCGGGTTTGGATCTGATGCGGATCCGGATTTCTCTCATCAGAGTCCGTTCGGATCGGTGCATGTAGAGAACGGGAATGGTAATGGATATAATGGAGCGGACGACGACGTTTTTGTGAGTGATGGACCGATCCTTCCTCCACCTACTGAAATGGAGCCTGAGGAAGGTTATGCTCTTCGCGAGTGGCGTCGGTGAGATTTTTTTTTCCATTAATTTGTTTAATCTTTAGATCTGCTGGTTTCTCTATAGTAGAAGTAAATTGATTGATCTGTTTATAGCAAGTGGTTAGCTTTAGACTTTAGTGTTAATTGATGATTTAGAACTTAATTTAATGCGATCTGCACAAGTTTATGTACTTATTAGAGTTTATGGAAGTAGATTACGGTGCTGATCTTGGTGTCGCGTGAGTTCAGTGGAGTTATGGCGAGGAATGCTCCTCGAATCTATATCTGTTGAGCTTCAACTTACCATTTCCGATCAGTCAGTTGTTTCATCCTGATGTATGAGATTGTTTTGGGGCCTATTTAAGTGGGCTTGGTGATTCATTTATGGCAGCAGCATGTGACTGTGAATTGACTGATTTGTTTTCGGGAGAGTATTTTATAGGTTAGTTGATGGTTAGGAGCTTAATTTAATGCTATCTTTTAGATGTTATTAGCTAGTGGGGGCAATATAGGAAGATTAAGGTACCAATTTTGGTGATCTAATCTCTGGTTCCGATTATGTCTTGTGAGATTGACACTGCAGTTCAATGCCTGAGATTTTTTAAACTTTGATCAGTAGTTTTAGGTTTTGAGTTGAGAGAGATTGTCTTTGAGCAGCAAGTGCCTCAGTGCTATCAGGGACTGAATTATGAGAGGGTTGCTGGTTGAATCAATTGGAATTGAGTTGTGGTTATATTATATATTTGAATTGTAAGTTGATGGTTCATTGGCAATTAGTCAACTTTTTATCTTAACCTATGCATTTATTGAGGTGCCTATTTTGTTGATTCTCTAATGGAAGTAGCTGGGGTTATACAAGTTGGATGATTTCCTTGATTTAGGATTTTGTTTCTATACTTCTTAGGACATTCCTGTGTCTGTGTAGTTTTTCACTCTGCTATGTGGGTTGAAGCGTGGTTGTAAACTACAAATTACCGGATGGTATGCTATCCTCCTTTGACAAGGTATTTATAGTGGAAGGATGATGTGATGATGAAAAGAAATCTTTGCTTGTTTCTTGTTGGTTGTTGCATCTATCTATTTCCAGGTAGCAAACATGTTTCTTTGCAATTATTCAGCCAAGATGGATTTAATATCTGGCATATTGAAGTACTGTAGGAAGCCTGCTACGAATCTGCCATAAGTTAGAAATTTTGAATGATTTTCAGAAGCAGTGAAATTCTCCTCGGAGAGATTACTTGTCTCTGAAGTTGCTGTTATGATGCTCGTCTTGTCAAAACACTCACTGTTCATAAAATATTATCAGCATGTACATTCACAATTCTCTTGAGATTTTCTGCTCGTCAAATTTATTACCTGTTTGGGTTGGGCAGTAAAAAATATCCAGTTATTTGCTATTCGAATAGGAACAGATCCTGTTTCATAAAATAACATATTACAATTATCTCAAACTTTTCTGCTTATCAAATTTATGATCCGTTTGGGTTGGCAGTCAAAATGCCATGCATCTTGAGGAAAAGGAGATGAGAGAGAAGGAGATGAGGAAACAGATAATTGAAGAAGCGGACGAGTATATACGAGGTTTCTATGAGAAGAGGAAGCTCAATATTGAGACCAACATAGCTACTAACAGAGAAAGAGAGAAGGTAATTTTTCTAAGAGCTTTGAATTTGCTAGATTTTTGCGCATAATGTACCAGTTGCCATGTTTTGATGACGAGTATTTGTACGGAATAGTTGTACTTAGCCAATCAAGAGAAATTCCACAAAGAAGCCGACAAACAGTACTGGAAAGCAATAGCTGAGATCATTCCTCGTGAAGTTCCTAATATTGAGAAGAGGAGAGGCAAGAAAGAGAAGGATCAAGATAAGAAGCCATCAGTTACTGTTATCCAGGGCCCGAAGCCAGGAAAACCCACTGATCTTTCAAGGTTGCGACAGATACTTGTTAAGCTGAAACATACACCCCCACCTCATATGATCCCACCCCCACCTCCTCCAAAGGATGCCAAAGACGGGAAGGATGGAAAAGATGCCAAAACTGGAAAGGATGTCAAAGATCCCGTAACCGGAAAAGATGCAGCATTAGGTGCAACCACGTCAGGAGCAAAGGCAGAGGCTGCTGCACCTGCCAAAGATGCCCCTGCTAACGGTTCCTCCAACTCGCCCAAAGAAGATGCAGCTGCTGACATTGCCCAGCCAACTGCAGAGCCAGAGCCAACTCCAGCTGCCTAATCCCTCACATTCTCTCTCCCTTCACCGTTGTTTAACTCTATACTTTTTGTACCATCTTTACCAGGGTTTTATTTTGTAGTGTGATGCCTCCCCTGTCTTTGATCACATGATGACTAGGTATGTTGGTTCTGTTATTTGCTCTTTTTTTTCTGGGGGCATATATTATACTTGTATGCACTGAGATTTGAAATTGGTTTTGTTTTTGCGTTGTCTTTTGGAGTTAGCCTTCTACACTGCCTCCTTTCTCTCTGTCGTATTCACAGGCTTGTGGGAAAGCAACGGAAGATTCACTCCCTATAAAAACTTCGAACATAAAATGCCCGTCCGATCCTAAAATATACTCCAATCTAGTTTGGAAACAGTTTGTTTTTGTCTTAAATTTTGGCCCCATATTCCTATATTTAATTATTGGATCATCAAGCTTGTAGACCCATGCAATTCCCATCGTAAAAATGGCATCTAAAATCCAAGCACTTGCAAAACAAACGCTCAAGCTTCAACACTCATCACACTTTCAACGGAACATGTTTTTCAATCGTGTTTGGTTCGAGATTGGACAATCGAAATGTTGAACCTTGACTTCGTGATCAATAGTGATAAATGACGGCTCGGCTCGGCTCGGCTCGACTCGAGAGTGACAAGACAGATATCACATCAGGATGCATAAATGGGAAAGGACAAGGGGGGAAGTTGAGGCTGTTATGCTGTGATAATTAAATACCCACACCAACCAGCGCTAATGAGAAGATGTTTTTCAATGATATAGAAACTCAATAGATTGAAGTTTCTCTCCAGTTGGACAGAACGTACATGTGGCTATAAAAAGTCAAGGAGGTCATGTTTCCCATCTCATCCGGAATGTGAGCCTCTCCTTTTTTTCTTTTTTTTAGACAGCGAACCGGTTGACCCGTTTGCCTGTTTTTTTTATATAAAAAAAATTATATATATGAAAAAATAAAAAGACCGGCAAACGGGTAAGCCAGTTCACTGAAATCGATTCAAGCTTGCGAACTACTAACATAAAATAGTTGAGTAAAAAGCAGTGTAAATCGCACAGTGAAATTACTATTATGTTGTTGAGTGGTGAAATCAGTTGGCTTTATTTTAGGGGTATCAAAGTATTTTTACAGGATTTATGAGTCCTGACAAAAAAGGACGGTATCTTTTTTATTTTCTTTAATAATATAATTATTTTATTACCCTTGACAGCAAAACAATATTAAACTTTGATTAAAGAGCTTTTTCCATCTTTTGAATTTAATTTTACAACAGTTAAATTATATAATTAACCTTGAGATTTTGCCTTTATTTTAAGTGTTCTTTTATCTTTTGCATTATGTTATTTGATAGTTATTGAGTATCATTAGGAATAATAGAATAATTTTGTCAATAAACAAATAAAATAAAGCTAGAGGCACGTGAACAGTGTCCGTGAGTTTCGAACGATGCATCATCTTCGTCCGATGGTCAAAACCTTACTTCTAGGATGACTGCCGAAACATCTTGGCATCCCTTCCATGAATAAGTGGCACGTGTAGCATCATGATGGTCAGCTTGATGCATGTGGACTCTAGTTTTTTTTTTCTCTTCTACTTAATTTTCGTGTTGACCTTAAAAAAATTAAATTAGCTCTTGAAGTTTGTTGTCTTTAAGATCTTGTCCCTATTCTCTTTATTATCATTTTTTTTATTTAAAATAATTCATAAAATTAAGGATTTCTTTCAATTTCATCCATATTCTCTTTATTATAATTTTTTATTTAGAATAATTTGTGAAATTAAGGATTCCTTTCAATTTCATCCCCAATAGATATTTTCATCAGACAGATTTGGTTTTTATTCTTTTGATTACTATATTTTTATTTTAGATAGTTTTTGCAATTGTTTTTCTTACAACTTCATCATTCTTGAGTTTTTTTTCCATTCAAATCTAATCCATTTTATTATTATTATTGTGTTTTTTTACATTGCAAGATTTTTTTTAGATTCATTCTTTTTCTTATTATTTCATCCTCCAACATTTAACTAGTTGGGTGTTTAGCTTTTTAGTTAAGTCTGGGTCTAAAATTTAACAGATTGCGGGTTTAGGAGACTAATCCTGGTTTACAAAGTTGACACTGGTTTCCTTGTTTTTTTTTTCTTTTTTAAGTTTTTTTTTCATCCTCTAGCATTTTGTTTTTTTATTATTCATTTTCTATGAGTTTTAAGTTGTTTTTTAAATAACATGGATTGCCTTTGTTTCTTTTCTTTTTTGTTAAATTTATTTTTTCTAAAGGAATTTTGTTTTTAAATTAAATTAGATTAATTGATTTCATCCTTCAACATTTATTTTTTTCAGTGTTGAGCCCATTGAGAATTTAACGAATTGCGAGTTTTGAGAGTTTAACCTGGTTTTACAAGGTTCACTCAGGTTTGCTTGATTTTTCTTTCTTTTTTTAAGCTTTTTTTTTTTTACGATTTCATCCTTCAACATTGTTTTTATTTGCTTTCCATGAAATTGTCTTTCTTTTTAAAATAACAAGGGTTACCTCAGGTTTTTTTTTTCCAGTCTTTGTTAAATTTATCGTTTTTAGAAAAAAATTTGTTTTTTTAATTAAATTAAACTTATTGATTTCATCCTCCACCATTTAATCTTGCAGGTGTTGAGCTTCTTGATTTGGTCTAAGTCTATAATTTAATGAGTTACGAGTTTGAGAGATTAACTTGAGTTTACAAAGTTCACCCGGATTTGCTTGAATTTTTTTTAAGCTCATTTTTTTTTCAATTTCATCCACCAACATTTTGTTTTTCGCTTTCTATGAGATTTTTCTGTGATTTTGAAAGTAACAAAAGTTAACTCATAATTGTTTTTTGATCTTTGTTGAATCTAGCTTTTTCAAAAAAAAATTTATTTTTTAATTAAATTAAA
>Ga0307517_10007230_pt1 | contig 16252 bp, 14 predicted proteins | sample 23_EM_MG_FD_194515 | JGI IMG/M metagenome (GOLD analysis project Ga0307517, IMG submission 194515) | Populus trichocarpa ectomycorrhiza microbial communities from riparian zone in the Pacific Northwest, United States - 23_EM | ecosystem: Host-associated > Plants > Roots > Unclassified | place... | reverse complement strand
GTCATACGGAGGACGGTATCCCCGTTGTTGTTGTACAGATCAAGGTGAGTTGCTTTGGCGCCTCCTGCGATGTCCAATACATTCGTTTTGAAGACAATCACCATTCCCGGGCCTGCGGGGGAGTTCAAAGTTACATTGCCTCCCGCGGTCAGCTTTGTAGCCATGGTGAAAGAGCGGACGTCCTCGACTGAAGCTAAAGTACTTTCCGATAAGAACTGAGCGAAGCCGCGTGGCTTGTCAATGTGTCATTAATTCGTTCGTGAGAACCGAGTACGCTTGCCATTGACCAGAGCTGAGATCGAGAGTGGACTGGCTGTGTGACAACACGGTCAGTCACAGTCACACGGGTTAAAGTCGACGATGATGATCGTCAAACGCAGAAGTCCGCTAGCTAACCACCTTTATTCATCCTGCACAGAGCTGCTCTCGGATTATCCGATGGTGAAAGCCGCAACCTTCAATCCGAAACCGAGATACTACGTACTAAGTATATGGACATCGATGAAGAAAAGGAGTCTGAAGCAAAGAAGAACCGCCAGCGGTGAGATGGAGTCTACAAGCAACTTTAAATGCTCCACTGCCAATATTATGGGCTCGCTCGTATCTCCTTATCAAAGCTATGTCAACTTGAACGACGATCAGTGGTCGATGTTAACTCATGTGACGGTGACCGTGTTGGCACCGTTTGAATTTCAATCTAGTAGCTGCCCGGCGTAAACCCTCCAAAGCACCTATCCAAACGCAGAGGAGCGAGGCCAAGATGTCAGACAGCCTGTACACGTCCTACGCAGAGGTGATGCCTGTTTTTCAGACCGTCAAAGATGATTTAGTCGCCATCCTCGATCCCGACACTGGCTACGCACCCAGAATGCGTTAGATTTGCCATGACCTGTGAGTGCACACCCTATTTCATTCCATTTCGATGCTCATATCTATTATGAAAGGATCGACGAATTTGAAGACCGTCCAGATAGTTACAGTCTTCAACCCGAAATCGAAATATTACGTCTGGAGGAAAACACCTGGGGACTCCTCCAGGCCCTCATTCCGTCCGTCTCCCCTTTCATTCTCCCTCATCCGTCAACATCTGTCTAATCCCACCCAAAACAGTGCCCGAAAGATCAACACACCACCCTCCCAATCCGCCAAAGAACTCCTGCTCGAAAGCCCCTACACACTCAACACACATGGCAGGACATGTTCCAATGTAAATGATTTGTTTTGAAGCCTCTTATTATGCATGTAAGAAAGTCTTTCCCTCTTTTTAGATCTCTATTCACTCGAACTATTGCCACCCGGCCTCTCCCCTCCAATGAGGGATGTAGGCCACCCTACACGACATCGAAGGGTTTCAGGAGGGCGCATGAGTTGGAGGGAAATGCAAGAGGAGACCCATGAGGTACGTCAGGAGATGCAACCACAATCCCAATCGTGGTTACATCTCCGTTCACCACCTACCAACAATGGCAACAACTAACGATGCTCTAGTACCATACACCCCACCCCACACTGCGGTATCTGCACCTGGGCAGCAAACTACCCACACCAATGCCCCCTCCCCAGACACAGCCTACAGTGCGTATGAATGAACGAACCACTGCCATTGTTCGTCGTTCAGAGGGGGCTGCACAAACGAGAGGTTCCTTTCGACAACCACCCGCCATGTCACCGCCCATCCTCGCCTCCTACGACCCCAACAATGCCCCTCCTCCTCGTTTACGACCCCAACGGCGCCCATTCCCGCCTCGATTGCCACATATGTGCCCATCCCCATCATCTATGCCACCTCGCCGTCTCTCTCAACATTCGACACGAGCGTGGCAACCAGTAGCCAGCAATTAAGGACAACCGGAAGTGAATGGAGGGATCGAGGGGCCGACGCGAGTGCGAATGTCGATTCTCTTCATTCGCACTCGTTTAGTTACATCTTCCTAGTTTGTAGAACATATCTAATATATATTAATGTATTGACCCTTAGCACCAACCCGCAAACCCTCAAAACCCGTCAAAACCCTTACCCGTACCCGCACCAAACCCGTACCTGTAGTCAGGGTACGGGTTTCGCGAGGGTACAGGTCGGGGTAGGCGCCTAGACACCCCGGGGTTACCCATGCCCATCACTAGTGATATAAAGAGTGGATGCGGTGGTCTTACCTGACTAGGTGCCTTTTATCCATTGACAGAGCTCGCTAAACGATGCAGGAAAGCAACTACGTCAATTTCTATTAAGGGGTGAAAAGTAAAACAAAACTTACTATTGCTTCTTGTCAGCGGAATTGTATATCCCAGAGTTGATGCCGCTTTGGAATGCAAGAACTGCATTGTTGCTGAACTCCAATCTCAAGCAAACCCAAGAACGCTCAATTCCGATGTTATGAATACTGCGCACATAACGATGGGCAGGGAGCACGGCAGGATCAATGTTGGAATGGGAAAATTCCCTATATTGTAAGTAAAAATAAACGAATGTCAGATTGCAGACAAATAACCTTTAAGTAAGATAATTACCTGAGTGTATTCACGATGCAATATATTTGGGTTGTTTCCGATCCACAGTCCGTCGAGAATTCAAGAGGACAACTAATCGTCACATATTAGCAAAGCGGTGACAAAAACCCCTAACACCCCTCCCATCATGCTTCTAACCTAAAAATACAGACCTGCTCCTGGTCGTCAACCGTAGTTGTGGCTCAGATGGTCGATACGATGGGTGCCAGCAAGAACATTACGGTGCCAAACACTGCACAAACATTGTCCGTCTGGACGACGTTTGTTTGGTGCATTGTTTGTTCAGTCTTGCACATGACCGGACAAGTCGCATCATATTGTTGATTCGCGCCACGCAGCTCGCCTCTGTGCTCACTTTACTCACCTTGAGTGAAATTCTCACAACGTTGACCCTATCCTTGGCAATTGACCCACCGTCTCCCAGCCACAGGTAAGTCGTTTATTTAGCATCTACTAGCCGACGCACATCTATACTAATCTACTTCATTCCGTTTAGCCTCGATCCCTGGACCACCACCACAACACGAAAGGAAAGGAGGGCCCAACGCGAACGCAAAGGAATGGACCCACCACCCAGCTCTGCCCCCACCACCCAGCACCCCCACAAACGACGGCGGTGGAACCATTTTTTTCCACTTCAGCTGCAAGTGGAAATTGACTGAGTGGGGAACGCGACTAATGGAGCAGCGAGACGATGAGCAGAAGGATAGCGAGAGGGCAGCGAGATGATCGTGGTGGAGATTGGATAACACCGGGTGATGGGGCTATCCCCATCGTCCCAACTCCTAGTGCGTACACCCCACCTCCAACCTCAGCCATTCACTGACCATCTGCGAGTGCCCCTCTCCTAGTGGCCTCCACCGCCTCTTCCACCTCCCTCGCATCTGAATGCAAGCCAGAGGCGGACTTTTCGTTCAATGCTGCTGCCATGACAACGACCTCCCTCACGCCCAAACGTGAACCGGAGGAGGTTTTTTTTTTTCGCGATTTGAACATGTCTGCCACCACCACCTCCCTCGCGTCCAAATGTGAGCTGGAGGTGGTTTTTTCAATTGTTTCAGCGCATCTGCACTGACCACCACCTCCCTTGCATCCAAACGCGAGCTGGAGGTGGTCTTTTCCGTTGTTTCAACGCATCTGCCACGATTACCACCCCCCTCGCGTCCAAACGCGAGCCGGAGGTGGTTTTTTCGTGTTTCTTCAACGTGTCTGCCCCCTCCATTACCTCCCTCGCATTCAACCGCAAGCCATAGGTGGAGTTTTGGGCTGTTTCAACGCGACTGCCACCAACAGCGGCAAATACAACCTGACAATGGTGATATAAACCCAACGACAGCAATATGAACCCAACAACGGTGAATCCAACCGAACAGCAGCAAATTCAACCCAACAAGGGCAGTACGAGAAGCGAGAAATTATGACACGCAGCCAGCCATCTCAGGATTTCTGCAGAAGGGGGTCCTGTTAGAACTACTGAATATTGGTACATTTATTCGAAGTAGATTCATTAAATCCAATGCCACCCCTATTTTAAAATTCGAATGAAAAAAAAACAATTATGAATGTCTGGAAGGTATGGCAAAATCAAAGCACTTGACGTCAGAATTGTTTTTCCTAACACAACTTTGTGGCAAGTGAGGGCGAACGTGGTCACGGGCGAACGCAGTCACGTGGTTCAGGTTGAGAATAGTGATGGCATCAAAGTTTACTTGGCACCCGCGTTAGGACTAGAACCAAAGCGATGAATCTGGGCAGGAGAAGATACAACCCTTAGCGTCTTGACAAATGTCACCATGGCATCGATGAGATGCATAACAGGTATTTCCTAGTCCGCTGGGTGTTGTCTATACTTAGTGAATGAAGAGACGATTTTAAGATATTCCAAATGAGCCGGATGACAGGGCCTCTGCTGCCACGTTTTAGAGAACCAGCGTGAGGGGTGCATGGAAACGATCGACGATAGAGAGTACAGTGAGGAATCCCCAATACTGTGTGGAACCAGGTCACTGCTCTATGCCGAGCCTGCAATGTCCGATCCAAAATAGCCAAATTTTGGCACTTATGTACGGACGATTTTTCACCAATTCTGTCCGCATAGAAATCCTACCTACCATTTTAGAGGTCGTTCCGCATAGCGGATCATACATCGCTGGCGACTAACATTGACTTTTTCCCAGTCAGGCAGCCACCTTCGGTTAGGACGTATCATTTCCATATGCATAGCGTACTCGGACCTTGCTGGCGACTAGGTTTCATATTTTTTATGCCGGAGGGGCTTCTTGGGTGGGCCGTGAAGTCAAAGAATGTATGAAGTTGGATGAGACCGTTTGGCACCGGCGGTCGACCTCCCACTTCCGGACCCACTTTGGATTGGACCTACGGCCAAAAATCCCCTTTTCGTCCGCATAAGGTTCCAACATGGGCAGGATTTTGGGACAATCCTCATCAGCATCAGGATCAGACATACCTCGGGATAAAGCCTAGATAAATCAGTGTCATGAACAAGTCATGAAATAATGAACGTGTGTGACAGGGACAGAGTGTGTTGTCACACAGTTCAATCAATTGTAACTTGTGACTAGGCGCTCGTAAACAGAGGAGTGAGACCGAGATGTCCGAAAACCTTAGGTGCTCTCGGTTTGTCAGATAGTCAAAGGTGATTTAGTCGCCATCCTCAACCCCGACACTGGCTATGCACCCAATGCGGCACCGCATTCAATCCTGGTGTGTCGCTGCTCATCGTGATCATCACCTACGTGTGGGTGTCCTCTCTTGTATATCCTCACGTCCTCCACCCGGCTGTTTTGCGAAATTTGGCTGGTATACTGAATATTACCTAAGTTATATTACGTAAGCCTTCACGCCATTTCCAGTGGTGTCTGCGTCGTAGTGTTGGCACTTACAACTTGCTCGCAACAGCCACGGAAATACACGTTTGACGTTTTATTTCCTTCATGAACATCTCTGAGTTTACCTTTACATTTTAACCTGGGGAATCTCCTGCAAATTATGTTCCTGAATGGGAATCTAGCCAACCGTGAGTTTTTGTGAAAGCAGCACTTATTTTCGATTTTGATTCTCCTAGATCTGGGTTTCAAGAGTTTGGATTTAGGATCCGTAGTGGTGGAGAACAGGTGCCAGGATCCTGATAAGCCCATTGAAGCTGTGGTAAGTAAGTGTCGTGTTTACATGAACACCTTTGTCCATCTTCGTACGTATTCCCTTCAGATGTGTATTGTTTCCTGGAACACTCGGCAGCATTGTGTATCCCCTGTTGTGGGCCCAAGTCCGTCGCAGCTACGAGCATGGAGGACCATGATTCCATTGTGATTGGTATCAATTTTCGGATCGTCGAGTACTGCTGACTCGATATTGAAGGCTGCTAACTTGTCGTTTGACTCGTTTCCTGAGCCGGTTGGTATATTCTCTGGTAAGTTTATCTCTTGGAACCTTTTGATGGGCCCATTTCCATTTTTCTGTATTTCAAGGCGTAGTACAGAGGGCCATGCTCTGCCCCCACATGCGATTGAGACGACGGTGATTGGCAAGAGGCCATACTAGCGAGAGTCGAGTGGATGTGGTCAGAAGCACGGATCATGACTGGGCCTGCATCTCGCACTGTTGATGCCACTGGGATAGCCTTTGGTTTCAAGAACGATAGGGACCCATCTCTCATCTTCTTTGTGCTGCTCCCTTTTGACCTTTGCTCCACAACGTGATTTCCCTCCTCGATGCCATTTGTTCAGGTTTTGGATTCCTCCTGTACCGTGACAGTTGATTATCATTCCACAATAGGAGCATGTTGCGAACCCTTGTGAATTTATTTCAATTCTCTGCAAATGTAGTTAAGTGGAAACCTTTTTTTAGGTCAAGTCCTTTTTTTTTGTCAGGCCTTATGTGGGATTAGACGCGAGATTCAGATCCCCAAGGTGATTGTCCAGAAGGAGTAAATACAGATCTAAGCGAGTATCTGAAAGAAAATGAACCAAATTTGGGCCGATATCCGAAGCGCTCATATCTAAGCGACTATCCTTGTATTCTTTATTTTTAAAAGATACCAACTCAAGCCTAGCCTCTACAGCCATCGATTGGGTCACTGTGGTGCTTTAAGCTTCAAGGGTCATGGTATTGATGTAATTCAGACGCTATGGTATACAGACATCTCCCTCCCCTTTCCTTCTCCCCCTCTTCCTTTCTGTATTTCTTTGTTTTTTATTATTTACCCACACACACCGAAATTTAAGAAAAATTCGTCCTGATCGGATCAGACCGTTTTTGCTGTAAACCGGGACGGTTCCATACACACCATGTTTCGGCCATGACGTTGTTCCGAATTTGGCTTTCTGCGGTGTACCTGCGATCACGTTCAACGAGAAGGGTTTGACATTGATATGCACTGCCCAGGTGGCCCTCATCTCTGCGGCCACTCATCCCTCAGTTATTACCGACGTCCACTGTTCATCCGAATCTCAGCGCCAGTGTCCCAAATGCCACACTTTTTCTTTTCCAGCTCACTCGGAGGGCAGTCAGTGGTAGAGTCTGAGGGTTCAAAAGCGAAGGTAATGGTATGTCCTCAAACAGAAGGGAACTTTTATCATGACTTTCTGTTCAGATGCAAAATATCACTGAGACTTTATGTCCTCGATTTCACGAGGGCAAACTGATACTTCAAGAGATCATTCAGTCTCTCACACCCGGTCGCCATTGCAAGCAAATGACACAAGCTCTCGCAGAACAGGCTGTGGAGGTCACTAGCCAAATTTCAAGCTTGGTGGATGGAGCAGAAGAAACTCCTCAGCTATGCCATAATATGTTCCAGCTCGAACAGTATGGTGACTTCGTCCTACTTTCCGCGGCCCATAGTCCTGACGGTGAAGCCCAGGACCCTACGTGATATCAACTTTTTCGTGCAATCAGAAACCCAGCAGAACGTATTATTTCGCATGCTGTTTGCAAAAGGTCTCCACCTTCGCAACCTTTCCCTCGACAGGCGGTTGGTCGAGCTTCTCAAACCATTCGAGGTATTCACTGTTGTGTCCATTTTTTCTTGCACTTGTTCTTATAGCCTGTTCTTCAGCAAAGTGTTAAGAAGGCTCCTATATTAGGTGTCGAATCCCTCGGTGCTACTAGCCAGGAAAGCCATCCTGGTGTCGTACGCTTCAAACCTTTATATTCCACCACCATTTCTGACATCGTATTAAGATACCCCAACAGACAGGCGCCCAGGCTGAAATTGTTGCCCCGAATAATATTTCGGATGTCCACACCAGGTATTCAATTTATTTGGGATATACTCCATTCCTTTAACGCTTTATAGTGGTTCAGTCTTTTCTCACGCCATCAATCCCGTTGTGCACAACGGGACCTTTTACGCCGCTGGCCGTGATGTGATCATCACCCGTCAAGGTGACGACTCACTTTAGCTGACTTCAGTCAGTTGTAGTAATATGTGTACTAGATTATAATCGAACTCCAGAGGGTATTGTTAAAGGAGCAGACGTGGTATGTTTCTGCATCTTATAGCTTCCAACGACTGACCTACCATCTCTCAGTTTACTGTTTGGGATGTCGTCCCACACCAAGAAATCTATGAAGGTCGAGGGTATCGAATCTACTCTGCCCACAGCACTGCCAAGGCAAGAATGGTCAAGATCAAACAGTACGAAGGAACTCGTGCTAAAGAGGTAGGTCAGGGTCTTGATGGTCTGGTCAAGCAACCCATACATCGATTCCAGCGTTGCATCGCAGCTGCAGAATTCAGTCAGCGGGTGATGTATGAGTCTTGTTGTTAATACATATCCTCTGAAGTCTTATTGATTATCATCCAGGCATCCGAATGTCCTTCATCTGATAGGAGTCTCTCCTCTCGATGCCGAGCTCGCCTTTCTTGTCTTCAACGATGGTTTGTCTTAGCACTTTGGCCTGATAAATGAGTTTTCGACAACACATTTTCACAGACACAGAATGGGCCGTTGAATCTATGATCGCGTCTGCACTGTCCAAGGGACTCGAACAAAGTGTGTACTTGGGACTCCAAACGGTATGAGATGCACTCTACCGCTACTTATCACAACTTTCATTGTCTTCAAGGTTGCAGGCCTTTCGGTGCGAACGTTTTGAATTCTTGTATATCACTTGACTGAGACTAAGTCAACATTATGGCCTTATAGGCAGGTTTAAACTACCTCCGTATCCATGAATTCCCTTTTTCATCCGTGGGATTAAATGTGAGTGATTAGCTACGCCCAGGATCAGCCACTAAAACATTCGTAGCATTTCGCCGTAGCTCGTAGTCGCAATGGAAATATACTCGTCAGCTTCGATCTGGAAGTTTTGCCGGACGAAACTCACGAACAACCCCAACATCCTAGCACAACTGGTATCACTGGTGGGATTGGGTTGGACATCTTCCACGGACTTTGTCAAAAGGTAGATATCTTGCATATGGCATGATTTATTGGTCAACTCAGCGTATCCATTAGACCTTCAATGCAGCTCGCAAAGCTCATTACGAATGTAAGTATTTTCCATTTCCCTCCCAGATATGGAGCTGACAGCTTACACAAAATATGAAGCTCAGAAAATTCAACATACTTACATTGATGAGTTCGACGCTAATCAAGATCTAGACCAAAATCATTTAGAGGAATTAGATGCTGGAACACCGCCTGGGGAAACAGATTTTAGCGCACAGACCAATAGTCCCAGATTGAACAGCTTTCGGAAAATCTTTCGTTCGGCACCATCAAATCCTCTGACCCCTGCTACCTCAAAGACCGCTTCTATATCTTCCTCGCGGATTCCGCCTAGGAAATCAACCCCAAGCGCCCATCGACGGGAACTGGTTTGGAAGTCCCAAGAGCATGAGGCCGTCCCTCTCGAAGATACAGCGCATCAATTCCAAGATTTTCTACATACATTCTCCACAGAGTCGCTCAGTCGCCGCCGCGGTCGCTATACTACGAAAACCGCTCATCGGTGTCCAGGGTATAATCGTATCGAGATCACGTTAACCGCTGATATTGCACGCAGTGCTATAGTCTCCCATTTAACGCCCACTCCTTATGAGATATGCCCTGTCTGCAACGAAATAGTACAAGATGCAGAAATATTTGCATGTATCTGTGGTGGTGACGGTAAGTCTCTGCATGAGCACAGCTCTTCTCCCCTTGTGCTGACTCATTTAGCAGAGAATGAATCTCCTACTATAAAATGTTTGACTTGCTCAGAGTGGTATCATCGCCCGTGCGTCAATATTTCCGAGAATGAGGATCAGAAGTTTGTATGTCAGCGTTGCACGGTTCAGACCATGTCCGACCCGAACGAGAGTGGTGGTGTGCCGGTGGACTCACAGACAGGACAGAAATCCGAAAAGCTTGCGTTTGTAAGGCGAAAGCGGGCTCTCCTCATTGGCATAAACTACGATTTGAACGACCAGGATCTTCAGTTAAGGTTTCCCCAGCGCGACATACAGAAGGTGGGCTGGCTTTTGAAAGGTGAAGTTTCAGTCAGTGGTCTGGGAGGCTATGATTCTGATTGCTATCGTGTTCCACGTTGTCAGAGACGTTTGGGTTTCAGGATGAGGATATAACCTTCCTTACCGACGAAGTCGAGGCGGGTTCCAGTGAGGCGCCAACGCGGGACAATATCGTGAGCTTTCTGATGTGGTTTATATTGTCTTCCCTGTCTTTGACCAATGGGTAGATACGGAAAGTTGGAGAATTCATCATTCCCGGACAGGATAATACAGACTATGTACTCTTTTGTAAGCCATTATGTGTTTGTATAGCCATTTTAAAGCTAACTTTACTGCAAAAGACTCGGGGCACGGTGGTCGGCACCTCGACGACGAAGGTTTCGAAGAAGATGGATTCAAAAAATGTGAGTCACAAAATTTTCTGTAATGATGACAACCAGAGACGATGGCACCCTCATAAGTCATTCTTCCCGTGGATGCGAAGGGCAACTTGGACGACGAACACCTTCCAGACTCGGTGATTTATGATGAGGTGCACGCTCCCGGTACATTATTAAGGATGATCTCTAAGATCATTTATCTATCTCACAGTACCTCCACGAAACGATAATAGTAACCCTGGAAAAAACGAGGGGTTGTCACCTTTTCGTACGTGATCTTCATGCCTCTGGGGTGAAAACATCAATCTCAAGCTGTCACCGTGAAATCTATAGGCGGTCATGGACACTAGTGCCCTGTTGTTCAGTGAGCTTAGGCTCGAGCCAATCCTAGTGTTTGTCCTGATCATGCTGTCTCCAGAACTCAGGCATCATCGCCAGTACAGACTTGACACGGTCGGCAAAATATTGACAGGTAGGTGGAATATATACAAGCAGAATACACGTCCTCGTGTCCCAAATTCGTTGAAAAAGTCGACTGCGGTACGCTTTATAGCCCACTTTGTCTTCGAGAATAAAATTGACTTTGTGAATCAGATATGCATCTCGTGGGGGGGAGACCCAGTTCTTGAGCATGAGATGTGCCCTACGCTCACCTCTGTGTGTTTATCTTTATTTATAATTTGTATAACCCATTGAGAAATCCTATTCCATGTTTCAGGCCATCGTCGAGCTTCTTGAAGCGAGCCCGAGAGCAAGCCTTAATGATGTAATGTATGCTGCACAGTAAGTATTATATCCTCAGGCTTTCTTGCGAAAAAATCTTGATTCCCCCACTTTTTTTCCCTCTTCTTTCTGTTTCCAGGGGTGTTTATGACAGTTTGCGTGAAGCCGCAAACCCGACCGGCAGCCTGAGTGTCAAGTGGTTGGGGCTTTTCTTTTCTGACTCAATCATGGATCAATGGCGTCCCCCACTGGTTTGTATTTTTCTTTCACCCCGCTTTTGGAAATTGCCAACATTGAATATTTAGCTATTGCTATCGAGCAGTGATCCCTTGGTGAGTCCCTTTTTGTTTAGGTGATTGTTCCACTCATTCAGATGTATGCTTACTTAAATAAAAGGAGGTCAATACATCACTGATGTACTCAGGTACATAGATAGGGAGGCATTCCGTTTTGGAGCACATCAGCCCCATCAAAAGAGTATCTAGAACTTGGTAATGCAGGCCGCTTCGCCTGGCAATGATAAAATGTTGTATTAGATTTTATTAATATTGTACCAGTGTGGTATGTAGCAATTGAAGGACAACTATAAAGCAGAAGCTCTGTAAACCACATGCTCATTGCCTTCTCCTCCATCTCCAAAGTTCATTGATGATAGACATCAGCTTGAAAGCTGGCACTTTGGGATGCAAATCTAAGCTGGGATACCATGAGAAGTTTGCATTCTCACCAAAATACTCAGTCCTCTCATTCCAAGGGGTCCACAAACTATCAGGAAATTTCCCCAGGGAAAGGACCATCAACTGCAGGGTATGGTTTTGGACCTCTCCAGGAAACAATTGGTGATTGGTGAGGAACATGAACATGAGGCACACCAGTGCCCATGCATTCATTGATGGGGTGACAGAAGCACTCAAAAGAACCTCTGCTGCAGCAATGCCATGGGGCATATTGGATTTAATGCATTTGAGTGTCATGTCCCATATAAAGGCTTCCCCAAAGTCGCAAATTTTGATGTCGGAATTCTCGATGGACTTGAGGGTTAAAGACAGTTCTGGCCAAGGGTACTTGGGCATCATAATGCCGAACGTGATCCTGGTTAGTTAGTCCAGCCTCTGGCCACGAAAAAATGGAACCCCCCAATTTTGGACAAATTCTGAGTTCTTCAGCTTGATTTGACACAGTAGGACATAATAGAAAGTATATAAAGACATCAAACATCTATGAATCTCCTAAACACCAACAAAAAGAGCCCCTTGTCACATTGGTACCAAATTGGTACTCTGCTCAAGTAGTGTTTAAAAGTCCAGTCTGGTCCGGTTATTGGGTCTCCGGATGTCAGACGACATATTAAGGATCAAATCGTGACCAAACGAGTCACCAGCGCTAGCGCTAATGCATTAAGCGCCAATGCAAATAATGTTGAATGCTTCATGGCCGCACTCCCCGAATGAACAGACAACATCATCGTTGCCGACCATTCTGTTAATCTACGAGTACTTGACCTCACTCTCGATGACAAGGTTCAGGTTGAGGCTATCCTTGACGAAGGATCTCAAATTGTCGGTTTACGCAAGGATATCTGGGAAAAGCTTGGTGTCCCAGTTCGCTCCGACCACAAAATGAATATGATCTCAGCCAATGCCTTGTCTAATCAAACGATTGGTCTCATTCATGATCTCAAGGTAACAATTGGAGCCTATAACTTTTATCTCCAAGTCCAAGTCGTCGAGAATGCTTCATATGAAATGCTACTGGGACGACCGTTCCTTACCCTCACTGAAGCCAATACTCAACACTATGCGAATGGAGACTCCCACATTACCCTCCAAGATCCAAACTCCAAAGCTATATTAACACTTCCAACCTGTGCTCGAGGAAACGCACAAGAGAAACAATCCGCTTCCATGGGTTTTTAGAAATCGATGAATCACAACCTACACGAGGAGATTTCAGAAACAGTAGCCAGGAAACATGTATTACCACAAGCAATGAATTGAACTGCCCTTTTACCTATTACATGTGAGCACCAAGAGGAGACACAAAGACTGAGACAACAACCGACACCGATAACGAGAGCCATAGCAAGGAAGCGAGCGAATCTGAGAGAAAGATAGTCACCCAAGATAGCGAGAGAGACATGAAGTCCAACATCGATAGCCCAAGAACAAACGGAACCGAGAGAACGATCGAAAGCCTAGCATACAAGAAAGTAGCGAATAAAATGAGGCCAATAGCGACAACATTACCAGAAGAGTTTAGGATTGTACGAAGGATCCCGAGTGATCCTCTCGTAAACCTCCCAATATTACCGACACATCCACCAGAATTTGAACCAGGAGAGTGCTACACAAGAGAGAGGACAGAAGCAATGCCCATCAACAAAGACGGCTTCCTCTGGCCAGAAGAAGTGAAACTTGTGCATTACCTTATACGAGAACACGAGTATGCCTTTGCCTGGAACGAAAATGAGAAGGGAAAATTCTCAGACAAATATTTCGATCCAGTGGTGATTCCAACAGTGGAGCATGTACCTTGGGTCCTAAGAAACATACCTATACCTCCAGGAATCTATGATAAAGTCGTCGAAGTCATTAAACACAAGATAAGGACGGGCGTCTTCGAACCTTCTAACTCATCATACTGCTCCCAATGGTTTTGCGTCCTGAAGAAGGACGGTAAATCGTTACGCCTTATCCATGATCTCCAGCCCTTAAACGCCGTTACGATTAGGGACAGCGCCCTAATTCCGATGGTAGAACAATATGCAGAGTCGTTTGGAGGTCGCGCATGCTATGCTATGTTTGATCTATTTGTCGGCTTCGATGAACGGGCACTTGATATTAAATCCAGAGATTTAACTACCTTTCAGACACCCTTAGGAACGTTCAGGATGACCTCGATACCTATGGGATATACAAACTCGGTACAGATTCAACAAGGAGACATAACCTTTATCTTACAGGAGGAAATTCCACATGTCACGGTCCCGTTCATCGACGATATCCCAGTCAAAGGACCGCCCACCAGGTATATAGATGAAAAGGGAAACTTCAAAACCATCTCTGAAAACCGAGGAATCAGGCGTTTCATTTGGGAACACTTACTGAATGTTAACCAGGTTATCCAACGAATTAAACACGCAGGAGGAACCTTTTCGGGTCTCAAGTCATTCATATGCGTCAAATCCACCATTATCGTTGGCCATAGGTGCACCTATGAAGGGCGAATCCCTGACGAGTCGCGTGTTCAGAAAATCATTGACTGGCCGATTTGCCGTAACTTGACGGAAGTTCGAGGATTTCTTGGAACGCTTGGAACTATAAGAGTTTTCATTAAAAACTTCGCCATGCATGCGAGACCGTTGGTGCAACTCACCAGGAAGAATGTCGAATTCGAATTCGGGGGAGAACACCTACTTGCTATGGAGAAAATGAAACATTTCGCACAAGAATGCCCGGCAATTCGGGCGATCGACTACCATTCAGACAACAAAGTAATCCTTTCAGTCGATTCGTCCTGGATGGCCATAGGATTTATCCTGTCACAAGTCGGAGAAGACGGGAAATGCTACCCTTCAAGATTTGGGTCAATTATGTGGAACGAACGGGAACAAAATTACTCACAAGCAAAGATCGAATTATATGGATTGTTCCGGGCGCTAAAAGCGGTTAAACTGTTCATTGTCGGCATCAAGAACCTCACCGTCGAAGTGGACGCTAAATACATAAAAGGGATGATCAATAACCCAGATATCCAACCTTCCGCGACGATTAATCGATGGATTGCCGGCATTCTTCTCTTCAACTTCAAACTAAAACACGTTGCAGGAAAAGACCATGCATCGGCAGATGGATTGTCGAGGCGACCATGGGCACCTGAAGACCCAATCGACAATGATGATCATGAGGACTGGATTGACAAGTCATACGCTTTTGGTGTCGAGCTTCTTAACTGGATGGAGTCAAGCAGAAAATCTAGAAATGAGCGACCTCGCGAGCCGCAGGCATACCTACATCACCAGGACTATGATTCGATCCGATTTTCCATGGATTGGCCAAGTGCCTTCATAGGATCTCTAACACAAGATCAGGTTGAGATACCTCGAACGGACCGTGCTAATGCCAGAGATGATGAAATCATACAAATTTGGAGATTCCTGGAAGACCCTGATAAGATTAGCTGCCCAAACGATAAGGAATTCAGAAAGTTCATCCAATCAGCAACTAAATTCTTTGTCAATAAAAACCAGCTTTGGAGAAAGGACCACCAAGGAAAACATAAACTGGTCATACCGAATGGTCGTCGACTGGATTTGATATGTCAAGCACATGACGATTTGGGACACAAGGGAATATTCACCGTTCGAAACCGCCTTCTCAAATGCTTCTGGTGGCCGAACCTCGACCAAGACGTCAAGTGGTACATCCAGACTTGCCACGAGTGCCAATTGCGATTACTTCACAAGTTAATCATCCCTCCATCTGTTCCAATTCCCGGAGGATTATTCCGAAAAGTCTACATTGATACTATGCTCATGCCCAAAGCGAAAGGTTACCGATATATAATCCATGCAAGATGTTCCCTGACCTCGTATCCCGAATGGAAAATGGTCCGACAGGAAAACTACATGACAATTGCTGCCTTCCTATACGAACTTGTCTGCAGATGGGGTGCTATTGAAGTCATTGTAACCGACAATGCACCGCAATATCTTCAAGCTGCAGAACACTTAGCGGAAAACACCACATCAAACACATTAAGATCTCACCGTACAACTCTCGAGCTCAAGGTCCAATTGAGCGACGACATTTCGATGTGCAGGAAGCTATCATGAAAGCTGCTGAAGGGGATGAATCTAAATGGCCTGACGTTGCTCCCGCAGTGTTCTGGGCAGAAAGAGTAACAATCCAGAAATCGACAGGATACTTGCCCTATTATTTGGTCCACGGAGTTGAACCACTTCTGCCATTTGATCTCGCAGAAGGAACATATTTAGCGCTGAAGAGCATGATCTTTGCTATAGGGTGAAAAGGAGAAACACAAGCAGATCTGGAACAAGCCAAAACCCACAAACACCAACACCAAACCAACACCAATCTCAAAAACACAAATCACACGTTCTAATAGTGTGAGGGGAGACTTCTGGGGTATGCACAGAATAGAT
>Ga0307517_10007229_pt1 | contig 16252 bp, 15 predicted proteins | sample 23_EM_MG_FD_194515 | JGI IMG/M metagenome (GOLD analysis project Ga0307517, IMG submission 194515) | Populus trichocarpa ectomycorrhiza microbial communities from riparian zone in the Pacific Northwest, United States - 23_EM | ecosystem: Host-associated > Plants > Roots > Unclassified | place... | reverse complement strand
GATGAATTCAGGTTAAGATGGTTGAAACAATGGTGACGCATGACAGTCACACGTTAAAGAGGGTTGTCATGGTTGGCATGTTTTTTCACATGCCACTAGAGTCTAATTGAATTGTGGACTGGCCGATAGGATGTGTCACTTTGTGCTTTGTTGATCAATGCTAGTAGTGTCGACCACTGCCTCTTGTGGATAGAGATCATAGTTGATGAAGTTTCAGTTTTTTTTTCTCTCTTGAATATACTCACATAAAGGTCATTAGTTTAAATGGATCATATAATTATGTAGTACTTATCAATGAGAGAAAAATGATGGTGGTCTCGTAAAAAATTTATGTTCAGGGAGAGATAATTTTCAATTGTAGTTCTTTCTCTCCTTGATCTATGATGATCTAGGGGTTGTTGACTTCAATTGATGGAGGGGTTTTGTAGGGAATTCATGGATGAAAAGAACGGTGGTGGTCTCATCATAAATGGAGGTCGGGGAGGGAGAAATTAAGGAGAAAAGTTTTGGTTGAGAAAGGTTGTTTGATGGTTGGCGACACTACTATTTTGGTGTTTTTGTTGGTGCTATTTTATCAGTGTTATGGTGGTGCTAGTGTGGAGATATGGAGGTTCAATTTTAGAGAGGGGGGGAGAAAAGATAAAGGGCTTAAGGTGTTATTTTTTTTGTGGGAGAGGTGAGAAGGAAGTAAATGAATAATTTCTCTTCCTTTTTTTTTTAATTAAGCACACACTTTCTCTTTACCAATGGTGGATAGGGTTTTTTCCTTGAAGGAGAGGTAAGGAGGAAGAAGATGAATAATGTTCTCTCTTTGTCTTTTTTTAGCACACTTTCTTTTTTTTCTTTTTAACTCCCTCTAAATTTTTTTATGGTGGCTAACGGTTTTCTCCTCTTTTGCACTCCCTTTTCATTTTCTATTAATAGTCAAAAACTCTTGTCATTTTACCTCAATTACTTTGAGAGCTAGTAACCCAATTTAACTTTGATACCTTTTTTTTTTTGTTTCGTGTTTCACTCGCTATCTTTTTTAATCTAATTTTTTTAATTTATTTTTGTATTTTGACCCTTTTTTTAAGTCATCTATCTATAAGATAAATATAGTAAAAGATTATGAAATGGTCACATGAATATACAAAATAGTAAAAAATGCATTGAAAGTATAATTTTAGAAGTTTTTGCTTTATTTTGATTTTTTTGGAAATGAGGTTAAAAATCAAATTATGACAATTATAATGAATCTTTCTATTAACCTTTATTTTAAAGAGTTATTTTTAATTATTTATGATGTGAATGAAACTTAATAATGCATGAGTAAAAAATTTATTAAGCTTTGTTTTAATAAACATTTTTCTTAATTATAAAATATTTGTCAAAAAAAAGTTCAAATTTTGTGAATCATGTTGTTCAAAGGAGTAAAAAGTAACATAAGATAATAATAGGAAAAAAATAAGAATTCAATTTACTAATTTGATGAACTTTGATGTAGTTTTATTATTTTCAAACTTTAACATTCTTGATTTTTTAAAAAACATTTTAAAGGATTTTTAGAGTTTTTATTACTAATAATGTACTGTATAGGTTTCTATATATATAAAAAATTTGTACCACGTAGGAGTGATTTAAGAAGCAGAAGCTTATGCTATGTTATTTAGGATTTTATGTGGTTAATAAATAAGGAAATAATGGAAAAACAAGACAAACCTATTTTTTAGGTTTTAATAATTTAATAATTTTTTTAATATTGGTTTTATTTTCCTTAATTAAGGATGGTGTGAATTTACACGTTAATGTTACAGATATATTATAATGTTAATAAGTTAGTACTAATTTATATATAGTTTATGGATATTTTCATGTACTTTCTTTTTTATTTAAATTAAATATAAATAATACTGGTATAAGATGTCATTTTAATAAATAAATAAGATTTTTAAAAATTATTGAATCTTCTGAGGGCATCAAATCCACCGCGCACACACAGGGCAACTATATCCTAGCTTATCTGAAAACAAAACCGAAAGAAACTACAAACTCTGCAACTGTCTGACGATCCTTTCTGTCGTGCCCCCCAAATCCTCGTACTTGAAATCCATACAATCAAGGCACACAAACTTTAAGGTCTGCATTTTTAAAAGATGGCCTTTTAAAAAAAAAAAAAAAACCTATCTGGGTTTGCTTTGAATTCTTGAGTTTCTTTTGACTTGCATTTTTCTTTTGGAGGTTAAACTTCAGTTGTTGAGCCGTTTCTTTATTGGTTCGACCAGCAGATCAAGATGCATTATATTCTCACCACCAATATCTTAGCTTAGCTTAGGTTCTTGTTTCAATTCAATGTGGGCCGAATCACTCTGACTCTTTTCTTTTAACTCTTAGGTTCATAAAGTGAATTGCCCCATTTATTGATTGGCTCTAAAGACTTTCAATCACATGGGCATTGCAATTATCCATATTTTAGTCCATTTTGATCCAGATTTTCTATATAATAATCTTTTTTTTTAGTATAGGACAAGTGACCAAAAAGTGGAAAGTCTGACCAAAACAATTGTTGGATATGTGTAGGTTAAGGAGCAGGTGAAAAATTTCATTTGTATTTTTTCAGTTGGATTAATGGCGGGTTTAAAAGAGGACCCAATTCTTGGAATTGACGGTATCACAATAAAGGAGGAGCTTGAGATTGGTAAGCCTGAGATTGACAGGTCGAGAGAGGACCACCCAGTTCTTGAAACTGGCGGTGCAGTAATAAAAGGGGAGTCTTTGATCAACAACAGGTCTGTTATTGACAAGGTGAGAGAGGAGGGGAGCTGTGGTCAAGGTGAGAGAGACATGGTTCCTCCCATTAGCAATTCTATTCACAGGTCAGGTTCCAGACCACAGCTTGACCTTAGCAAGGCTGCAATTGAAGGGACCTTTGAGGAGAGAGATCCTACAATTCTGTTGCCTAATCAATCTGATGATATATCACATTTGGCTCTTGATATTGGAGGTAGAAGCTATTCATTATTCACTTGTGCACTTCTCTCTGTGTTTTTTTTCCCCTCGTTTTGGTGGCTTAATTATGTTTTTTTATTCTTATTCTTGCATGGGAGTTGTGTTTTTGCTTTAGTTGTTGTGAATTAGTGTCTCGTTCATTAAGTGTGATTTGGTTTTCTGTGTTTGGCTCTTTGGGAGAACGGGGCTGAAATAAAAATCTGTATTTTGGTTTGCTTCATGTTCCCACTTGCATGCGTGTTTTTCTTGTTTATTTTCTTCCTTTTCCCCCCTGTTATTCCTTTTAGACAATGTTTTCTCAAACACTTCCCTTTATTCATTTCATCTACTGCACTGAGGAACAAATTGCTTCTACACCTACATTTTGATGGTTTGTTTGCAGGAATTTGAAATGAAATTTCTAAAATTCAACTTGGTATGCATTGTATTGCCTTGTAGTATGTTATGTTCATTACACTTACTGGGGCTTTCTTTCTTTTTTTCTGTGATTTCATCTAAAGAATTTGTTTTGAATGTTATTTACGTGTATGTGAAATCTGTGAGTAATGTCCAGCATTCTGCCATGTTGAGAGAGATTCCAGAATACTTATTAATTCAGTTCATATCTTTTTCAATGTATATTTAGAGTAATAGTTTCAGCTATTCTATCTTTAACTCACAACTGCTTAAAACTGACATGGTTAGCCTTTCTTCACCGGGTGATTGTCAGTTTATAGGAAAGATATATTTTCAACCTATTCAGGTTCTGATCAGAGTTCAGCTACTTTGAAGAGTGGTCTATGGTTCTGTGTTAGTAACGATGTCAATATCAGCTTCTGGCACGATATTTGGGTTGGATCACTTCATCTGAGTGCGTCATATCCTGATTTATACAGTTTAGCTGAGGACAGACTGTAAGATAGCTGAGTTGGGTGAGTAGAAGGGTTCTCTTTCGGAATGGAAGTTTAAATGGAGTAGGGCTCTTTGGGTTTGGAAGAAACAACTGGAGGGTAATTTGTTACTTGACACATCTGCTGTTCATTTATTTTACAATCTAAGAAATAAATGTATTTGCATTCATGATGTCAAAGGTGATTACGCTGTTAGATCTTGTAGCTTCTTGATAGACCGTGTAACTCTTGGAGAGATTTCTCCAATACAATCCTTTGTCTGGAAATCTATTGCACCACCAAAAGTAGAAGCCTTTGTTTGGCTTGCTGCCATGGGGAAAGTGCAGACAAACAATTTTTTGCAGCAAATTAGAATTGTAGGCCAAGCTGCTAGCATGTGTCCTCTTGCAATTCTCATGTGAAACAGCCGATCATCTTCTTTTGCAGCAGAGACGTATGGCTGGTGTGGTCTAAAGTTATGAATTGGTGCGGATACTCTTGGTCAATTCCTAGCAGCGTGGATGGCTTTTTTCAGCAGTCGGATTTGTTTGCTCATGGTCATGTGCAAAGGAAAGTATGGTACCTGGCAATTTATGCAGTTTTATGGTTTATATGGCTAGGTAGAAATAACTTGGTGTTCAACAACGTCAATCCAATCTGGGACAATATCCTATGCTTAACTTTTCATAGGATTGCTTATTGGGTGAAATCCATTGATGAGACCTTTGTTTGCACGGGGAATGACTTAATTAAAAGTTTAGAAGGAGTTTAGAAGTGGTCAAATCCTATAAGTACATGGCCTACAATGATTTAGAAAAATGTGTAGTCATCCTAAGGCAGCAAGATGTATGGTGTAGGGCTCCCTATTTTCTCTCCCTTAAAGTCCTTTATAGATTTTGAGTCGGGAATAGAGCAGTGGCTTATTCAGCGCTATATCACAATTTATTCTCGGGCATAGCTGTTCACGAAACGTGGCATGGGACATCTGTCGACAGCGGGAGTCATCACATCCGAGCGAGAGGTCAGACTCATCCCATTCATCCTGGTCCGATCCGAACGGATCTTGTTGAATGAATTGATCCATTGTTGTATGCCCTAGTTCTTAGTTCATTTTTTCTTACTGGGACTTTCTTGTTAAATGCTTTCTTCTTTCTTGGAAAAGAAAGAGGGTTGCAACCAATGAAGACACGAGCTTGGGCACTTTCAGATGGAATGTCGATGGTTCTGCTTTGGGGAAGCCAGTAATTTCAGGCATTGGAGGTGTCCTCAGAGATCACGAGGGGAGGTTCCTTTGCGTTTTTTTCTATGCCCACTGGCATTGAGTAATCCAATGAGGTTGAAGTGCTGGCAATCAAGAGGGCTATGGAGATTAGTACTACTCTCTCTCTTGCAAATAAGATTCACCGAGTTTTCGAATCCGATTCCATGAATGCAACTCAACGGGTGAGGGGAAAAGCAGAGGGCTGGCCGTGGAGACTACACAATGCTTTCTATCTTTAGTAGTAAACTTCTATAAGCTTTAGCCGTGTAAATATAGAGGAGAATGCAGTGGCTGATTCTGTTGCTAAGCAGAGCCTAAGTAGACAAGATGAACTTCTTGCTTGGATGTAATTTAGTCTCTTGTGTTAGCTTTTTGTTGTACATTCTTTCAAGCCACTTCCTTGCTGCTTTTCCATTTTATTATGATTGATTGATTTTCATCAGAAACTAAAAAAACTCACAACTGCTTTTACCTTGTTCTGTTTTCCTTCAGTAGGTAAATTCTTCATTAAGTGTTGTTCTAAATTTTCATTTTGATGTTGAGCTGAATGTTGATAGATCACCTGTGGTATGCATGAAACATTAGTTAATGGTGTTTATCTGCAGGTTCGCTAATCAAGTTGGTGTATTTTTCAAGACACCAAGACCGACCAACTAATGATAAGAGGAAGAAGACAGGGAAGGAAAGATTTGGAATTGCCAATGGTAATAGGAGAAGCTACCCCATTCTTGGAGGGAGACTTCATTTTGTCAAGTTTGAGACAAGCAAGATCAATGAATGCTTAGATTTTATTTCTTCCAAGCAGCTTCACTGTGGTGGTATGCTTTCTCTGACTTATTGATCTTTCTTCAACTAATATCTTGTCATAGGAAGCAGACCATATTGCTTTGAAGTTTCACTTGTTTTTTTGACTTCTTCCAAGTTACCAACTTCATTTTCATTACCCGTTTCTTTTCCTTTTGTTCCCTATTTTTTCTTGATAACCCTGGTGATTTTCTTGCGAATAGGCATGGATTCACATAGTTGGCATTCTGAGACCTCACCCAATGGCAATGCTGTAATTAAGGTGAACTTTGTTTTTTCTCAGTAAATTCTGCAGGGGGTACTTTTGCATTACTTGTGGTTCAAATACCACCTTTATTGAAATTAGGAGGTAATACATGTGTAATCTGTAAAGAAGATGTTAGTAACTGAGGGAAAGGAATTTCAGAAGAAGTTTTTCATCTTTTCGTTAAGATATAGTTTAACCTGGTTTTAGCAATTTCCTTGCATTGGAATCAAAATATGTTGGAGAATTTGTTACTGCTAAACACGACAATGCTACTTGCTCCTTTGGTTATGCAATTAGACTTTGTATTAAACCCACATTCTTATACCACGGTTCTATGAATTTGTGAGTACCTTTTCAAGCCTCAAATTTGAAGCGAGGTAGAAAAACCGGGTGTTAAACCCACCCTCTCTAGTTATTCTTTAATCATGTGCAAATTATGACTTCCTTGCTTCTTAATTCATGATTTTAATAGCACAGCCAGTCATCAGTATACAATATGAAGGAGAAAACTTTATAATAAAGACTCAAATCATCTAATTTATACTAGTCAATGTCTATTCATACTTGTTTGGCTCTAACAGATATTCCTGTTGATTTTCTGAGAAGGCCACTGGCGGCGGGGCATACAAGTTTGCAGACCTCTTCAAGGAAAGGCTTGGGGTTAGTCTTGACAAGGAAGATGAGATGGATTGTCTTGTGGCAGGAGCCAACTTTTTGCTTAAGGTGGGATCTCGAATTCCTATTACCACATTTTTTCTAATTCTTGTTAAGTACTTTAATTTGCTCATGTTTTTTGAAAAAGGATGATTTCTGATAAGTAGTTTGTGTTTGTGCACTCTTTAAACTTGCTGATTTTTGAAGTATTTGAACTTCTGTTTTGCCTTTTCTTTTATGGTGAGAAGAAGAGAGTATTTCTTATTGGAAAGATGCCATCAGCATTGAGTTTAAGTCTTGCTCTTAACTATTATAGCATAGTAGATTGTTCCTATCTTCATTTGAATATGATGAAACTTCCGTTCTTGTTACAATTGGAATGATGGAACTGCTATTGGTTTGTTGGCCAACTTCATCAACAAATTTGTCTTCTCTATCACAGTATTTTTTTTCACATGCTAGCTTTGTAAGCATTTTTTACATGCTTTTGTTTGGTCCACAATTTATTTTCTATTTTCAAATATATGTTAACCCCATAGCTCTTTGAACCAACTTTTGAGTAGGCTATTCGCCATGAAGCTTTCACACACATGGAGGGCCAGAAAGAGTTTGTGCAGATTGATCAGAATGATCTGTTCCCTTATCTTCTTGTTAACATTGGATCTGGTGTTAGTATGATCAAGGTAAATTAGTCTTTTTCTCAGTTTGTTATTTTCACTTTAAGTATGGTAAAAACTCATAAAGAATAAACATGCCCTTGATTTTTGTAGGTTGATGGGGATGGGAAGTTTGAACGAGTCAGTGGCACAAATGTTGGTGGTGGTACTTACTGGGGCTTGGGAAGGCTGTTAACCAAGTGCAAGAGGTCATTATGATATCTAATCTTTCTATACATTCACTATTTCAGAAATATGGTTAAGGTTTACTTTATTCATTTCCTTCTCAGTTTCGATGAGTTGCTAGAGCTGAGTCAAAGGGGTGATAATAGAACAATTGATATGCTGGTCGGTGATATTTATGGTGGTATGGATTATAATAAGGTATACTCTTCGTTTGTTCATTCCTTTCACTATAGCTGTTAGTAACACGTTGTGAAACTGCAAGGCACTCACTGTGAATTGTCATCAAGATCCATATTTGGGAATTATGTTGGTGTTTTTTTTATAAAAAAAAATTCAATATGTTATGGTGATCATGTATAATCATATCCTTATAGATTGGTCTCTCAGCATCAACCATCGCTTCTAGTTTTGGCAAGACTATATCTGAAAAGAAGGAACTCGCAGACTACAGACCTGAAGATATTTCCCTGTCCCTCTTGCGAATGATTTCATATAACATTGGGCAGGTGAGTTGCATAAACGATTCTGTTATGCAAATTTTTCCATAGAAAGAATGTCTTGGAATGATGATAAAGCCATGTGTGCTATAGATAGTTATTTATTTTGTCATTTGACATTAGTTTTGTAATTAACTTATCTTCTATATCATTATTGTTTTTTTACTTGACTGTATTAATAGTAATATTACAGCCTGTTTTAAGTTTTGAGAACAGTTACAGGTTTGAAGTGCCTGACAATTGACACGTAGGAAGTTTTTTTTTTTTTTTTTTTTTAAGTTTCAAGTGAAGGAAATGACTCCATTTGGTGAATAAAAACCTACAACCTCTTGGGGAAAAAATGTATACCTTTCCCCTTAATTGTAGAATGTGGTTATGGACAAGTTTTGGCATATATGATAATTGTATAAAGTCTGAATTCTCTTTCAACCGATACTTTTGCTGCTAGTATAATTATCGTCTTTAAACCTGAAATTGGAGCCTTTTACCTTTGAGTAGCCCTCTTCATGCACAACTTTGATCAGACAATTTAATTGCATGTTTAGTGAATATTTTTCAATTCTCAAGGGGAAATTCAATAACTATAGATTGTGTGATGCCTTTTCTAGTAATACCTGCTAGTCATGAACTCTAGGGACATGTTTTTAGATATCACGGATCGTGTCATGTTTGTTGGTAAGCAATTTTGATTTTTTGAGTTGATTGTCTGGTATTATTATGTTAGGTAACTTACTGACTAATTGACATGAATGTGGTGGCTGTCTTTCTTGTATGCAGATTTCATACCTGAATGCACTTCGATTTGGGCTTAAACGAATCTTCTTTGGAGGGTTTTTTATTAGGGGTCATGCATATACAATGGATACAATTTCCTTTGCTGTTCATTTCTGGTGAGTTTTTTTTCCAAGGTTTAAACTTTTGTCTGATCAAAGTAAGTTTGATAATAGATAGTGATGTTGTTTACATGAATGCTACTGCTTCCTTGCTATTTTTGTTTCCATGATTTGGCTCTCTTTATTCGTTTTTTTTTTTCTTCTTCTTTTTTCCATATTCATTGTCTAGGTCAAAAGGAGAGGCACAGGCAATGTTTTTGCGGCATGAAGGGTTTCTGGGAGCTTTAGGAGCATTTATGAGCTATGAAAAGCATGGTCTTGATGACTTGATGGTCCATCAGTTAGTTGAAAGGTTCCCTATGGGTGCACCATATACTGGAGGAAAGATTCATGGGCCACCACTCGGGGATTTGAATGAGAAGGCAAGTGCAGTTCAGTTTTGAAACATATGACCTAGACTGGCAACTGCCTTGAAATATTTGGGCTGGTTCATGATTTTTTGAATGTTCAAAATGCAGGGTAGTCTTGCATTAAACATAATGGTAGCTGGTCGCCCTGACCTAATTTCTTGAAAGCCGATCTCTATGTATAAACATTTCACAGTTTTGTCATATATTTCCTTAATTACATTTGATAATTCAGGAGAACCCCACTATCTGTGAAATCTTTGTTTATCTAGGGATGTCACGCATATTAGTTGCCAAAAGTAACTCCATTATGTTGATTCCTTGGTTAACTTTTTTTTTCCCATTATACTAGACACAGAAGAGATATCAAATAGGAATAGATTCTTGAAGCAACTATATAGGCATTTATACAGTGAAATGAAAAAGGAAAAGGAAAAGGAAAAGTAAAGAAAAAGGATATATAGTGGACTAACTTGATAGCCATGAGGTAAAAGGTAGAATCTTTAGATGCTTCTTAATAACCTTTCAAGCTCAGCAATGTGATTGAATAATTGGCAACTAGAAACAATGTCTCACCTAATTACCTTCATGGAAAGCTAATTTATATTTTTTTTTCAGCTTTTTAGGATGCAAAGTACTCCTTTACATAGACCATCTTAATATAGGAAATTCATGGAGATACAGATATCTGTTTTTGAGGTTGTGGATAAGGCTTCATGAGCTTTCTTCCTCCTAGATCTGAGTGACAACTAGCTGCTTCTCATCAGTGAGTGTAGTCCATGTGAACTTCCTGACTGGAAAACTTGTTTATCATTTTAATGTCTTCTAGCAAGAAAAACTTTGATAATGGTTCAGAAGATAGAAGAAGTTTGCTCTAGCCTTTTGACTCAAGCACTAGATACCCTTTTTTCTTGCAAGAACATGTATATGTACACATGCACCTGTTTGAATTGGACCTTATACATGGTTTATTGTTGATTCAAATGCAGATTTCATGGATGGAAAAGTTTGTGCAGAAGGGAACCGAGATTACTGCACCTGTACCAATGGATCCACCTGGAACCACAGGGCTTGGTGGGTTTGAAGTTCCTTCATCCAAAGGTGGTACTCTACGTTCTGATGCCAGTGCATTAAACGTTGGTGTTCTGCATCTTGTACCCACACTGGAGGTGTTTTCACAGTTGGCAGACCCAAAAATGTATGCAAAATTGTACATTGATTTTGCTAAATACTTCATTAGATAATCTCTCTTAACATAATGCTTTCTCGGTTCTGAGTGGTTTGATTCAATTATTAAATTAGTACCCTAGAATAATATCTTATGCCTTTATGGTATTGACTTATCCCCCATTAACATGTAGTTGCCAACACATTGGGGAGCAAAAATATTGTACAGAGAAGTTTTTCTGTTTATTCTTAAAGAATTCAAATTTTTTAATAAGAGTATAGCTTGAATTTGCAAAAAGAAAATAGAAAAATTGTTTCCTTTTTTACTGCTATGCATTGAATATGTGATTCATCAGTTAGCCCTCCATCTAACTTTGTGAAGCAAACTTATTTGATTCCAACAGGTACGAGCCTAACACTATCGACCTTTCAGATCACAATGAATTAGAGTGAGTGAACTCTGGGAACATGCTACATATTTTGATAATCCCTGATTAGAACTAGTTACTGTACAGTTTACCTCCCGCTTTCACATATGCATTATAGGAAGGTTTCTTGGCTGATTTTGTATGCCAATGTAGGTATTGGTTCACTGTGCTGTCCGAGCATTTGTCAGATCTTGTTGATAAGGTAAACATCTATTTGTCATTAATCTCTCTCACTTGCTCACTCATGCACACACCCATGCATGTGTACACATATACCGGTGTGTGCAGAGTCAGACATGCATTAGCCTATGAAACTTTTGTACTCTAGTATTAACCACAACATTACGAATATGTAGCCCCATATAATGTAATTGGCATGGTTCTTGAAATTGAAGATCTCGTGTCAAGGAGGAAATAATTTAGTTTCTTGTTGATTGAAAGGTCAATAACAAATTATGGTCCCACATGAGGTCATGGGGGTGGAACTATGGGGATAGCCCTATCCCACAACATTTTCACATATAGTGACTGCTTTCAAGCCTCAAATCCAAGTGGTTACAAGCCCAAGACTATTGCCATCTTGACAGACAATGCCCTTTAATTTCTTTTTTTGATTATTTAGAAAAATAAGAAGTTTGATTGTCCCTCATGTCATTATTATTTTATAAAGAGCTTAATATGAAATATTGTAGGCAGTGGCTAGTGAAGGTGGAACAGATGATGCTAAAAGAAGAGGTGATGCTTTTGCTCGTGCATTTTCTGCTCACTTGGCAAGGTAATTAGAATGATGGTAAACCTTCTAATATGTTATTTTTATACATATATTGCATAGTTTCTAAGTTCTAAAGTTGGAACTTCAAGTATGTTGGTTGACTTGTAATATAATGCTTTTTAATACGGGACTGCAGTGCCGGACCGGTCCCATCCTTGCATTTTCTACTGTTTTGTTGATATCGATGATTTACTATTGAACACCCCATGCCCTCAATTTTCAGCACACTCTTGTTTGATTCTTTTGGGACGCAAAATTGCCTTGTTTCAAATCATTGGCACAATAAGAAATTTGCAGCTTCATTTTTTTTATTGTTTTGTTTTGTTGTTCAGATTGGGTATCTTTCTTGAAATTATTTTTATATTTTGAAGGTCATTTTTCTTCGTTTACCAATTTCCAACCCACTATATAGGTTAATGGAGGAGCCTGCAGCATATGGGAAGTTAGGATTGGCCAATCTTTTGGAACTAAGGGAAGAGTGCTTGAGAGAATTCCAATTCGTTGACGTCTACAGAAGCATAAAACAAAGGTAACCACATTCTTTCTCAAACCACCTGGCGAAATTATGTGAACTTAGTTTCTCTCAATTCTTTTGCAACATTGTTTATGTTTTACACATTAATTTGCTCAGAGTCCATACAACACGAGGCATATCCATGCCAGAGTGGGAAATGTTAAGGTGCCTATTGTGTTATCATAATACAAGCTCAACATGATTTTCTGTAATTGAAAATAAAATTATATTCCTATTGCTTCCAAATGTACTCTGCCAGATCACTTCCTGTATTATCCAACTTGTTAATGATATATTTTATGCAATTTTCTTAACATCTGAAAAGCTATAAGTATGAGGATAAAGAGGATGTAGCATCACGGTTATAGTGTGTGCATACAAACTTTTTTTCTTCTGGTTCCCTTATTAATTCTTGGTTTTTTAATGCAAACAGGGAAAATGAGGCATCACTTGCTGTGTTACCTGACCTGTTGGCGGAGCTTGATAGCATGACAGAGGCATCCCCATTTTTCTTTTCCTAATTGGAATTAAGAGTTTTAACAGTGTGAAATGATGTCCTATATGAATGACAGAAATTTTGGGCTGTCATGTGTTGATCACCTAAACTCCTCTCTATCTTGCAGGAGACAAGATTGCTTACATTAATTGAAGGTGTTCTAGCTGCAAACATATTTGACTGGGGATCTCGTGCTTGTGTGGAACTCTATCATAAAGGAACAATTATAGAAATCTATAGAATGAGTCGCAATAAAATGCAAAGACCTTGGCGGGTAAATGGAAATAAATATATATATATTTTGTCTAGGGAATACATGATTTGCATTTTATGTTGAAGAAATTATTTGCTTGTATTGTTATCCAGGTGGATGACTTTGATGTATTCAAAGAAAGAATGTTGGGGTCTGGAGATAAGAAGCCTCGCCCCCATAAGCGAGCTTTACTTTTTGTGGACAACTCAGGTGCTGATGTTGTTTTAGGGATGCTTCCCCTAGCACGGGAGCTCCTCCAACGTGGAACTGAGGTAAGTTTGCTTTTCTATGATGCTAGTGAAAAAAGGCTTTTAAATGATTTGTGCGCTACCCATCATTTTGTTTATTCAGGTTGTTTTGGTTGCGAACTCCCTTCCTGCACTAAATGATGTAACTGCTATGGAGCTTCCTGACATTGTAGCTGAGGCTGCAAAGGTTTGTAAACATTCTTGATGATTTGGAAACTTCTCATCTCACTCTTTTTTCATGTGTTTGTCGGAGTGTCTTAGTTTTTCTGGTTGTTTTTGTTCTTCTTCGTGTTCGCATGAAATATGCGGTTGCATATCTGTTTTTCTTTATCAAACTGATAAATGTCCAGTCATTTGTTTACTCTCTTTCTGCGCATTTTATTGATGTATTTGTAAAACTCACCATGAAAATTAGAAATGTTCCAATTCGTGTTAGTGCTCCTGCTTTATTTTAGTCAACTGAAGAACTGCACAATTATGACCATGGTTAAAGAAATTGATTACAGAATTTTGGGGGGTAAATTCAGGAAGGAGAAAAGATGTAACTCATAGTCTTCATTGCATGAAGGTTTAATGAACTAGTATCAGTGTTGGAGATGCGGAACCCAATGCTGTTGGTAGCATTTACTTGAACAATGCCATGAAATTATGCATTTAAACAAAAGTGAGGAAACTGACTCTCCTATTATTCCACAGCATTGTGACATTCTTCGCAGAGCTGCTGAAGCAGGTGGCCTACTTGTTGATGCAATGATAAACACTTCAGATGGTTCTAAAGAGAATTCCTCCTCGGTCCCCTTGATGGTTGTTGAGAATGGGTGTGGGAGTCCATGCATAGATTTGAGGCAGGTCAGCTCTGAGCTCGCTGCTGCTGCAAAGGATGCTGATTTGGTATGACTCTGGTTGCTATTATCTAAACCCTTGTCAGTGCTTAACCATGTAAAAGTCCCCATGTCAAGTATATCTGTTTCCCTTGCCTTCGTGTTTTCCTCACTTTCTAAAAAAACCGTTTCAAGCATAAAATTGAGCACATATGAGTGCAACTGTTATCACATGTTGGAGTTTGTGCTCTGCAGATTATATTGGAAGGCATGGGTAGAGCTCTTCACACCAATTTCAATGCTCGGTTTAAATGTGAAGCTTTGAAGGTAATAAAATACTCTATGGAGACATAAAATGGTGGTTTTCTTTTACGATTTCCCAGTGCTTCATGCCTGACCTTGTGGTAGTTATTGAGGCTATATGGGCACATCCAACGAGACTTTGAGCTTTAAAAATGCCCTTCTTGATACTCACTAGTTTTACTTCTGACATTCAAGATTTTTGGGAAAATGGCATTCAAGACGCCAGCATCTGGCTTCTTTTGAAGTCTTGTCGTCTCTATCTTGACTTTCGAGTATTCCTTTCAACACCATCTAATGCGTGCACGTACGTACCTTATTATGCAGCTTGCAATGGTGAAGAATCAGAGGCTTGCAGAAAAATTGATCAAAGGAAACATATATGACTGTGTGTGCAGATACGAACCAGCCAGTTGAAATCTTCTCAAGTTCTTTTCAATCAGGATGTTATCATTCTGCAACTGAAGAAACAGAAAAGACAATCTCCTCATAAGTTAACCATGGAGAGGTTGTCACGAGTCCAACTTTATTATGTAGGAAATGGGGTAGTAAAAAAATGGAAATAAACAGAAGGGAGATGAAGGGATAGGCCTATACATCTGATTCTCCATCCTGTCTTGATTAGTCAATTTAGATAATAAAGAAACCATCCAAGTCGTGATTTCTAGTTATATCAGCACGATTCTTGAATTATGTTGGATATTTTTTAATGCATTATTGCATTTAGATAAAATCGAAAAAAAAAATAAAGTAGTAGTAAACCATATTTAAAGAGTAATCAACATATCCGTTGTGTTATGTTTATAACAAAATAATCTAAAAGCGAAAGGGATAGAAACATTGTATTTACTGTAGCTATTGTGGATTCATGATTTTTTTTTAGTTTAATGATTTTTATTGTAGATTCATGATTTTGCTCGGCTGACTGGTGGGGGTAGGAGAGACTTTTCATTTTTTAATAAATAGTAAAATGATAGAAATACCTTTCGAGTAAAAAATCTTAGACTTAGATTTTTATTTTTTCAAGCATAATTAAATTAATTACTTGCCTTTAAAGTCAAAGAAACTTTAGCTTTTGACCAAGAATTTTTTTTTTTTTTTGTCTTGGGGTTTGGGCTAAAAAGTAAGTTTGTCTTTTACATTATAATAAATAATTTGTAAAATTATTGATATGTGTATTGCTTGATGATTGTTGGTCACTGGTTTTTTTTGGCATCATTTAATGGTCAAACTATAAATTTTGAGGTGACGTTCAATTTATCTTGAAACTTTTTTTATAATTGGCAGATGCATATTGTTAATAGATGTCAGTTTGATGTTGACAATTTGTTTTTAATTTTTTTTTTACTTTTAGATTTTCGAACTTGACCTTTAAATTTTCAGAACATCCACTCAATTTTATTTTATTTTTAAATTTGATTTTTGTTATTTTTATTTTTATTTTTTATCCTTGGATCTTTTTGTAGAGTTTTGATATTTTTTTCACAATTTCATCATTTAATTCTAATTTTTCATGAGTTGTTTTTTCACTTTAATCCTCATTCTTTTGTTAATCCTTTTGTGCATTTTTTATTGGATTTCAATTTTATCCCTTAATCTAAATTTATGATATATTATTTTTTCAATTTGGTGCTTATTTGTTTGATTTTTTTTGTCATTTTACTCAAAAAAATTTCTTTCAAATTTCACCCTTCAATTGAAGATTTATAGATGCCCTAAATTATTTTTTATTTCAATTTTTATCCTCATTCTTTTAATTATTTTTTTTATTATTTTGTATTATTGATTTTTTCCCTAATTTTTTTCTTCAATGTTTGATTTGTTAAGGATTGAGTTTCGTGGTTTTTTTAT
>Ga0307517_10007228_pt1 | contig 16254 bp, 9 predicted proteins | sample 23_EM_MG_FD_194515 | JGI IMG/M metagenome (GOLD analysis project Ga0307517, IMG submission 194515) | Populus trichocarpa ectomycorrhiza microbial communities from riparian zone in the Pacific Northwest, United States - 23_EM | ecosystem: Host-associated > Plants > Roots > Unclassified | place... | reverse complement strand
CTCAAGTTTATTAAAATAATAAGGAACAAATCTTATAAATTAAATAGTTGAATGAGAATGAAATTGAAAAAAAAAATATAATTTCATAAATTATCTCAAATAAAATAAATAACAATCAAAATAATAGAGATCAAATCTAAAAAATTAAAATAATAATAATCAACATTTTATAAATTATTTCAAATAAAATAAGTAACAATTAAAAGAATGAGGACCAAATTTGATAGATAAAAAATTTCAATAAAAAAATGATAAGGAAAAAGCAAATAGCAATTATAAAAATAAGGACCAAAATTAATATAAAAATTAAATTTTAAGTGATATTGAAAAATAAATATTCAAAACAAAATATATATAGCAATCAGAAGTTTAAGGATCAAATTTGATATAATCAGCTTCGTTGACCGGAAAGTGTTTTCCGTTGACCAACTTTTCTAATGGCAAACAAACATGAGAAAGTTTGGAAAGAAGTTTTCTAGAAACTACTTTCCGGAAAACAAACATGGTCTAAATTGATCTTGTTGCTGCAGTAGTGAGGCAGGTATCTGGGATTTATTCTTTGTAATAAACGATAAAAGGTATAGTATGGAACAACGAAGAAGACATTTCCAGGCTTCAAAATAGCCTCAGGACGAATCACTATCCATGGAAATCTGGACGCGTAATGAAATGTCTTGGATTCTTTTTCATAACCTCGGCAGCAGATATTGATTTCTTACGAATCTCAGCAAACCCTCCAGGGTGCACCAGCTCGAGGAGACTACGATTCCTGAAGAATGAACCCATTTTCATAGAATTGCAAGTGTTCGGTCTGGAACAGGAAAAATAGAGGAGATGACATTAATTTTTTATCCCCAGGCTAGCTAGCTAGCTAGGTTGACTGTAGTGTACTTGCTTTATTTTTGGCTGGCGAGTAGCCTGAAGGATCTTAGGAGAGCATGGGCGTTTGCATTCTATGATGTTGTCTGCGATTCGTCCTAGGTTTTCCAACAAGAAACTAGGTAGAGTTTATACGTTTTGTCTTCAATAGTAGAAACTTGAAGCAGCCCTTTTCTACTATCTTTGATTCGGTTCAGGATTCCTTTGCTAACGTTTTTATCCTTTGAAAATGTTTGTTTGCCATTGTGTCTGTCCTGCCACTTACTCTCGGATATCCGAAGCTTTGTTTGATTGGGAATTTAAATATTTTTAATAGATTCCCTCACTTTTTGCATCAAGACCGCATCCGTAGTTCATGCACAGACAAATCATATGAATATTAGTGAAGAACTAGATTAAGGAAGAGAGAGAGAGAGGAGTTGAAAAATAATTTTTAAAAATAAGAGATATTTTCATCATTTTTTATGAATCCAGATATAATTTTCTCCTTTAGAAAAACAGTTGGCATATTCGTTGCGGCCTTGCCTGATAAGTATATTCGATCCTCAATTATAGTGTGACGGAGGACCACCCCTGCTCCCGTCTAGTAGACTCAATACAGATCAACTGTAGCTGCTACTTGCAGGAATTAAACAAGATAAAGATGTAATACGTTAAGCAATTACTCATCCATGCTGCTACTTGTATCAAGGCAGAAACAACTTGTTTCATATTCATATGAAAGAGCAGTCACAGAACACCCAGAGTCGCCCCTATCGGCACCAGGTTGACGTTTATTATAATAGTTTACACGCTGGTTTTATTCACACCGGATTAGAGGAACCACCACAATAAGAAAAGCCATAATTATAATCGCTAATCAGCACAGTGCTGACAAATTAAGGACAGATAGAAACACTAGTAGCATCCTGCAGACATCGATAAGTAGCATAAAACTGTATGTATGAAGGATGGAATAAACAAGGCAAGACACTCCTGGCAAAATGATGATAAGAGCAACTCAAACAAACAGGTCAGTAATAAACTTGAAATCATCCAGTTTATACTCGTACATGTCAAAGGACATAAATCTATATCCTCAAAATCATATAATCAAAAGCCTCTCACTCCATCAATGACAACACCCCCCCGGTATTCTTTACTCAAATGCGTCATCATCGTCATCCGGAAGAGGTTGACTAGCGGCAGCAGCAAGCTCAGCCTCGTGCCTGTTAAAATTACCAGCAGCAAGAACAAAGATCAAAAACCAAACTGATGGTATGTATACAAATAAACATGGATGATTTGCTGTATCAAGTTTATAAAATAAAAAATCAAACCAGCCTCTTGCAATACTTGATAAACACAAACACATTGATTGTATAATATGTAGGTTCATTTTTATGAAACCTGAGAAATTCTTTTCCTTGTTTTTGTATAAACAATGCACATAATAATGTACATGCAGATTTGTGAATATCTATGGAGTAAAAGAAAGTAATAGAATGGCAAAGGAGAGCTAATCTTAAATGACATTGTATACTTACTGTGCCTGTGCTGCAAGGTCAATAGGCACTTCTGGGGGAGCCAAGGCTGGAGTCTCAACAAAATGCAAGTTAGGATCCCTAGAGTCACAAAACAACCCCAAACATTATCACTTAACAAAAATTACAAAAGGGCAAAGGCATTCAGATTGGCATGATGATGATCCTTTACCCAGCAAGTTTTCTGGCAAGGTACAAAAATGGCTTCTCAAAATTGTAATTGCTCTTAGCTGAAATCTCATAGTATTGCAAGTTCTTCTTCCTGTGAAAAGTAACCTGCTTTGCCTTCACCTGCCTGTTCTTTACGTCCACCTTGTTTCCACAGAGAACAATAGGAATGTTTTCACAGACCCTGAAGAGCAGGCAACAGGAGATAATCAAAATATATTGAGTCAGCTTGGCAAAAAGAATTCAATTCAATATATCAGAACAAAGAAATCAACACACCTGCAAAGATCCCTATGCCATGTAGGGACATTCTTATATGTCAATCGTGCAGTAACATCGAACATAATGATGGCACACTGTCCATGGATGCTGCATAGGAAACCAAAAACTGTCATTCAAGCTGCTTTCGTACGAAGAAAACATCAGAGAAACAAGCAATATAGGACAGGGCCAACAAAGATTGCTAAAATCCATAATCCCAGAAGTACACACACACATGTAATTATCATCAGCACTTGAAAAAAGAACTGGAAAAGAAAGAAATCCAGCATCACGCTGGTATCCACCCCAACAATTGAGATGGTTGCTTACGTATATTCATGCAATAAATCTCATGATAAAATGAAGCATACAGAACACTAGGTTCTAATTATGAGCGTGTGTGCAAAATCCTGTAACACATCTATCATTAAGCCATTCAAGTGCTAGTGACCCTATAACTAAGAGAAAAAAATTGAAACGCCAGGAATGATCCAAAACAACATGCATACAATTAGTATGAAAATCATCCTTAAAACAAACATCAGACACAAAAACTTACTAATATCCATCTCTGAGACCACCAAACTTCTCTTGACCAGCTGTATCCCAGCAATAGAATCTAATTTTTCCACAGTTGGTGAAGAAATCCAAAGGATGAACTTCCACACCAATAGTTGCTGCATCCATTACAAACACAACAGTCAATCAATCACATACAACATCAGGAACTAAAACATAAGATCATTCAGCAACAACAAACAAAATATATTCTAACTTACGCTCATATTTCTTCTCAAACTCTCCGGTAAGATGCCTCTTAACGAATGTGGTTTTCCCTACAATTCACAACCACCCAGAAGCTAAAAATCAAAACCCATGTTTTACATCAAAAAAATCAAAACCCCAAATTCCAAACATCACTAAAAATCAATGTTTCAAATAGGATCAAAACTCCAAATGCCAAAGAAAACACTGAAGATCAACACAAAACCAAAAAAACAACACGGATTTAACCCAACAGAGCCTCGGTAATAAAAATATTTACACATACCTGTACCGCCATCACCGACAATTACAAGCTTGAAGCTTGGATAATCAACAGTTTGCTGATTTGGCAAAGCCTAAAATTAACAAAAATCCAGTACAAAATATCAGTACAAAATCAACAAGAAAACAAGAGGTTGCAATGTAGATCTAATTAAAAAAAAACCTTAAAGACTCACCATTTTGTTTAATTTTTCAAAACAGCAAAGCTTTTTTATTGAGGCGTCGAGAAGGAGAGGGATTTGCAAGACTGTTCTTCGAAGGGTTTTATAAAGAGAGGTTTTATGGAGATCTTGTGCGATGAGGTGCAGGGGTTTGCAGATCTGTGACGTTGATGGTTGTAGACCTGGTTACGTGGAGGGTAGATATTTTCATGATGTTTGACGTGTGTGTAGAGGATAGAAGCTAGGAGGGTTTCAAATTTCAAACCTGTTCAGGTGGCTTAAATCTAACGCACGAATCTAGGCCGTCAGATTTAGGGGAGATCACCTCATCGTGTGTGGTGTATTGGATTATGATAAGTGTGTCCAGATTGGGCTTTAAAGTCCTTGGGCCGATTTGTGAGTACATGTAAAAGGCCTAGAAATAGGAAGGAAAAATCATATAAACCTGGCTAGGTTTTGCTATGCCAAACCCGATTAGGTCATGACTAATCCTATCTGGGTCAACTCTATGACCCGGGGTCAAACATAAGTCAAGTTTGTAGAAAAACCTTTTTTTTTTTTTTAACAAAACCATGTCATTATGGATTTTCTTGTTTTTCAGAAACAAAAAAAGTTCAAAGATCCTAATCTTATGCCATATGGATTCCCATGTCACTGTCATGTCTTGTAATTATGATTTACTATATTTTTAGTAATGTAATATATGATATTTTTAAAAAATATTTTATAATTAAAATATATTAAAATAATTTTTTATATTTATTTTTATTTTTAATATCTACACGTCAAAATTATTAAAAAATATTTAAAAAGCATAAATTTAATACATGTTTTAAAAAAAAAAACAATTCAAAAAATAGAAAAGTAATTGATATGAGTGGTGGATGATGCTCTTTAAAAGTGCTTTTATATTGAAAATATATTTAAATAATATTTTTTTAAAATAAATTATTTTTAATATTAGCATATTAAAATCATCAAAAAACTTCTAAAAATATTAATTTGATTTTTTTATAAAAAAACAATTTAAAAACAACTTTAAAAAGTAAAAGTTACAAGAATTAAAAAAGAATAAAGAAAAAAAAAAGGAAGACAAATTTCACACAAACAAACACTCCCTTAAACAACCATGTAACCCACTGCTAAAAAAACAATGGACCGTTCCTTATGGGTTGAGCCTACAATCAAACACTATTTGACCGCGTTGATGTGAAGCGGAACCAAACTCGAGGTTCAGCGTTTCGCGTCAGATTTAAGCCAAGTATAAATCCCCTACTACACACACCACCTACGCCCTCGATCTTACCGTCCAACACACAGGTCGGCAACCACCAACGTCCCAGATCTTCCCACTCTTTACATCTTGGGTCTCTCACGCTCCTTAAACCTCCTCTTTATAAACCCCTCCATCCCTCACAAGCCCTCAAAAATTCAAATCCCAAGCAGTAGAAGCTCTCTCTACCAATTCGAAATTGAATTTAAATCTTAAAATCAAATGGTATGCAATCTCTTCTTCATGTATTGATTTCTTCCATTTGATCTTTATGCTGTAATAATCTGAAGACTTAATCTTTATTTTCCTTTTGATGATTTTCGGTTGTTTTCTGTTTGTTTTTGTTTATTAATGTAGGCTTTGCCGAATCAGCAAACTGTTGATTATCCAAGCTTCAAGCTTGTTATTGTTGGTGATGGTGGCACAGGTATGTGCATCTGTTTTGGTTAAATCTGTCTTTTTTTATGATTTTTAATATTTTTGAAGTTTTTTTTATCTGGGTTCTGTGTTTTCTGTTTATTTTTAGTGTTGTTTGGGTTTGGGTTTTGATATTTTTGATATAAAAAAACATGGGTTTTGTTTTTCAGCTTCTGGTTATTCTTTTAAATGCATAGAAGATAAGATTTATCTGTATAAGAAGATTTGGGGTTTTGATTTTAAAAAAACTGGGTTTGGATTTTTGGCATTTGGGTATTTGAAAAATATGGGAAAAACCATGTTTATTTTGGCAGAGTTTTGGATTTGGGGTGTTAATTTTATTTTTATTTTTTAATTAAAATCAGTGTTATTGATTTTTGGCTTCTGGGTGTTTGCACAATGCAGGGAAAACAACATTTGTGAAAAGGCATCTTACTGGCGAGTTCGAGAAGAAATATGAGCGTAAGTCTCGTATTTTTTTAATTAGTTGGTTTTGTGGTGTGGAAGTTATTGATTTGTTTGTGTATTTTTGGTGAATGCAGCAACTATTGGTGTGGAAGTTCATCCTTTGGATTTCTTCACTAACTGTGGAAAAATTAGATTCTATTGCTGGGATACAGCTGGTCAAGAGAAGTTTGGTGGTCTCAGAGATGGATATTAGTAAGTATTTGTGTCTGCTGTTTGATTTAAGGATGATTCTTAAAATGATTTTTATGTTGTTTTGGATCATGCCTTGCATTCGTAATTTTCTTGGGTTAGTTATAGACTCATCAGCATTTTAATGGTTTGATTATAGAACTTATGTTAAGTGTTTTACCAATAGAATATTATTGTCTGTTCTCAAATAATTAGAACCTGGTGTTTTGTACTTCATTTTATTAGGAGATTTATTGCATGAGTATATCCGATCCGATCAATTGGGGATATCATTTCAATTACAGGGGTGGGATGTGTTTTAGCCGGTCTAAGTTGGCCTTTGTATTATGTTTGATCTTCTAATGTTATCTGTACAAAACAATTTGAAATGGTTTAGTGAATGACAATTTTTTGTTTCTTATGCAGCATCCATGGACAGTGTGCGATCATCATGTTCGATGTTACTGCTCGTTTGACATATAAGAATGTCCCTACATGGCATCGGGATCTTTGCCGGTGTGTGTAATCCCTTGTTATGACATATTTGGCTTACTCATTTGTCTTTGAGACTGATTGAATCTTTTCAGGGTTTGTGAGAACATTCCTATTGTTCTTTGTGGAAACAAGGTTGATGTGAAGAACAGGCAGGTGAAGGCAAAGCAAGTCACTTTCCACCGTAAGAAGAACTTGCAGTACTATGAAATTTCAGCAAAGAGCAATTACAACTTTGAGAAGCCCTTCCTGTACCTTGCCAGAAAGCTTGCTGGGTAAAAGGATCACTGTTATTTCAATTCAAATGCCTGATTTCTCCTGACCATATCTATCAGAATAAAATACCTATTTGAATTGGTTTTATGACTGCAGGGATCCCAATTTGCATTTTGTCGAGTCTCCTGCCCTGGCTCCCCCGGAAGTTACAATTGATCTTGCAGCACAGGCACAGTAAGTATTGTGTTCTTTAAGAATTAGCTCTCCCTCTCCTATCAATTCCTTTCTGGTGACTTGCATATGAAAGAAACTCAGATTATTTCAGAGCCTTTTTTTTTGGTCGGTTGTCTCCTATACATGGGTGTAAATGTTTGCGATTTTTTTTTAAAAAAAAAAGGTTTCTGAAAGTAGTTATCTTTAACCATCCCGCTGCTGTGAATTTTGACAGGCACGAGGCTGAGCTCGCTGCTGCAGTTAGTCAACCTCTTCCAGATGATGATGATGATGTATTCGATTAAAGTGTTGATGGAGATCGTGGGTTTTGTGGCTGCTGGTGGATTGAGAGGCTTTAATAGTATATGGCCTTGAGGATGTGGATTTATGTCCTTTGACATGAACGAGTGTAAACTGAATGGTTCTAGGTTATTATTGACCTGTTTGTTTTCCGTTGTCTGTTTCATCATTTTGAGGGTATTGCCATGCTTTGGTTCTTCTTCCCTCGCATACCTACAGTTTTGTGTCAATTTCTGTAGGATTTTATTAGTGTTGGTTTATATCTTAATCGACCAGTGTTGTGTTGATCCCATTTATGGCATTTTCAATTATTTGCATGCGAGGGTGATTGTTTCATGGTTTCCTAGATTCATCTGATTATCGGCTAGATATGCTGTTAAAGTAATCCAGATGCTCCGTTGAATAATTTAGGGCAAGAAGATTGTCCTGCAATGAATGTTCCCAGACGCTCCTCCGTGAAATAAAATCCTTGTAACTGCCGCCGATTGTTGTTCCATGGCATACACTGCCGGTAGGTCACCGGAACAGCTCAACGTCGTTCTTGCAAGCTGTCACTATTTCAGCATGCAATCTCATTTCAACCAAATATCGAAACCAGTGTCAAGGATCTCAACGATTCAAAGAAGTCTCAGAGTCAAATACCGAGAATTCATTAGACCTCTGCATGAACAAGATGATTTGCATGTTTAAAGACTTGACAGCTGATCAGTCACTCCCATCCTTGCAAGTAAATCCGTATTTCTTACACAAAACTACGAACAGCCAACTGACGACTCCTCTCCAAGACTGGCAATACCACATCTATAAAACATAAACTGCCAAAAGCACAACAGAAGGAATCCATGTTTTGAACAAAATTTCTGTATTAAATCAAATTGGCAAGTTAATGAGATTGTAAGCAGCAAAAGAACATGTGTTTGTGCACAAAAAGAGAAGGCAGGATAAATTTAGCATAGTAAAAAAAAATTAGTAAAATAACACAGGTGAAAAAATATTTAGGGATCCTAGCACACGTTTAATTGAGTCGTAGGTAGCATCTGCAACATGTAAGTCACATTCATTATCTGTGATTCATGGGTCGCAAATGCCAATTGCAATACTCGAGTCGTAAATGTTATCTATAACCCCACTAAGAGACACATTCTGGAACAATTTTTTCTGTCATTAACTTCCTGCTTAAAAAAATACAATTTATACAATTCAAATAACCAGTTTTTCAGCATCAAAACACAATTCACATATGAAGCACATAACATCTTCAATCATAAGTAATAAATTAAACTAGTGATTAACATAACATTTTATTAAAATTAAACTAATTATATATCTATTCATAATTATTATAACATGTAATTATTTTTAATAATCCTCACAGCTCGTGGAAGAGTCTGAAGCATCGCCCCAACTCATCCAACTAGAGGATAGGTCTATAACATTCATGCAGGTGTGAGGAGAACTAATATCACCCCAGCTTATGGACGGATCTAGAACGCTTGTGGATGAACCTGGAACACTCGTGGACGAACCAACATCCCTAATATTCCCACAATAAATAATTTCATCTTCTGTTAACGTCACTTCAAGACGCTCAACCTCCCCAACCTCTTGAAGTCCACCATGATATAAATTGAGTGGAGTGTTGACCACAATACGTCTCATCTCATTGATGCCTTTATGAATAGTCATTGTTGCTTTCCAAACCTCTCGTGCCAAGTAGTGAATCATTCATACTAATCATTACATTAAAACCTATAATAACATTAACAATATTTAATAAATGTTGTATTTAAAATAATATTGCATACTAATTGATTTTGTCTTGGATATCGAAACGTATAATGCATCGGATTGCATGGACGCCTTAGAAAACATGACAAGGCAGGTGTAATAAAACGACGCGTAATGAATAGATATCATCTCATGTAGGTATTTACATCAATCGTCAAATGTCACTCCTAAAAAACACGATCTCTCTTAGTATCTCAAAGATCTAGGTAAGAAGCATAAATCACCAATCAATTCCCCTCACGTTTAATTTAAAGATTAATACTATGCAGATCGTCACCGATATCAACATAATCTAGTATATGCTGAGATAGTTCAAATTATTGCATTACTCGTTATGGACAATGCATCTCAACAATGTCGAATCAGTATAACACAACTTGTGCTAACCAAAGGTAAGATCACTCACGACAAATAGACAAAACTGAAAGTATCAAGTCCTTTGTATATGATATTCATATAACATATCAAACATATGAAAGACTTATATTACATAACAAACCGAAACTAAATAATCTACGTTCAAATAACAAAAAATACAATACATATGTAACTCATATTTGATATGGTTGTTATGCATCCAACTCATCCCAGTAGAACTCATGAATTTGAGTGATATTTACCGTGAAATGTCTAACCTTACATCATCTGTCATGACATGCCACAAATGTATTACATTTTCTTCATTTAATTTATATAAATAACATGTTGATTAGAATCAATTTTATTTTATTATTAATTAGAACCAATGGAAAGTAGCCTTTAAGTGATAGTGTCAAACATATTACTACCTTAACTCTCTAAACATTGAACATGCTCCCATAATTAAGGCTATATTAATCAACAATGACACTTTTAAGTTTTAGTATTTAAAATGTCCTTAATTCTAACAATTAAAGAATTTAAAATAATTATATCTAAAAAAATAGTAAATATTTGACAATTTTTTAGACATGTTTACATAGTTGCCAGTAAAGATATACAAGCATAGCCCCGAATTGTAATTAGAAATAACCTATAAATCATCAAATGGTGTTAAAATGAACAATGACACTGCATTGCCAGCAGTACTCATGGAAATAAAATATCCAAACATATGTAATATGCATACCCAAGCATACATAACGAATTGGTCCATGTAAGTGTGATTCTCTAAGAGTTACTTGGAACCTGGATCAACTTCGTACTAAAAGTGTTTCCTCGTCTAGGTCTACTGTTCAAGTAAAGCTCTAGCATATTAATCTCATTAATACTCGCAAACTCAAATATTGAATTCACACTTTCATCACTATAGATTGATACATCGATATAACGAGCTTGACTAACCACGGTTTGCAACATCCTCCAAATAATTTCAACTTTTATTTCAAACATATTCTAGCCAAGTCAATAATATAACATTCTAGATAATTCATTAAGAGACATGTTTAATGTAGCAGTTAAGAACTCATGGCTTTCTTCATTATAAGTGATATCATTATCAGTATTGACAATGATACTACAATTGAAGCATAATATTCTTAAATTATAAGATATTTTGTCAAACAACATAATAAAACACAAATCTAATTTATTAATATCCTAGGGTTAATTAAAATGCATAATTTATCAATAAAACCATAACAATAACATAATCAGCTAAAACCTAAATTTATCAAATTAATCAGTAAGCACCTACATTCATCAAATTTCACTACCATAATAAAATTACCAACCCAATTCATGTATTTCATAACCAATTATCTTATTTTATATCTAATTCGGTATAATTCATAATTTAACTTAAATCAACACTAACTCTAACAAAATAATTTTATTAATTCACAATCAACAACAACCCAAAATCATTACTTATTTTATAAAATAATCTAATTATCAACACTTAAATTATATCTCATTAATCTAATTACAAAAAAAACCCTAAAATTTTCAAAACATTTCTAATTCGAAACTCTAGTATTGTCTGAAATCAAATTAACACACATTAGCATATGGGTGATAATGGTGATCGGTGATGGCTATTTTGGCCTGAAATAAGTTGATCCGCGGTGGAGAGAGGGGGGGCCAACAATTTTGAGCTAGAAAAAGAAAGAGATGAGTGGTCTCGTGATGTTTTGAGTGTGTTTCGGTGTGGGAAGAAAGAGGAAGGTCATTAACGACGAGGATAGGGGAGGGTGAGTGGCCATTGAGAGAGAGGAGGAAAATATATGGAGAAAATGAAAGAAATGGGCTGGGTATTAATTTTGAGCTTGTTTGGCTCAGCGTTTGCGGCAACGTTTTTATTTAACAGTTGCAACATATCATTTGGTTACAAAACGAGTCGCAATTTTCATGCATGGGCCCCACTATTATTTGTGTTCAAAACTCAGTTTTGTTGAAGCAGAAATTGCATGCTTTTCATTTCCTATTTATTGCAACTGTATATAAACACAGTAGAAAATCGTTCTCCTCTTCCTTCCTTGACCAATGCTTCGGGTATAGGTGGATTTTGTCCAGATGAAAAAACCACAAAGGTTGTTCTTACCTGGGCATGCCGCTGCTGGAGGCGTCGAGGGAGACAGCTGGGCTGGCCTACTGAAACCATTTTCCTTTTGTTGAACCACGAGGGTTGTTCTTAACAGATTTCTTGTTTATTGAAACTATTGCTGCACTTGAAGATGATGATGACGATGATGGAGGGCTGACCTACTGAAACCATTTTCTTCTCTTCTGTTTTCCCTTAGTTCTTCCCCTAGCCTTGTCTGCTCGTCCGTGGAGAGTGAATTAATTCACTCTGCTCAAAAAAATAAACAGTAAAAAAATTTAATTTTTTAATTTTTAATTGTATTTTATTTGAAAAACTAGTGTTTAATATTTTTCAATGACACTACATAAATTAGAAAGAGATCACATGATGGCATAGCATTTGCAGAATTTGATCGTAATTCCAATTTTGTTTTTAATGATATTTTACCTGATTTTGTTGCACGCTAAAAAAACTATGGAAACTGTGGTCCTTGTCCGATGAATTTCGTACTTGATGGAATTGTAGATAGTTTAATGAAACAATAAAAAATATTTTATATAAAGTATTATTTATTTCATGATATAATAGCAGTAATTAAATCTACAATATTTAAATTAAAAACCATCAATATTAATATATATCTTTTTTAGTTATTTTATAACCTCAATTTAAAAAGCATTTTTAACCAAACACATTAAATTATTTTTTGTTCAACCTCAATTTGAATCACAGTTTTAACCAAACATATATTTTTCCAAACCAACCTTAACTAAAAATACTTTTTATAAAACAATTTTTTTCAAATCACAACATTTACTACAATACCAAACACACTTGCTGCAAATCGTAGAACTATACTATCCCCAAATATTTTGTTCAATGTGTTACTTTACCATTTTATTTTTTTCAAATGCTAAAAACCCAAAATACTCATGATTCAACCTTAAAGTTCGAGAGGACCTTCTCGTGGCAGCCATGTCAGAGTTCTGATCTTACTTCATCCAGTACTCTGCACATGATCCCAGCACACCTGAAATGGACTACAGCATCAGAGATGAGATAACAATGATGTCAGTATCTGGCCATTAATGGGCAAATTGAAAAGAACAGGATGCGAACATTGCCCCCAACTCAATGAACCAGAAAAATGATGGTGAACCACAGGTCCCCAGCATCATCTTTAGACCTCTGGAAGCAAAATTTGCATGCCTCCTACTTTGGCCCTGAAAAATGCAGGGATTCATCAATAACAACCTCGAAACTCCGTGGAAAGAAAGATGAGAAGCAATAGGCATGACTTCCATTGGCAAGAAGAATAGTTAATATTGATGTAGGTTGCACACTCCTTAACAACCAAATCTTCCAATTTTCATTCAAGACGACAGTTAATCATCCTGTCATGCATAATGAATGAACAGGCTAACTTTCCTCATGCCAAACACCAGAAGCGCAGTTTTTCACAGATCAGATGCAAAAAAGAGCAAGAACCTTAGAGGAGCATAAAAAAATATAACAGGTCTGGAAATATTATACTATAATAAGAATCCAAATTACAAATTTTCACTAGCTAAATCACCTAGATTGAAGAATTAAAATAAAGCTACAGAATGTAACAATCTCATCTTGCTTCTTACATCGTTGCGAGGCATGAAACCAAGAAAAACTTGTTGCTAAAAGAGGAAAACACCTAAACAAGGATAAAGGACAGAAAACATTAACAAATACGAATGCTTGTTTCAGCAGAAATTAAGTTCCTTAGCTCCATCAAATGTTCATCATTTGAAATGTTAAGTGAGATGCGAAGATTTGTCAACAATGCTTCTTGTTCCCAACTTAAGGGCCCAGAAGCATAGAATGCCCCTAGAGTGCAACGATAAGCATGCAACTCTAACCTACGGACCCTTGCTGTTACATCCTCTTCTAGGGGAAAGGAACAATTTTCTTCCCCATCTCCATGACCATAAAAAGATTCGGCATCACTACTAAGGGTATCTGCATCAGGACTGTTCCCAGCTACAACATGATTAAACAGTCTGTTTGGACAATCACTAGTAACACTACAACTACCAATGGAACATGCATCACTATCAGAATCATTAGGTTCCAAGCTTCTTCCACAAGAATCGACAACATAATTTGGTGTTCCCCTCTGCATTTCATAAGATCCAATTGTTTGATTGTTAGAGGAAGCATGCATGTATATTTCACCCAGACACTCACGTGGGTAAGCAACAGCATCTACCTTTTTAAGGAATGAGGATGGGTACCCAGATATCACTCGCTGGCCCTCACTCTGTTTCTCTATTGCTCTCATTTTGTCAACTTTTCCATTATACGCTTCAAAATCAGATGACCAAAATGGGGATGCTCTCTTGGATGTTCTAGCTGACATAGCACAAGACTCCTGGAAGCCAGTGTTGTTCTTATTAGCTAAACAAGCTTCTCTTGCTTGCACTTTCCTCTTCTTACTGGCTTGCTGCCTTGGAGACCTCATCTTCTGATAACAACTCCAAACTGATGGTTTTTTTGACTTCTCATTTTCAAAACTGCCAGAACCCTGGAAACAGTAGCCAACATATAATTATTAGTCAACACATGGAGCACACGGGAAGCACATATTCATGACTGGCTAGACATATCAAACAACCAGATGAGGGCAACTATGCTAACAAGGCTAGCGAACCACATAGACAGTTGAAGACACCAAACACAAATATGGAACCAAAAACTATTATGCAAAAAACGCAGCTAGAAAAGAACCCAATATTATCTTACCTTTCCAATTACAACCCATTTTCCATCTAGCCATAATTGGCGCATCCTGATGTTAACTTTGTTGACTTGAAGTTTTGTTGAAGGCCCAATTAGCCTAACCAGATAATAATTTCCCCTAATGACCTTCAAAACTGCTGCTGTTTTCCAACAAAGATCATCGAACACCTCCACCAGATCACCAACAGTCCAACCATCTGAAACATCAGCAGGCGGAGGGCAAGGCCTAATGGCCTTTCTTGACACGCTCTCCACATTATCCTCATTACTCAAGCCCTGTGAACCATCATACCTAACCTGATAAGTCTGTCCATTCCCCGAGATAATCTCACCACACCACCATGCACCCGAGGACAAGTCTGTTTTGCTCAACACCTCCACTCTACTTCCTTTCTTGAACTTCATGATATAATGGAATTCACCAATGCCTGCAACAATAAGGAAATTAATTTTTCATAATCAGAAACCACTTAAACAACATCAAACATAACGAAAACTTCAATATCTCCGTGCATAGAAAAAAAATGAATCTGAGCGGGAAGTAAAATTTTTTTTATCAAAACAAATACTACAAGCCTGAAAACAGAAACAAATAATATATATCAACAAAGTGTTAACTGCATTAATATAAAGCAAAGCACCATCACTTAGTGAGATGTAATTAATAATAGTCATCACAATTAATCCCCAGGTTGAGTTGGTTAAAAAATTGATCTTTCTTGAAACAAACTCTACAATCTTGCTAAAAACACAAACTTTAGAAACAAAAAACAATAATAAGACAAACCCATCAAGAAAAACCCCTAAAAAATAGAAATTTCTTTGTTTAATCACTTTCCAAGAAATTAAACACGACATGACAAAATATACAAAAATAAATAAAAATAAAATCCAAATTAATCAAAATCACATAAGAAAAATTCAAACTAACATAACTAAACTCACAATTCTACCACAAAATCATAGAATACCATAAATGGAGAAAAGGAAAAATAAAAATGCCAATATTTTAATTTAATAATAACATAAATGTATTTAACCATTTATAAATTAACAAAAAAAATTTAAAAAAAAAAACAGAAATTTAAGAACAAAAAAAAATTTCAAATTCGCTGACCTTGCGTTGATAACCCGTGAAAATTTTGATAACAGAGAGAGAATTAGATTTGTTGGGGGATTTTGATTTTCAAGACCTTTATTTATTTATTTGTCTTTTTTTTAAAAAAAAAAAAGGAGTTTTATATTTCTTTTTTATTTTATTGTGGGTAGTGAAGGGTTGATTGGGTGTTAGGGAAGGTTTTTGTCCCTTTTAATTACTTTGGATTTAAGTATAATGAATCTCTTCTCTCCACTTCTCTACCGGAAAAAAATTTAAGAAATGGGGCCCAATGGACTGGGCTCAATCTAAGAAATCCAAATTTGTGTTGGAAAAGGTTTTTTTTTTTTTTTTTACCATGAAAAAAAACGTGGTTGGTGGTTATAAATTTAAATGTAACACTTAATGCTATTAAATCCTGCTATGTACATGCTATGATCTAAAATTTAGGTTATAGATTAGGTAAGTTAATACAAAAAAAAAAAGGGTTAAAATCTAGGTAGAATAAT
>Ga0307517_10007227_pt1 | contig 16255 bp, 14 predicted proteins | sample 23_EM_MG_FD_194515 | JGI IMG/M metagenome (GOLD analysis project Ga0307517, IMG submission 194515) | Populus trichocarpa ectomycorrhiza microbial communities from riparian zone in the Pacific Northwest, United States - 23_EM | ecosystem: Host-associated > Plants > Roots > Unclassified | place... | reverse complement strand
TACATGCTTCCATCTCTGAATTTCTCATGGACCCCACACGTTCGGGAAGATTCTGGATCAACCCCAAAGCCACGCACACAGTGCTCGCTCGCCATTGTCTTAATTTCCTTCAACCCAACAGTAAGTAATGTCGTTCCTCTCATAATATTTACGTTCTTATTCCTGATAAGGACGTGAAGCCGAGTTGGTGCGGTTCAGTTACCACAGCATCCACTACCATTGCCAAAACGCGGAAATGACCCCTGAGCTATACGAGGGCTTGGCTAATATTTCATTCCATGATATTCTCAGGAATCTTTCATGAATTTTCCCTACGATCTACTCAACTTCATTCCGTTCTTTAGTTTGAAAACGTTGGTATTCCCTTCACCTAGCCAGATCGTATCTTCGAGTTAACTGTCCTCGCATACCGTACCCAGTTATGAAGAATGTTACAAAATATCACAGTCTGTTGGTATTATTATCATGATTTGAGCGCTCTCTGCATCATGATGTGATCAATGGGTGTGTAGGTGAGAAAAAATATGAGGGAATATATTATCTGAGCTGATGACTGAGATATGAACTGTGCAATGTTCGAAATAGGATAGCTTAGGCATGATAGATGGCTAAATAGGAATGATGTCATAGTTCATAGAGAAATGATCAAGAGATACTAGAGAGACACGAGAAAATTTGCGGAAAAAAAAAAACAAAAACCCGTGGATGAAATCCCCAGGGCCCAACTGCTCTGCAAGAGCACTTGCCTAAGTTTTTCCCATAAAACGACCAGCATGACCAGTATCTGTTCGAAGAGACCCAAGTTTCTGTTCATCGGATGGCCGCTGGCCTACCGCGGTCGGTCATGTTCGTGATCAGACCATTTAACTTGATCAGACGTCCACAAGTCCACCTGGAAAACGCCCTTGAAACCTACGGTTGAGGCTCCTCGTTGACCTGCAGAAATTTGGCATTGGTACAGTTGAGAAAATCTATGATCCCTGATACACTGGATTTAGTATAATACAATGAATGGCTACTAAGGATCACTCTGAAATAAACCATCTGTTCACGAACGGCTAGAAAGTTGGATATTCGTCCGACTTCCTTTTTTGCGACTTGTTGGAGTAAGTCAGACCCTTTTGGTTTATGACTCGGCGGACGCCAGGCTTGTTTATCATTTCGAAGTTAACTAACCAACCTTCAAAATCACTCTTATAAGTAGTCGAAGCGCAGATGGAGGCGAACCGTCCAATATTTCTCCCTCGCCTTGTCCCACACATCTTCAACTTCCATCGGCAGTCAGCTACTCGGCTTACAATGCCTATCTCCCGCTCACCGACTGCCATGTCTATCAGCCCACCCACCGGAATGTTGATTTCCCGCTCGCCAACGCCAGTTACCGCTCCCCAGAGCCCGGATATGTCCACGACCTCTGACCCCCCTGCCACCACGACCATACAAACCACTGGCGTTCCGAGAGTCTTCGACCGTTTTTCAACAGTACTCTGGATGACGGCACTAGTCGATGGGAATATTTTAGCCGCTTCGACAACCTTCTTCAATTTATACGGGACAGAGCCACAGATGGCGCTTTTGGCCCTCAGGATGTTGGCAAGGGGCAACGAGAACGAACGGGACATCTTCTCGCGACTATTTTCACAGCTGTCTCTGGACGACCCACATGGCGCTCAGGGGATTATCGTGGCTTTCTGGGAGCAAGTGGTGACAGAGGCCCATCCTGTCTGGTGCGTATTTGCCATTATGACATTGACCTGATGCGAACATTGATCAAATTTTTTATGTTAGATGTTGGTTAGTGTAACGATCACATTCTTTTTTGGTATCTCTTTATTTCCAATTCTCGTCCCGAATCTGCGCGTCGTTCCTCTTTGGCCTTTGTTCCTGGTATTCGTATTGTCATTATTGCGTTATCTTACTGTTCCTGAGTCACCTGGTATCTACGTCTCTTGGTATATAATGTGTTCTGGTCATGGATACTACCCCCCAGCGAATACATCTACGTTTTACTCCGTCTTTATGTTCCTCTCGTGTGCCGAGACTACCCTCGAAGACGCCTACCAGCCACTTCGATCTCCTTTCATCACAGTTAGATGGCGCTTTTTTTTCTTCTTCTTTTTCTTTTACACTGGACTCCTTATTGTGACACCGGGGTGACAACTGTTATCGAAATAGCAGTTGGTCGAGATGGCACACGGGAGAGCTTAGGATAGCGAACGCAAGAGCAATAAGTTGCTCTGAATTCACTGGGGGGAATCGAAGTACAAGAGGGCTGCTATTTATACGTTTACAGAAGTCGTTGGAATATAAAAGGCAATACGAGTACAACTACATTGGGAACAACATGGAGTCCGTAAATAGTCGAAAGTCGTTACTTCATAAGGCAGTCGATAGAAAGGGCAAGAGATCTCTTTAAAATGTACACGACGAAGGGTGAAAGATAAGTTACAGATACAGATAAGATCGTATTCGTCACACTTATAATACTTACTAATACTTACATAATTAAGTTCTCGTTCCGTGTATGACTTGTAATTGCGCTACCTCTCTTGTACCTCTCTCAGATTTACGAGTCTTTTATTTGTCCTCTAAACTCAGCCTCGTTCTCCTGCAAGTGGGACCATTTTCCATATTAGATAATAGATTTTCTGGGCTTCTATCTGCACTGCCACATCGTTCTACCATCCTCGCCGCTCTCAATCACCACCAAGTGCCCCTCCCCTCTGTTACTAAGGGATGTGGGCCTGTCCCCTTTATGCTCAGTGGAAGAATATTCTGAAAAGATGAACCAGAGAGGGACCCTGTAGCCGAACCAAGCCATGGTTCATTTTCACCCTTTATTCTTTCCCTGTTCCCCCACTGACAACCCCTACATCTTATGGCGTGGAGAACTACAAGAGGAAACAATTACCTTAAACACGACGATAACACAACACGATGGTTTCCAGCCCGCTGCTGGACGATGCGAACCCAACTGCGAGGACACAACACGACGGTTTCCGGCCCACTCCTTGACGATGCAAATCCATCGACAACACAAATCTATTGACGATACGGACTCATCGACGAACAATGTGAGCCCATCATGATATCAAGAACCCTATCAATGACACGGCGGGTGTAGTGATGCTCCAGAAACATCTGACCAACAGGGTATCACGCCTTACCCACTCAAATGGGGTGCAACCACCGCCAAAGAGCGTGGGATTATCATTTGCTGTCGCCTCGCCTCTTCCATCAAGCACCACAACGCCATCGGTGCCCAATATGGATCATACTCGATTTACCAGTCGCCTGAGCCCTACTCACAAGCCTGATTACATCAACACAGAAGCACCTGTCTCTATCCCACCCAATCCAGCATGGTTCGATAAGACCAAAATCTTCTCCTTTGTTCCATGGAGCCATCTCATGCCCACGGTGTTCCGCGAGGAGACGCAGGAGGGTCGGCATATAAGGTTCAGTATTACAGTTACTTGATGACGAGCGAGTTGGACGACGCAGCGAGGAGAGGCGATTTGAAGGTGGATAATGTCAGCATTTGAGCTCTTTTCGTCTTCTGGGGATCTATTACTGGTGATGTTGTAGTTCGGAGACTCTTTTGAGGAGAGCGTTGTTTGAGGATACGGGAGGCATGCACCCCGAGCTCATCGCAAGGCCAGATATTAAGGCCTAAGGTCTTCCTCCCGCCTATTGAGGATCTCACCGTCTGAATTTGTGCGCTTATTCTCTTTCTCCTGTTTTCATTCTAGCACATCCCATAGTTGGAAATCTTGCCTTCATATCCGACAAGAGCAAAGCCTTCTTTGTGAAGACCCTAGAAAAGGGCCAAAACATGAAGTCAGGCCCTGGTAGAGGGACGGTTTAACGTTACATTGCTTAGGACTTATCGCGACCCCAAATTATGTCAGGTCAACCAGCGATGATTGAAGGAACAAGGATTCAATGCACCCTCAAGCCTGCCGCTCGCTTACTTGCAATCAGGGTTGGCAGAGGCAACAGTAGGAACCAGCTCTCACATCGCCCGGCTAACCTCCCGTCGTCATCTTCAAGATACAGGCTATCGGCTGCATGAACAAGATCTCTCATCTGACAATGACGATTCCGTCAAGGAGACAGATTTCGTTGACGCCTCGGATATCACCCCCCTCCCTCTGCCTCTCCTAAACCCCTGCTTGGTATTTACATCCCACCTTCGTCAACTACTGCCAGCTCAAGATTCCCATTCTGACCTTCCGAACTCACGATCCAACCTGGTTCACCTACTACGCCGACCCCGGTGAGTAACCTCCTTATGCCCATGCCAATGACCGAGGACACTCCGCGTGCTTCAGCAGGATTCGCGCAACTGACACCACTCTGGGGCAGCTAGGTTCATCCCGAAGAAATCCGTACGCAAATTTCTCAGGGTTGACGGGGCCCTCGTCATCATCTCCATCATCTCCATCACCCGCTCTCATCGCCTGTGGTCGATACTCAGGGTAACCCCGTACCGCCCTCGCCAAAGAATTCGGAGAAACGCACTGCGAGTGGTGAGTGATTTCGAGTTCAAAGGCGGCGAGAATGATATGGTGGGCTTCATCATGTTAGACATTCAAGGTGGGGATGATTTGCCGCGGTTGGCGAATAGTATGTGTTTTTTCTTTTTGTTCTTCTTTTCAACTATTCATTTTATTTCAGCAACCCGCTCGGGATGGGATATGGACCCCTTCGTCGTCATCCAGACCCGGCAAGCTCCTGGACAGCATTGGCCAGCAAAATCGCCTTAAATCCTCCATTTATTTTTGGCAAAAACGCGTCTCCGGACCGTCCTCTCTTGCGCTGTTCTGTATCGCGCCCAGCATCACACACAAACTCAATGATTCCAGAAAAACGGGCAGTAGAAATTCTTCCAATTCGCCTCTGTGCCCCTGTCAGCGCAGTCCCTGTCCCAGTCCTTCCCTTGTCCAGACAAAAAAATTTTAGCGCCGTAACAAAATTTCTACGAATATCTTCAGGTCCTCAGTATTTTGTTGTCGAACGAGATCGCAAGCAACGTTCTGGGTTGCCGATTTCTATGCTCTTCTGCAAAGGTTGATCGAATCAATAGTAAGCCACTTTTCTAGGACTAAACCATAGGCGCTAATTGCGCGATAGCCCATCAAATCAAAGACTCCACCCAATGCCTCTCGGCTACTTCCCTACGTTCATTTTGCGGTTGCCTATAGCTAAACTGGATACCTTGAATCCCCTCACCCCTCACATTCTCACACTCACAAGCGTCACATCCAAGATCCACTTCGTCACTCATATCTATATTCTCATCTCTCCCTGCTATAAGCTTCTGCCACCTCCTGCATTCATGACGTATTTGCAGTTATCCACGTTCCTCATAAATGGCATCCCTGTGTCTGTTTTTAAACCGCCTGCTACAAAAGGGAGCAAGTCCCCGGTCCACAAAGAACCCGACTCCGACTCGGATTGTCCCTGAATTTGTTACAATGGCCATACCTATTCCCCCTCTTGTGGTTAACGACAAGACAGCGAAGCGCCTACAGAACATTATCGCTACACTTCACCCCGCGTCTCTGATTTTGACGACGCAATCCAACCCCTCGTTATTCCCTCATCTGATATTGTACCTATTTTGCGTTGACAACCACTTGGTCACCATCTCAGGATGAAATTATCAATGCAGTTCGCCTGGCGAGTACTAGTGGGGGATTAGTGCGAGAGCTATATCGTGATCTTGTGAGGCAGTCCCTTTTAGGTGAGGAAGCGAACTCCGGTAAACCTTTTTGGTACGCTCAATCGCCTTTCCCAGGATCTTACGCAACTGATTTTTTCTGCAGACTCTGCAAGTGCATTGCACTGGTTGCCTGTCCTGCTCCTCGCAGACCTCTACTCTCAAGCCCTACTTACAATGGGAGATGACGAATGAGTCTTCGACTCTTCCACCTCCAGTAGTCGCGCTGGGCACCGCTGACACTTGACGAGTTGGTGTGGTTCATCAAGTGGCTGCTCAATATTGCATTTGCTATGTACTGGCGCTATGCTCAGTCGATTATGCACAAGGTGTATGTTTCGCGCCTGGTGAGCCTGAGGTGTTCACAACCGTTACTTTGTCACGTAGTCACGTACGAACACTTGAACGCTTAGGATCGTGGATGATTTTCGACAACGCAAATTCCAAACTCCAGACATCGGATGAAACTGAGATGTCAGCGGAAGCGTCTAGGAGTGTGAAGGAGACGGTAGATATTTGAAGTTTGGAACTCCAGTATTCATCGTATAATAAAAATCGTGTTGTTACTGGATTGCGATAACATAAACATTAAAGAATCGTATCTACCTCGAAAAAGGTTATGCTAACGTTTATACCTAACAATGAATTAAAATGAACCAGACATACGAACCCGGGGTTAAATTCCCCGCTGAATTATTTCCTCGCCCCTTGACTCATTATCCAATATTCCAACAGGGTAAAATGGCCTCGCTAACATGGTGGGGAGGCAAAGCCTGGACCCGAGTCCCATCGTGAATCCATCTCTGATACGTTTGGGGTTTGACGTATAGTTCAATATGTTCGAGGCGCTTGCAGATCGAAAACAGTTTGGGGAAATACTCTCCCCGTCCCGCCAAATCCATCGGACTTCTCCAGCTTTGCCACATTTCCGAGATGATAAGTATCTTCAAGCTCGGAAGCTCGGAAAGGAATAAAAGTTCCTAAAATCTTCTGTAAGGAGAAGTAAAACGGACGCTAGACATGACCTTAAACGCACCCTGAGGTCGTGTACCCCAACCAGTTCTAGGACCTCAAGGCTTTGCAGGTGAAGGCAGAGAAGGTCGAGCGACGGCCTACAACAAAATCCTCCCCAAGAAAGGAATTTTACTTCCCTGAGGGATCGGGATAAAGAAGCGAAATTGGAATTGTCGAAAGGTTCATTCGGGTTCGACATCCATGTAAGTGCCAGTGAAGCGATACGCCTTTCGGGTAGAAAGGCCTTCATCGCACCTTGATCGCCGTGGAGAATTTCGAGTGTGGGGCACGTAGAAGGGGGAATTGGGGTTGAAATGTTCTTCAAGCGGACGGATAGGGAGCGTAAGCGGGGTTGAGAGGCAAGGAATTCTAAGAACTCTGGTTCCTCCTCGTTCAAGTCACTGGCGTTGTACCATTGAAGTAAATCTAGCTGAAACGAACACCCGCGCAAGATATCGATCGAAGGACGTCCATCCGATGGTGTTTCTAGGAAGAGCCTCTTGAGATTAGCCATCGCCTGGAGGCCGCGGTGCAGTAGGTCCCACAAAGGATCTTCCCGGGATTGCAGGATATTCTTGGGTTGGCGATACTCCTCTACAAGCAAAGCAAGTCGGTCTTGGGAGAGTATGGTTTCCAAAAATAGCGTATGGGTAGTTTGAGCGTCGTGTGAGATGTCTATCGTCCTATATAACGCGCGTTGCCCCTCCGCATTCAGTATCCGGGATGCCAGGGAGACGGCGAGAAGAGATGGGCGATCTTGGTGAAGATGGATGATGATAGGTCGATAAAGTTCAGGAGGGAGGTAAAGGGAATTATGGAGCATCGTATTTAATGACAGATGGCTTTCCTGTAAGAAAATTCGGGGACAAAAAGATTCCACCCTCGGTCTCCTTGCGACAAGGCGATGGCGAAGTTCGAGGTCGGGCCCGACGGTTATGAGACAGAACTAGACCGATATCCGCACGTAAGTGATTTGGATAGTAAGTATGGGAGAAGGGGTTGCGTACTGTGATGCCGGGAGGACTTGGGTAATAAGAGTCAAGGCGCCGGCTCTATCTGTGGGTCGAGGAACGTCCAAGCGAGACAACGCAGCTTGAGTTCCTCCTAGGTGGGTAGATATACATGTGAATGCTCCACACGCAATGGGGAGCATAGCTGGCTGCTGGGTGGAGGAGACATGGCATCTTGGGTGAGTCAACCCCAAATGGAGACCTCCACCGCTGCGGTAATCGTTTGTATATGAACTCCTGGGAGTGCGATTCGCGCAAAGCGTACACATTTGGGAGGTCAGGGTCTGAGACTGATGGGACGATTGGATTGAAGTCAAACCTTGAAACTCGTGTATTCTGCATTGATTCGGCGTGCACAGTGGCAGTACTCGTTGCCACACATCACGTGTCCCACAAACGCCGAAATTGTGTCGTCCTCTCCTCTACCAGCCACTCTGGTGTTACAGGAGGAGCAGCAAGCTTCGAAGGAGCGAACACACTGTGGTTCTGATTCTTGTGTGAGAAGTACAAGATGGGCGGTGCCTCGGAGATGCCCTTGGTTACCACTTGTATAACTTACTATTATCTCAACTTGTTGTATTTCCCCAATTGCAACGTTCAGAATTGGTTCAGAAACTTGACCTCTGAGGATCCTTCAAATTGTAAGGAAGAGTAAAGTGCAATTTAAATTAGGAACAGCCATACTGAACACCGGTCTAGTCTAAAATATCAAATTTATAATCTCACTGGTTTGAAGCCTGTTTAAGGCCATCCGGCCATGTAATTAAGTTGTCAGTAAGGAGGATGGATTGTTCCCCTTCAACGATGTTGCGTGTGGCAATATCAAACTTAACAATCTCTGGGTGTAAACTTGTGGGTTTGGTGGCGAATTCCAACTTAATGTAATCCCCGTACGCACGTAACTCTTCGGCACGGTGAGGGAAAACGAATGCGGCCCTGTAAGCCAAACTCCAGGCCATAGACCAATCAAGGGCGATAATAACATGGTGCTTCATGCCAGGGAGAAAGGAGAGAAAGAGAAACTGGTCGAGATCGATTGATTCACCTCTAAGTATATGTGTGCGTCACGGTCAGTTGTTTGGTTCAAACAATGGCTGGCAAGCGCATGGCCCCAAGCCCCACCTTTCGACGTTATCACCACCCACAATGACCCTACTTAGCACCACTTTTCCCCCCTGGCTCCAGCCCCACGCGTAGGACATTTGAATGCGGTCTAGATGAACTTTCAAATCTCCGCTTTAAATTTGCATGCTTATGACGTCATCATTATTTTTATGACAATGATGTCACCTAAATAGCCCTACTATATAACCATTTGTCCAAAAACCGTTTCTCCAAACCTTGACAGAAGATGACAAACACAGATACTACTTCGACCTCACCGTCAAAAATGAGCTCCGGCCTTGGAAAAAAAATCAGGTAATGTTTAAAATATCCAACGCCGTATACCGTATACGCCTCGGAACCTAACACTTTAATTTCATGAAGGGGCGCAGCAGAAATCGTCCATGGTGAGGAAGCGCATATCTAGCGTGGTTGCATTCTTAAAACTGATCCAAAACTTTCACTTTTCGTAGGAGTCGGTGACACCCTGCGTGGAACTATGCTCGGCACTGTTGACAACCTAGGAAACGGGATTGGCTTGCGTAGCAAGACCGATGAGATAGCACAACAGGGAAAACTGGAAATAGAGCGCGGTCTTGAAAATTGGAAGGGAGTTCCCACCACCACGGCCACCACCACGGCCGCTATCTCTCCGAGCCATTCTTCCTTTGGTCAACATGCCCACGATACGACTGGCGGCGTCGCTGGTTCAGGCGGCGCTGCACCTTATGAAGGTGTACACGGTGCTACTAAAGGAGATCCTGGACTAGGTGAGCTCGAGCACATCATGTTTGTGGCTATCTCCAACTTATCGCGAACCCACCACAAGGTTATGCCGGTGGCGATGAGCATGCTCATGCCTCTACAGGGGCGTACGGACTAGGCCCCTCATATCCTAGCCATCCCCCGATCGTAGGCACCCCACCGGAAAAACAAGGACTCGGTGCGCAACAGCCCCGGTCTACGAGAAAATTCGGTTCCGGGTTTGAACACGATAGTTCTGCCAGTAGTGGTTTGGCCGAGGGTCGAGCTCCCGACCAACAGCAGTATCCACCCCCGACGCAATATGGGGTCAGTCCTAATCAGCCGCAGGCATACCAGCCCAACACCACTGGCACTGTTCATCCAAAGACCTAGCCGATTCTCTCCGCGTGTCATCAGGATCCGGAGGTAGAACAATAGGAAGATAGTAAAATTTTTGTGTAATCCATTTACAATTCTTGAACCGCAGAGAACTTGAAGCACGCATATCTGAGAGCAGATATTAGCGAAGGTCCACCAATCTTCTGGATTTACAACTTAGGATATCCACCTTCAAATTCCTCCGCAAAGGTTTGTTGGAGTTCAGTCGATGTCGGAGGCGTTGATCGAAGTGCACAAAAGAATGGTAGGAAGCACCCCCGCAACGTTCTAAGGGCCTGTTTTCTGTTGTGTGGCTTGAGTTATAAGTTGGTGCTTGTGGTATCGCAGCTCGCCCATCCAAAATGTTAAGAGAAATGTGGCCTGCGGCTTTGCTTCTTCTAATTTGGGGGCTAATTATCGGAGAGACATTTGGCCGTAAACGGAACTGGTCGTTATATTCGGAGTCGGTGTTGTTTTGGGGATAGATGCAAGCATTTGTAGAGAATCGCACAAGGGAATTTCCTTCTCATTCATCTTCAGTCTTGGGTGGAGTGCTAGTCCGGCTAACGTCCCGCTCACAGTAACTATTATTTACGAGCTGGCGAGGTAACTTGATTACTTGAGTTATTATGGTGTACATTATTTAAGCGTACCGCGAAATCTGGGAGCGATTGGACGAGCCTCGATCTTAGCGCCTATAACATAACATCCATGTGTAGAGGAGGATGCAGCCACTTTTTCCGGTGGCAGCACCCACAGTTGATCTCATCATTCTTGACAACCTCGACATGCCCCCCTGGACCAATAACGAAATCCATTCGATTATTCTTCCGTTACTTAAAAGACACGAGGTTCACCCCCGATGGGCCAACAGTGGAATCCACCGCCAATAATTTCGCCTCGCGTCTTCTTGGTTTTCCTGGACTATGTTGTACATCAACCAATGAATATAGGCTTCGTATTAATGTGTGGCACAACCAGGACGAGGTATGTCGTATAGTACTAGTGCGGCGAAGAAGGCAATTTAAATCCCCAACATCTTTCAGAGTACCAGCTCATAGCAGAAGCAATTGCGGCATTTTATGAAAATAGTAACAAGCCTCGCGCGATGCTGGGACTTCCGGTCTTAGATCTGGGGCTTGCCCGAGTTGTCATTAGAGTCATTTTAACGGGGACAGCTCCGATATTCTACTAGACCTCATCGACTGCATTCTGATTGCCCAGTATCCCCCTGAGTTCACAAGCTAATTCCTCCCTTTATGGATGTCATCCAGTATTACAAGAGCGGGATGCGTTCTGTGAAGAATCGGCGGATCATTTTTCAGTGTTTTGAAGCCTCCAATAAGCAGTGCGAAAAGAGTGTAGATGTCATATCTCCTGCTCTACTACCTTTCTATGCTAAATGTCCTTTCTAGAACCACAAGGCGATCCCGCCATAAACGCGCAAAACCCCCAAGGTTCGAATCTGTTTGAGGCCAAGAGTTTTGCAAGGCTAAGGGGGTGACAACCTTTCCCCTTACCCTTGAGGATCTAACCTTAGGGGTTTCAAGTTTGGAACCTCATCAATATCAACCGTTTTGCGTGGCGGTAACTTAACCTGGCTAGAGCCCACAGGGGTGGACCCCGGTTCCCCCTTGACGAATCGGTACCGCGAGCGAGCAACACGCTTAAGTGTTGGAAGCTCTAAGCAGCTCTCCTTGCATAAGTCTCCTAGAGAGACTCGGGCAATTAAGATCTGAATTATTGTGCAAATAAGAAACGCTTACCAGTGGGCTTATTTCCGAACTGCACGAAAGGGTTCACTTTGACAGGTTCATTGGCAGGGAGATTTTCGTCTATCTGCATACCTGCTGAGTCGATATGCAGGGTCGCGCTGTAGATAGATCTTTCTGACAACTGCGAGGGAATTTTCAACACAACTACCTGACAAAGGTTCGAATACAATCCAGACTTCGGAGCGCTTTTGAGGATTGTATCCAACCAGGAAACATCATGGACGCCACCAGTTAGGATCGACCAGTACGAGGCAACCTCGACATGGACAAACTCGGGTAACGACGGGGCAGGAGCTTTGGTGTTTCCGAGGAACTCAAACTTTGCAGAAGGTAGAGTTTCATCACACATTCTGATGCCCCCTTCTCGCTCAAAGGGATCGTCGATGTTGAACCCCCACCATGCTACACCACGCATCCCGTCCTCGGTGATTCTTGAAGTGAATTGTTTCTGCTCGGAACCGGAGGAAATTTCGCCTGCACGCGTTGCTGTTAGGGTGCCAGTCACAGTTGGAATGGCGCCGAAAATGCCCCCAATTGTTCCCCCAATGGCAGCAGTCCAGTTGGTCTTCGATCCTGAGATACCTTTGACTTCCTTGTCGAAGGCTGGTGTACGTAAGGGTTTTATTATCTTAACATCAGCATCTTGCTCTTGAGTATCGACTGTGACTCGAACGTGGTACTGCTCGTAAGCGGCGTTTTTCGTGCTTCGTTTGCTACCAAATTTCAGTTCGATAAAGTCGATTTGGCATGTTCCAAATTTGCCTCGAGGCCGAGCCTGAGGCGACCGTACCTTAAGCCAAACATGTAAACCGATGATAGAAGGGCTTTGAGGGAGGTGCTTACCATGGTCTTTAATGCACCGGCGACGTGCAAGTCCTGAAAGATGGCTTGGACGGCGCCTTGTTCATTCGTGGCATCGCTGCAATATATCTTGGATAGCACATCAAAGGAAACCTGAGGGTGGTGGATAGATTCTCTCGATTTGTCGGGGCCCTCTGGGTCATCACCAGAGGGATCATCATCGCCCCTACCTCCTTCGTTAGAGCCTTCTTCTCTATGACTGTCATCTCCTTCCTTCCTACCTCCGTTGGAATTGCCTCCTTGTCCGCTATCCTCGCTTCCTCCTCCATTGCCTCCCCCGTTAGAAAGGGGACTTAGAGAATCATCATGGGGCTTATTCTGGGCCAAAGAGATTATGGTAGGGAACGATGTTGCACTTGATCCTGCATCAAGAAACTTTGACGCAGAAGAGAAGACAAGCTCGTTGAAGTTACAGGTATCACCATCCTTTTTGAATGTGGGGATAGGACAAGACGTTGACGGTGTGAATAGAATTGCAGAGAAAGGGGTGAGTACCTTTCCCAATTCATGAAGCAGAAGACCGTTGTTGGCCAAGCCAGCAGAAGTGAATACGTGAATCTGTTCGAGATAACCAACTCCAGCGCGAATGAGGTCTTCGTCGAATCCAGCGCATACGGCATAATCCGACTCTGGAATCCTCCAACGGCTGAAGATAGTCGCAATCTTGGCAGAGTTGCATCTCACGTGATGTAACGCATTCTCCGCTGCGAGCCAGCATGAGATGGTTTCTGTACAAATAGCGCTCGAAGTCCAAGGAATGCATTATATTTTGTTGACGCTTACCAATCTCTTGGGCACTTGAAAGTTTAGGCCTGAACTCAATCGCGTCCATGTTGACATTCGAGATCGTTCGATCACAGCCATGATTTGCTTCGTAATCGCCAACGACAGTGAATAGGGGTGAAATGGGTCTCTTGGGCTTAGTCCTGACACCTGAACCCGTGACCGGGCCCGTGATTCTGCCCTTGGGACGGAACCTAAAGAGTCCGCCGTAGATCAGTATCGATAAGGGTCATAGGGGTAATGAGAACTTACGCCGAAGGATTGGCGCTTCTCGACTCAAAATTGTTGCCTGGCGAAAGAAAGGGCGGATTACTTTGGATGGAAAAAATAGAAAAGATTCAATCTCGGAAAGACTTCAAGCAGATCGTGTACTGACCCTACGGGTGGTGGGGCGGTGGTAGTATACTGGTTTGCCGGTGGCAGGCCGGCATCTACAACTTGCCTATAGACGAGGGAGGATCAGAGTAGATATGAGTGGGTTCACTGCAGCTAATGACACTCACCCGACGCTACCAACGATAGCACCCGCGATACCCTTGTTATCTTTCTTCGGGAATTTGCCAGCGAACATTGAGTAAAGAGTCTTTGTGACTCGGAGCTGGGCACTGGATTATATAGTACCTGGCACCAGGTCATGACAAAAATGCACATTGCGTAGCTAGCACACAAAAAGGACGGCTCTTTGAGCGGCTTTGCACACATGCCATGACAGGTGTCTTATTTAAATATTCCATCCGGTAAAAATGGCGAGACACGTGTAAGGGGGAAAAAAGGCCATGAATACAGATGTACCGATAAGCGATGGTCAGCTGAGTGGGATTAGCGCCTCAGAAGCAAGGCCTGAGTATTTCAGATGACTCGATGGGATATGTCCTCGCATGCTTTGCGATACCCATGACACAAGCGGCTGAACCAGAGTCGAGGTCCCATTCAACCAAAAAAAGGATGGCTGTTCTTAGCGACGATATTTAAAGACGACTTTCAATGGATAGGCGCTGTCACCTCTCCGTGCGCTTATCGAGAGCATAAAAATCCAGAAACAGAGTCACAGGATGATGAAGCTACAACACACCTCGTCCCGTATCCTCTCTGCTTTTACGGGTGAAAGGAAAGCCCGCATCTGCATAACTGAGATCCCTGGGATACATGGGTTCAGGAAGGGTGCGTACTATATTCTGCGGAATTGTAGCTCTTGACCGAGTTGGCAATATACGAACCCTGGATAAATGGATCTTGTATATTTCTCGAAGCAATGTTCGTCGAATAAACGGTCTCGTCAATCTTGAAGTAATCGCTATGGAAGACAGCAGATGGTCGAGGTGGAGGGTGCGCGCTGGATTCTCTGCGCCGAGGATGAGGCGTGGCATACGGGCCTGGAGTGATCCATAGATGAGGAGCTGGGATTGAGGATTAACCCTGTGAAGAAGCCGAGGGAGCAGCCGTCGGCTCCTTGCCATCCCGTAGTGGGATCGAAGCAGGTCCATACGCGACATATGGACCAATAGTGGGAATAGCTGTTTCCTTCTTGAATTCTTCCAATGCGTCGTTGTTCGGGATATCAGGTAATTGAGGTGAAGGTGAAAGCGATCGCACAGGAGGGTGTGATGCTGCGAAGAAGGGAGGTGTAATGATTGATGTGTTGGATCCTTGAATAGTGACAGCAATTCAGGAAACTGTTTCGAAGCCGTGCTGGCCACGGCTGATGTGGAAGACATCGACGTCCGAGAACGAAGTCTTGTTGGTTTAGGGAAAACAGGGGGCGCTAAATACTTTGGGTTCAAAGGTGTTGGGTGGAATAATATGGAAAATCGACCGGGGCTTCATAGAGATGGAAATTTGGCCATTCAACACTTTCAACACTGACTTCTCCCGTTTGGGGTGGTGGGAGTGGCGGTTTACCCTCGTTAATCGGAGACTTGGGTGAGGTTGGAGACGTCTTGGGCGCGAATTGGGAGCGGAGCGAAGGGGGTATCAATGATAACGGAAGTGTTCGAGGGAGTTCCTCACCAGCGGCCTTTCGCTGGATAAGACGCATAGCGATCGCAAATTCGTCGATAGTGAGATGATCATCGCGGTTGTTGAGGTCCACCAAACACCTGACGCGGAGAATACATATAATCCTTCAAACGCGACGACATGATGAAACGTACCATATGTGCGCCAAATCTCCTGGCGGCAACTGGTATGCCAACATAAAATTCGTAGCTGTATCCTCATCGGTATACCCCTTCCTCTCCGAATCGAGTTTACAGAAGTAGCTGTCGAATTCTTGCTTTTGTTGAGGTGTCACGTCCCATTCTTTGTCGCTTGGCTTTGGTGATGGCGAGCCGCTCCTTGATGCCGGAGGGGATGGGTGTGATCCGGGAGAGGACGTCGACGCAATCCGCAGCAAAGGCTTGGAACGATGGGAACGAGAGATATATACCTCCTGCGGCAGAAGGTCTGAAATCTGGAGGTCGGCGAATTGCTGATAGAAATCTTGCGGTATTGAGGAAGGTATGGTGAAAATGTAACATGCTTGTAGCGCATGGATAAGGTACATCCCCAAAGCGAACTCTTGAAACTCCAGTGAGCCCCGCTGACTCTTGTCGACGGGGTTGCTGCAATTCCATCATCAGTTGATATCCTGCAGTACGGGAAAACGAACTAACCGGATCTTACAGAGGTATGCATAAGATAGATTGGGGGTCATAAAGGCGTCCATCACCTTATCGCCTGTATCATGGTGGTAAGGGTATTACTCGCAGACAAAAGAAATATGCTGCTCACCCTCCAGGTAACCGTCAACAAGTCCAGCACGGGCGAATATTTTCCTGTAGTCTCGCACCTCGTCGGGTTTGATGCGGGGGATTTATGGAGGA
>Ga0307517_10007226_pt1 | contig 16257 bp, 14 predicted proteins | sample 23_EM_MG_FD_194515 | JGI IMG/M metagenome (GOLD analysis project Ga0307517, IMG submission 194515) | Populus trichocarpa ectomycorrhiza microbial communities from riparian zone in the Pacific Northwest, United States - 23_EM | ecosystem: Host-associated > Plants > Roots > Unclassified | place... | reverse complement strand
GTACGCCGAGCCCAACTCCCGTACCGACAGGGCGAGATTCGCCGGGTCGGTGGTCCGGGCGCAGACCGCGCCCTTGGCGTCGCCGCTGAGCCGCCACCGCCCCTCGTTCCAGGGACAGAAGGAATCGGCGACCTCAAGGACGACATCCACCGCCGACGCGTAGGTCCGTGCCTCCAGCGCCGAGCCGACATCCACCAGGCGGGCGAAGAGGCCCTCCTGGGTGCCCACCCCGCACCGCCCGACATCCGAGACCAGGTGCAACAGCGGATCATCGGCCGGCCGGTTTGCGGCGACGATCTTCGAGGTCAGGTCGATCCCGAAGAGATAACGCCACAGCGCCGCACGGACCACCGGATCCAGCGCGTCGAGATCGCGCACGATCACCGTGCCCTCCGGCCCGCGCGGCCCCCACTCCGGCTTCACCGCATAGCGCGCGTACCCCCGCACCTCCCCGTCCACCTCGGCGAGCACGCACTGCCGTTCGCTCGCCCCCCTGCGGGCGGTCGGCGCGTCGACCAGAGCGTGGCGCTCCCAGCCCGGCCGGCGGGCGAGCAGCCCGGGGCGACTGGTCGCCAGCTGCCCGTAGACGGCCTCGCAGGCCTCCAGGCCTTCCTCCAGGCCGACCAGGCGCAGGCGTACGCCGTCGACGCCTTCCGGCAGCGCCAGCCGCACTCGCGTCGTGTCGATCTCGAGCCCCACCTCCTCGCTGGCCACCCCGTACCCGAACCGGCCGTAGATCTCCGGCTCGGAGGCGGTCAGCACCGCGAGCGCCTCACCGCGCTCCCGTACGTCGTCCAGCTGCCGCCGCATCATGGCGGTCAGCAGCCCGCGCCGCCGGTGTGTGGGCTGGACGCTCACCGCGGTCACACCGGCCGCGGGTACGAGCGCGCCGCCCGGCACCGACAGCCGGAAGGAGAAGGCGCCGGCGCTGCCGACGATCGCGTCGCCGTCCCAGGCGGCGATGGATCGCTCGGGCTCGTTGACGGACTTCCAGAACGCCCGGTGCTCGGCCACGAAGCTTCCGCCGAAGGCGCGGTCGATCCCGTCGAACCAGTGCTCCCACTGCCCGGGCTCAAGATTCCTCAAGTCAACAGTCATTGCCCCTCAGTAGCACCCGGCCCGCCGCCCGTGCGACCGTATTTCCACGGCCATTTCGTCCGCCGCGAATCGACGCACCGGCGAATCGCTGGGTAGGGTCGCCGGAACATGGCACAGCGCGCCGCGGGAGACAGCCCGATGGCCCGGTGGCGTAGGACGCTGCACCGGGCCCGTGTCGGCGTGCGCAAGACGGGGGTCGACTACTTCCGCGGCGAGGGCTCGGACTGGCTGATCCTGTCCGTACTCATGCTGAGCGTGCCCGCCATCGCCTGGGGCACCGTCGCCAGCCCCGTGTGGTGCCCGCCGACCACCCTTGTGCTCCCGATCCTGGTCGGCGGCCTGCTCCTGCGCCCCTCCAGCCTGCTCCTCCTCTACGCGGCCTCGGCGGCCGCCCTGGTGGTGGAATCGGCCAGCTTCGCCCCGTACGTGAACGGGCTCGGCCCGGTCACCCCGGGCGTGGTGCTCGTGGTGAGCGCCGTGGCCTTCGCCGGGCTGCTGATCGCGCAGTTCCGCAGCCGGGTCGGCGTGCCGTGGCGGGGCGGCGGGACGATGCTGTTCGACCTGCGCGAACGCATCCGCGTACAGAGCCGGCTGCCGATGCTGCCGCCGGGCTGGCACGCCGAGATGGCGCTGCGCCCGGCCGGCGGCCAGTCCTTCTCCGGCGACTTCGTGGTGGCCACCCGCACCTCCGGCGGCCGGGTCCTGGAGGCCGTGCTCACCGACGTCTCCGGCAAGGGCATGGACGCCGGGTCGCGCGCGCTGCTGCTGTCCGGGGCCTTCGGCGGCCTGCTGGGCTCGCTGCCGCCGCACGCGTTCCTCACGGCCGCCAACGGCTATCTGCTCCGGCAGAACTGGGACGAGGGCTTCGCCACCTCCGTACACCTCGTCCTGGACCTGGAGTCCGGCGACTACGAGCTGCTGTCCGCCGGCCACCTGCCCGGCGTCCAGCTCAGCTCCGGCACCGGCCGCTGGGAGGAGAAGGCCGCCGAGGGCCCGCTGCTGGGCATCTACGACGGCGCCGAGTTCCACGGCGTGAAGGGCACCCTGCGCTCCGGCGACGTGCTCCTGCTCTTCACCGACGGCCTGGTCGAGGCCTCCGGGCGGGACATCTCCGAGGGCATCGACCGGCTCATCGGTGAGGCCGACCGCTATGTCGCCCACGGCTTCCGGGGCGCGGCCTGGCAGCTGATCGAGGCCGTCGCCAAGAACGTCAACGACGACCGGGCGCTGCTCATAGTGTGCCGGGACTGACCTTCCGGCTCTCCGCCCTGAACGCCCACCCCATCCCCGGCTCCACCGCCCACCGGAACACCCGCCGCACCGGCGCCGTGCACAGCGCCGTCACCACCGCCGCCGCGATGACCGTCACCGCCACCTCGCCGGGCGCGCTGTGCAGCCAGCCGTACGTGTGGAACCAGCCCGCGTAGCCCACGCCCTTGATCAGCAGCCCGTGCAGCAGGTAGCCGTACAGCGTCCCCGCGCCCAGCGCCGTGAACCACATCCGGCGGTGCGGCACCCACGCGAGAAAACACGCCGTGAGCAGGACCGACACCCCGAAGAGCCCGGCCGTCACGACCGGGCCGGCCCACCACGGCTCCCCGTTCTGCCGCGCGCCGCTGTCGTGGTAGAGCCACCCCGTGTCCAGGCCCGCTCCGGCCGCCCAGTACGCGACCGCGAGGGCGCCGAGCACGACCGGCACCGACAGGATCCGGATTTCGCGCCTGCGCAAGACGTGGAAGTGCTCCGGCCTCAGACGCAGCCCCAGGACGAAGAACGGCAGGAACTGCAGGACGCGCTGCAGGTCGAGGGCGCCGCCCATGCCGGGCGAGGCCGAGGCCAGCGCGGCGATCACGAGGGCGAGGGTCAGCGGGTGGCGTACGACCCGCCAGAGCGGGGTGGTCAGCCGCCAGATGAACAGCGCGAGCAGGAACCAGGTCAGATACAGCGGGTCGATGAGGCTGAAGGGCGGGTTGGGCGCGTCGCCGGCCGCGAGGTCGAACAGCGAGTAGACGGTCTGGAAGACGAGGTACGGGACCACGACACCGGCGATCAGCCGCTTCACGCGGTCCGGCCGGAGGTCGAAGTTCCGGGAGAAGTGGCCGGAGATGATGACGAAGGCCGGCATGTGGAAGGCGTAGACGAAGAGGTACAGGCCCTCGGTGGTTCTGCTGTCGCCCTTGAGCAGGTCCCAGGAGTGCCCCATCGCCACAAGGACGATGGCCAGGTACTTGGCGTTGTCGAAGAAGGCGTCACGCTGTGTCGTCCGCACCACCTCCGGTCTGCCCGGGGGCAGTGTGTCGGTGGTGTTCGTACGTTGGGGCGGGAACGTCTGGGTCACCATGCCGAGCGAGCGCTTCCTCGTGGATTCTTCCCGGGAATCGGGATATCGGCGCTGCTACCCGGTCATGCGGTGCCTACACACTGTCCGGTTGGCTGGTAAATGTCCCCGCATATAACGCTTGAAGAGGGCATTTCACCCACGCCCGATCGGGAACTCATGAGGCAATTAAGTGTGTTCGGGAAGGGGTTGGGAGATACTCAAATTCGAAAGCCCGCAATCGCCGGTACGCCCGGTACGCCCCCCGGGGGGTCACGGTGTCAGTGCTTGGTGGGACGATGGACGACGCTGAGGCGTTCCGACCGAGGATGTGATCGGCTGTGGCCATCTCACTGTCCGTAGTGCTGTTGTTGGCGATCGTCCTGATCGTCATGATAAGGGGCAAATCGCTCAAAGCCGGGCCGGCCATAGTGGCCATCCTGTTCGGCTTCTTCCTCGCCTCGACGGGGATGGCGCCCTCAATCACCAAATTCCTGAACTCGCTGGCCGACTCCATCAACTCGATCAACTTCTGAGACGGCGTCAGGCGGCTGCGGTGGCCTCGGGTGCATCGGGTGTGACGATCCGGCGCAGGGCGGCAGCGCGCTCCTGAGGGCAACGAGCCGTCAGCAGCGCCGCCAGTACGGCGATCCGGGCCTGCCCGGCCCGTAGCGTCCCCGACAGCACCGCGCCCGCCGCGGCCAGGTCCACCGCTCCGCCACCGGTGTACATCGGCGCCACCGGCCCCGCCGCCACCCGCGTGCTCACCGCGACCAGCACCCCGGCCGCCACGGCCCGCTCCACCGCGGCCACGAACTCCGGCGTCGCGTTGCCCGCCCCCGTGCCGACCAGCACGATGCCCTGCGCGCCCGCGGCCAGCGCGGCCTCGAACAGCACCGGGTCCGCGTCGACGTGATGCATCACGACATCCACCCGCGGCGTACGTCCGGCATCGCCGTCGACGGCGGGAACCGGCAGCACCTCCGCGCGCTCCCGCGGCTGCCCCCACGCGATCTCCCCGAACTTCACCCGCCCCAGCGGCTGCCCCGACGGGTCGGCGAACGCGCCGCGCGGGTCCAGTGTGTGCGCCTTCAGCGTGCCCCGGGCGGCGTGCACGAAGCCGCCGAAGGCGATCACCACGCCGATGTCCCGGCCGGTCGCCGCCGTCAGCATCGCGTCGTACAGATTCCCCGCCGCGTCCCCGTCCACCGAGTCCAGCGGCAGCTGCGCCCCCGTGAACACGACCGGCCTGCGGTCGTGGTGGTGCAGGTCGAGCAGGAAGGCCGACTCCTCCATGGTGTCCGTGCCGTGCGTCACCACGACCCCGTCCACCGACGGGTCCGCGAGCACCTCGTGCACCGTGCGCAGCAGCTCAAGCTGCTGCGCCGTCGTCAGCTGCGAGCTGTTCACCGTGAACAGGTCCCGGACGCTCACCTCCACGCCGTCGGGCAGCGCGGTCCCCGCGAGCACCTCGCCGCCGGCGGCCTCCGCCGCGTACCCGGTGCCCTGCCAGCGGCTGGCTATGGTCCCGCCGGTGCCGATCACGACGACGCGCTTCACGCTTCCCTTGCTCATACAACAAGGATATGTGACAAGTCGAGCGATTTGCTGCCAATCTAAGCGCGTAGAGTTCCGATCTGTGGTGGATACTGCCCCCATGGACGCCATCGACAGAGCAATCTTGCGCGAACTCCAGGCCGACGGTCGCCTCACCAACCAGGAACTCGCCGCCCGCGTCGGCCTCACCCCCTCCCCCTGCCTCCGCCGCGTCCGCCAGCTCGAAGAGGACGGCGTCATCCGCGGCTACCGAGCCGTCGTCGACCCGGTCTCCGTCCGGCGAGGCTTCGAGGTGTTCGTCACCGTCGAGGTCCGCAACGACCGGGACTCCGTCGACGCCTTCGAAACCGCGCTCCAGGCCATCCCCGACATCGTCGAGGCCTACCGCCTCTACGGCACCCCCGGCTGCCTGCTGCGCGTCGCCGTCGCCGACTCCGCCGCCTTCGAGCGCTTCTGGCACGACACCCTCATCACCCTGCCCGGAGTCAATGACGTCAACTCCCAGCTCGTCATGACGCGCATCAAGTCCCCGGAAGGCGTCCCCGTCGCCTGACGCCCCTACGCCCTGCCCCTACGCCTGCCCCCGCCCCAGCGCCTCCCGCACGGCCTCCTCGCTGCGCCCCACCACCGCCGACCCGTCCTCCGCCGTGATGATCGGCCGCTGGATCAGCCGCGGATGCCCCGCCAAAGCCCCGATCCACCGCTCCCGCTCGCCCGCCTCCCGCGGCCAGTCCTTCACCCCCAGCTCCTCCGCCTCCGCCTCCTGCGTACGCACGATGTCCCACGGCTCCAGCCCCAGCCGCCCCAGCACCGCCCGCAACTCCTCCGCACTCGGCGGATCCTCCAGATACCGCCGCACGGTGTAGGCCGCGCCTTCCTCGTCCAGCAGTTTCACCGCGGCCCGGCACTTCGAGCAGGCGGGATTGACCCAGATCTCCATGCCACGCACCTTAGGACGGCTGCGACCTTGCGCCCGGCAACCCCTCGCGCTACCACCGCCGAAGCCCGGACGCGGCAGCGTCACAGGCAGCGGCACTCACCAGTCGCGCCACTCATCGGTGATCTCATGCGCCCCGATACCGTTCCTCGCCGCGAGAGCGGGGATGTCGATGCCGTGCTCCTCCAGCGTCCCGTCGATGAACTCACACAGTTGCTCGCGCTCCCCGGTCTCGTATCCCCCGCCCCCGTGCTCCTTGTTGATCGCGTTGAGCGCCAGGACCGCCCGCTTGACGACCGCGAAGACCTCGTCGTCGGAAGGCCTGCGCAGAGCCAGCACCTCACCCTCGAAAGACCCCAACGCCGCATCCGTGGCCCGCAGCAGTGACTCGGGGAAGAGCCGACCCATGAAGGCCTCCTCCACCGCCAAGGCGCCGGCCGCAACCTCTCGGGCTTCCTCCGCGACACTGTCCCGCCAGAGATCCGATGGCTTGATCGTCATGCCGCGACCGTAGCCCGGCCCACTGACAACGCCCTTTGCGGAAGCGGCTCCGAACCGTCGGTATCACGCCCGACGCGGGGACGAGCGGCAGGTCATGATTGCGGAGTTCGGTACGAGGGTGAGAAGCACGTGGGGGTGGGGCAGATGCTTTGGTACGTGCTGGCGCCGAGCGCTCTGATGTCGGTGCTCGGGGCGGTGGGCGGAGTCGCCGCCGTCAGAAGGGGATGGGTGCTTCCGTGGTTGCGCCCGAGAACCCTCCGGCCCCGGCTGTGGGGGTACGGGGTGCTGCTGATGTCGGCTTTTCTCGCTGCCCAGGTGGTGGACGGGGCAGTTGCCGGCCTGCACCCACAGCTCCTGGTCATCGGTGGGGGCTTCGTGCTGTTCCTGATCGGGTCGGGGCTGATGCTGGCCTCGCAGCAGCCAGGACGGACCGGCTGAGGAGCGGGCGACGGGAATCGAACCCGCGCAGCTGGTTTGGAAGATCGCGTAACCGGATGCGGCCTGAGCTGGGGAGACGGGCCTAGCCGACGCTTAGGGGGCCGGTCTGGCGGTCTGGCGCCTCCTGTGATCGCCTGGCCTGTCGAACCCTGTACCAGACGGCCCAGCACGCGATGATCAGTCCGACGGTCAAGCCGCCCAGCGCCACGGGGTTGCCTTCCGCGGCCCTGCCCCAAATGCCTCGGGACAGGTAGAGCTGACTGGCGATGAACACAAGCCAGCCCCAATGTCCTCGGCTGACCAGCCATCGGCGGGTTGCTCCAGCAGCGGCTCTTATGGCCATCAGGTCCCCTCTCGGGCGGCGGGCACGGAGGGCTGATTCGGGCGCAACAAAGACAAAGGCCCAGGTGGTGGGATTCGCTCCCTCACCTGGGCCTTCGCCATGTGGAGCGGGCGACGGGAATCGAACCCGCGTAGCTAGTTTGGAAGACTAGGGCTCTACCATTGAGCTACGCCCGCAACGGCCAGTCATTCTGGCACACGCATCGTAGCCGATCGAGCCGGTTGTCGTTGACGCGGGAGTCCCGGCGCAATATGGGCAGCCAGGGTGTGCGGAGGCATGTACTCTACGTGTCGCACTGACGGGGTGTGGCGCAGCTTGGTAGCGCGTCCGCTTTGGGAGCGGAAGGTCGTCGGTTCGAATCCGGCCACCCCGACCAGTAGGACCAGTAGGGACCGGTCCAGTAATGAGCCGGGGCTGTTCTCGGGCGCGGCCGGGGGCGGCGGCGTGGTACCGGTAGGATGGGTCGTCGGCCCCCGGTGTACGGCACGCGCACAGTGTGACCGGTAGATCGAGATCGCAAGGGAATGTGATCGGGATCGGCGCCGGAGAGCCCCCATCAACGTAAAGCCCCAAGGAGACCCAACCGTGAAGAGCGCCGTCGAGACTCTGAACCCGACCCGGGTTCGACTCACTGTCGAGGTGCCCTTCGAGGAGCTCAAGCCCAGCCTCGACGCGGCGTACAAGAAGATCAACCAGCAGGTGTCGGTGCCGGGCTTCCGTAAGGGCAAGATCCCTGCGCGCGTCATCGACCAGCGGTTCGGCCGTGGCGCGGTCCTCGAAGAGGCCATCAATGACGCGCTGCCGAAGTTCTACACGGAGGCGGTCAACGAGGGTGAGCTGAATGTCCTCGGTCAGCCGGATGTGGACATCACCGAGTTCAACGACGGCAACGAGCTGAAGTTCACCGCCGAGGTGGACATCCGCCCGACGATCGAGATCCCGGACTACTCGGGCATCGAGGTCACGGTGGACGCCATCGAGATCTCGGACGAGGACGTCGACAAGTCGCTGGAGCAGCTCCGCGAGCGCTTCGCGTCGACGAGCCCGGTGGAGCGCGCGGCCGCCGAGGGCGATGTCGTGGTGGTCGACCTGGAGGCCTCGGTCGACGGCGAGGTGCTGGAGGACGGCGTCGCCAAGGGCGTCAGCTACACCATCGGCTCGGGCCAGCTGCTCGACGGGATCGACGAGGCCGTGACGGGCCTGGAGGCCGGCGGTACGGCGACCTTCACGTCGGAGCTGAAGGGCGGCTCGGCGGCCGGTCAGGACGCGTCGGTCAAGGTCGAGGTCACGGCCGTGCAGGCGCGTGAGCTGCCGGAGCTGGACGACGACTTCGCGCAGCTGGCGAGCGAGTTCGACACGCTTGAGGAGCTGCGCGCGGACAGCGTGAAGCGCCTGACGCGGATCAAGCAGTACGACCAGGCCACGCAGGCCCAGGAGAAGGTGCTCGACGCCCTCCTGGAGCTCACCGAGGTCCCGCTGCCGGAGAAGCTCCTCAAGGACGAGATCGAGACCCGTACGCACAACCTGGAGCACCACCAGTTCGAGCCGATGGGCCTGACCTGGGAGACCTTCCTGGAGCGCGAGGGCAAGACCCGCGAGGAGTACGACGCGGAGGTCGAGGAGCAGTCCAAGAAGGGCATCAAGACCCAGTTCGTGCTCGACGAGCTGGTGTCGAAGGAGAAGCTGTCGGTCAACCAGGAGGAGCTCACCGAGCACCTCATGCGCCGTGCGGCCTCCTCCGGCATGAGCCCGGACCAGTTCGCGCAGGCGGTCGTCGAGGGCGGCCAGGTGCCGCTGCTCGTCGGTGAGGTCGCGCGCGGCAAGGCGCTGGCCGTGGTCGTGGAGGCGGCGAAGGTCGTCGACACCAACGGCGAGGTCGTCGACCTCGAGGACGACGAGGACGAGACCGGCGAGACGGTCGAGGCGGCCGCCGAGGCCGTTGCCGAGGACGAGTCCACCGAGGCCTGATCCTCCATGTGATGTACAGAGCGGGCCCGGACGTGCACACGCGTCCGGGCCCGTCCCTGTTCCCGTACCACCACCCTGCGCTCAGAGCGAACAGTTCCGCGTAGGGGATTGCTGGGCCCCACCTGCGCGTTAGGGTCCGTAAGTACGGGGGCAGAGTGCTTTCGCTCCGCCCACGAGAAGACCCTGTGACGGCTGACGGCCGTCCGACAACGAGCAGGTGGATACGTGACGCTTCCGATGCCTTCCGCCGCCGGCGAGCCGACCTTCGGTGGCCTCGGCGACCAGGTCTACAACCGGCTGCTCAACGAGCGGATCATCTTTCTCGGCCAGGCGGTCGACGACGACATCGCCAACAAGATCACCGCGCAGCTGCTCCTCCTTGCCGCCGACCCGGACAAGGACATCTACCTCTACATCAACAGCCCCGGCGGCTCGGTGACGGCGGGCATGGCGATCTACGACACCATGCAGTTCATCCCGAACGACGTGGTCACCATCGCGATGGGCCTCGCGGCCTCGATGGGCCAGTTCCTGCTGACCGCCGGCGCCCCCGGCAAGCGCTTCGCGCTGCCGAACACCGACATCCTGATGCACCAGCCGTCGGCCGGCCTGGCCGGTTCGGCCTCGGACATCAAGATCCACGCGGAGCAGCTGCTGCGTACGAAGAAGCGGATGGCCGAGCTGATCGCCCAGCACTCCGGCCAGTCCATCGAGGCGATCACCCGTGACTCCGACCGTGACCGGTGGTTCTCCACCGAGAAGGCCAAGGAGTACGGCCTGATCGACGACGTCATCACGCACGCCGCCAATGTGCCGGGCGGCGGCGGCACCGGGGCCTGAGATCGCCCACAGCCCCATACCCGCCTCCCAGCCCCTGCCTTTCCCCAGGACGGTGAACGTGAACACGACCCCCAGCAACATCCCCGGCGGCAGCCTCTACGACCGCATGACGCCCGCCGAGGCCCGCTACATCGTTCCGCGTTTCGTGGAGCGCACCTCGCAGGGCATCCGCGAGTACGACCCGTACGCGAAGCTCTTCGAGGAGCGGGTGATCTTCCTCGGCGTCCAGATCGACGACGCCTCCGCCAACGACGTCATGGCGCAGCTGCTGTGCCTGGAGTCGATGGACCCCGACCGTGACATCTCGGTCTACATCAACAGCCCCGGCGGCTCCTTCACGGCTCTGACGGCGATCTACGACACGATGCAGTTCGTGAAGCCGGACATCCAGACGGTCTGCATGGGCCAGGCCGCCTCCGCCGCCGCCGTGCTGCTGGCGGCGGGCACCCCCGGCAAGCGCATGGCGCTGCCGAACGCCCGCATCCTGATCCACCAGCCGTACAGCGAGACCGGCCGCGGTCAGGTCTCCGACCTGGAGATCGCCGCGAACGAGATCCTGCGGATGCGCGCGCAGCTGGAGGACATGCTCGCCAAGCACTCCACCACTCCGCTCGACCAGATCCGGGACGACATCGAGCGCGACAAGATCCTCACCGCCGAGGGCGCGCTCACCTACGGTCTGATCGACCAGATCGTCGCCACCCGTAAGACCTCCAGCGCGGCGGTCTGAGGAACAAGGCAGTCGCCAGGCAGGCGCAAGCCAGGCGTAAGGCAGGCATAAGCCCCTCTTGGACCGGCTCGGAAGGCGCGAGGTAGCGCAGCTCACGACCCAGTCGGTTCAAGGGGGGCCCGTACGGGGGTCCCGGCAAGGTACCGTCGATAGGCAAGCACCAGGATCCGTCGAGGCAGACGGGACCCAGGCGAAGGGGAAACACCTCGTGGCACGCATCGGTGACGGCGGCGACCTGCTGAAGTGCTCATTCTGCGGAAAGAGCCAGAAGCAGGTGAAGAAGCTCATCGCAGGGCCCGGTGTGTACATCTGCGACGAGTGCATCGACCTCTGCAACGAAATCATCGAGGAGGAGCTCGCCGAGTCCTCCGAGGTGCGCTGGGAAGACCTTCCCAAGCCGCGCGAGATCTACGAGTTCCTGGAGAGCTACGTCGTCGGCCAGGAGCCGGCGAAGAAGGCGCTCTCCGTCGCGGTCTACAACCATTACAAGCGCGTCCAGGCCGGCGAGAACAACAGCGGACGCGGACACGACGACGCCATCGAGCTCGCCAAGTCCAACATCCTGCTCCTCGGCCCGACCGGCTCCGGCAAGACCCTGCTCGCGCAGACCCTGGCCCGGATGCTGAACGTGCCGTTCGCCATCGCGGACGCCACGGCGCTGACCGAGGCGGGCTATGTCGGCGAGGACGTCGAGAACATCCTGCTGAAGCTGATCCAGGCGGCGGACTACGACGTCAAGAAGGCCGAGACCGGGATCATCTACATCGATGAGATCGACAAGGTCGCCCGTAAGAGTGAAAATCCTTCGATCACCCGGGATGTGTCCGGTGAGGGCGTCCAGCAGGCCCTGCTGAAGATCCTGGAGGGGACCACGGCCTCCGTGCCCCCGCAGGGCGGGCGCAAGCACCCCCACCAGGAATTCATCCAGATCGACACGACGAACGTCCTCTTCATCGTCGGCGGCGCCTTCGCCGGGCTGGAGAAGATCATCGAGTCCCGCGCGGGTGCCAAGGGCATCGGCTTCGGCGCCACGATCCGCTCCAAGCGCGAGATCCAGGCCTCCGACCAGTTCCAGGAGGTCATGCCCGAGGACCTGGTCAAGTTCGGCATGATCCCCGAGTTCATCGGCCGTCTGCCGGTCATCACCAGCGTCCACAACCTGGACCGCGAGGCGCTCCTCCAGATCCTCATCGAGCCGCGCAACGCGCTCGTCAAGCAGTACCAGCGGCTCTTCGAACTCGACGGCGTGGAGCTGGAGTTCGAGCGCCCGGCGCTTGAGGCGATCGCCGACCAGGCCATCCTCCGCCAGACCGGCGCGCGCGGCCTGCGCGCCATCATGGAGGAGGTGCTGATGTCCGTGATGTACGAGGTCCCGTCCCGCAAGGACGTCGCCCGGGTCGTCATCACCGAGGATGTCGTTCACTCGAACGTGAACCCCACGCTGGTGCCGCGCGAGCCCCGGATCATCGGCAAGGGCGAGCAGAAGAGCGCGTAGCGCTCAGCGCGTACGTACGCAGAGGGGGCGCCCGGAGAAGTCCGGGCGCCCCCTTCGCGCTGTCGCGGGGCCTTTACTTGGCTACGCGGATCTCGTTGCGGATCTTGGCCGTGGTCTCGGCCCACTCGCTCACCGAGGGGTTCGAGACGGTGCCGGTGATGTCGGTGTTCGCGTACGCGACGACGGCGATGGTGCTGTCGTCCGCCCAGGCGCAGTACGGCATCGCCACGTCGCCCGAGCCGACCGTGCCGCACTTCATGCTGTCGCCGTCGAAACCGGAGGGGTGCTGGTCGGTCGCCGAGCCTCCGCCGGAGGTCGAGAGGGCCTTGAGCATCGCGGTCATGGCCGCGGCGGGGTCGTACACGTCCCCGTAGCCGCCGCCGATCGAGATCTGGGCATTGGTGGCCTTGTACTGGGCGGTGTAGCCCTTGCCGTTCTTGATGCCGCTGTCCGACGTGCCGTTCGACGTGTTGTTCGTCTCGGCGTTCGCCTTGGAGTACTTGCCGTCCAGGATGGTGGCCGGAGCAGTCAGCGTGTAGCCACCGCCGCTGCTGCCGCTGCCGCTCGCGAAGACCGCGATCCCGCCGCCGATCAGCCCCAGAGCGACCACCGCGCCCACCACGATGCCGATGACCTTGCCCTTGCCGCCGCTCGGGGGCGGCGGGGCGCCCCAGGTGGTCTGGCCGTAGGGAGGCTGCTGGCCGTACGGCTGCGTCCCGTAGGGGGCGGGCTGCTGCGGATAGCCCTGCTGCGGCGGATAGCCGTAGCCCGGGGCCGGGGCCGGGGCGGCGGCCTGCTGGGGCGGGTAGCCGTAGCCAGGGGCCGGCTGCGCCTGCGGCGGGCCGAGCGGGCCGGGCTGTGGTGGCTGCTGGGGGTAGCCGGGTTGTCCCCCGTAGCCAGGCTGGCCGCCGTAACCCGGCTGCGGCGGCGGCTGGTTGAAGCTCATGTGAGATCCCCTCGTGACACTGCTGTCTCGCAGACATCCTCGCGGATTGTTTAAGCCGTCCTTACAGCGGGGCTGTGAGGGATTGGTAACGGATCGTCAGCCGCTGATCGTGACCCGCGTCGCCTGCCATACGCGGCCGGTGAGTTGGACGACATCGTCCAGCGTGGTGGATCCCGCCTGCCGCATCACCGTGACCAGGCCGACGGTGTCGGTGTCCGCCCAGGCGCATTGGAGTACCCGCAGCGGGCCCATTTTGAATTCCATGCACTTCACGACCACGTCGCTGCTCAGGCCCTTCGGCCTGAACAGCCTGGGCGCGGCGACCTTGATGATGCCTACCTTCTGCGCCCCCTCCATCGCGGAGTCGACGGCCGCCCCGGGGTCGTGCACATCACCCCAGGCGCCCTCCAGCGAGAGGCTGCTGCTGCCGTCCTGGTACTCCGCCGACATTTCGTGCTTGACGCTCATCCATCGGGGCTTCGTGCCGTGCGGAATGACGAATGCGACGACAGGCGAGGCTTTGCCACGCCTCTCGTACCCGCCTGTCAGCTTTTTCGGAGCCGTCAGCCCGTAACGCGACTTCTGGCTCTCCGCGCCGCTGTCCCTGCCGCTCAGCGCGAAGGCGCCGACGCCCGCTCCCGCCCCCGCGAGCAGGAGTGCGAGCACGACGCCCGTCAGTATCGGATTCCGTCTTCGTGGGCCCTCGGCCATCGGAACTTCCCCTCCCCGTCCGCTCCGTCATGATCGCGTCATTATGCGTTCGTAAGGGGTCCCCGGGCCCCCTTAGACTGGCGTGGTGACCGAGAACACTCAGCAGCCAGCAGCCACCCCCACCGAATTGCCGACCCAGTACGCGCCGGCCGAGGTAGAGGGGCAGCTGTACGAGCGCTGGGTAGAGCGTGGTTACTTCGAGGCGGACGCGAAGAGCGAGAAGAAGCCGTACACGATCGTCATTCCGCCGCCGAACGTCACGGGCAGCCTGCACCTGGGGCATGCCTTCCAGCACACGCTGATGGACGCCCTCACCCGCCGTAAGCGGATGCAGGGTTACGAGGCGCTGTGGCTGCCCGGCATGGACCACGCCGGGATCGCGACCCAGAACAAGGTCGAGCAGCAGCTCGCCGAGGAGGGTAAGTCCCGCCACGATCTGGGGCGTGAGGCGTTCGTCGAGCGCGTGTGGCAGTGGAAGGAAGAGTACGGCGGCAAGATCCTGGGCCAGATGCGGCGCCTGGGCGACGGGGTGGACTGGTCGCGTGAGCGGTTCACGATGGACGAGGGGCTGAGCCGCGCCGTCCAGACGATCTTCAAGAAGCTGTACGACGACGGGCTGATCTACCGCGCCGAGCGCATCATCAACTGGTGTCCGCGCTGCCTGACGGCGATCTCGGACATCGAGGTCGAGCACGAGGACCGCGACGGCGAGCTGGTCTCCATCCGTTACGGCGACGGCGAGAACTCGATCGTCGTCGCGACCACCCGCGCCGAGACGATGCTCGGTGACACCGCGGTCGCCGTCCACCCGGACGACGCGCGGTACGCGCACCTCATCGGCACCGAGGTCGAGCTGCCGCTGACCGGCCGCCGGATCCCGGTCGTCGCGGACGAGCATGTCGACCCGGAGTTCGGCACGGGCGCGGTCAAGGTGACCCCGGCGCACGACCCGAACGACTTCGAGATCGGCCAGCGGCACGGCCTGCCGTCGCTGACGATCATGGACGACCACGCGCGGATCACCGTCCACGGCCCGTTCCAGGACATGGACCGGCTGGAGGCCCGCGACGCCGTCGTCGGCGCGCTGCGCTCGCAGGGGCGGATCGTCGCGGAGAAGCGTCCGTACGTCCACGCGGTCGGCCACTGCTCGCGCTGCAAGACGATCATCGAGCCCCGGCTGTCGCTCCAGTGGTGGGTCAAGGTCGGCCCGCTCGCGCAGGCCGCCGGTGACGCGGTCCGCGACGGCCGGGTCAGGATCCACCCGCAGGAGATGTCCGGCCGGTACTTCCAGTGGGTCGACAACATGCACGACTGGTGCATCTCGCGCCAGTTGTGGTGGGGTCACCGCATCCCCGTCTGGTACGGCCCGGACGGCGAGGTCGTCTGTGTCGGCCCCGACGAGCAGCCGCCGGCGGGGGAGGGCTGGACACAGGACTCCGATGTCCTGGACACCTGGTTCTCCTCGGGCCTGTGGCCGTTCTCGACCCTCGGCTGGCCCGAACAGACCCCGGATCTGGAGAAGTTCTACCCGACCGACGTCCTGCTGACCGGCCACGACATCATCTTCTTCTGGGTCGCCCGGATGATGATGTTCGGCCTGTACGCGATGGACGGCGTCGCGCCCTTCCACACCATCGCCCTCACCGGGCTGGTCCGCGACGAGCGCGGCAAGAAGATGTCCAAGTCCTTCGGCAATGTCGTCGACCCGCTCGACTGGATGGACGCGTACGGGTCCGACGCCCTGCGCTTCACCCTCGCGCGCGGCGCCAACCCCGGCACCGACGTCCCGATCGGCGAGGACTGGGTCAAGTCCGCCCGTAACTTCACCAACAAGATCTGGAACGCGACGCGCTTCGCCCTCATGAACGGCGCGACCGTCGAGGGCCCGCTGCCGCCCGCCGAGGAGATGTCGGCGGCCGACCGCTGGATCCTGTCCCGGCTGGGCGCCACCGTCGCCGAGACGGACGCGCTCTACGAGGACTACCAGTTCGCCAAGCTCAGCGACGCCCTCTTCCACTTCGCGTGGGACGAGGTCTTCGACTGGTACGTCGAGCTGTCCAAGACCACCTTCATCGCGGGCGGCCGTCCGGCCGAGGTCTCCGGCCGCGTCCTCGGCGAGGTCCTGGACGTCCTGCTGCGCCTGCTGCACCCCGTCGTCCCCTTCGTCACCGAGACGCTGTGGACGACGCTCACCGGCCGCGAGTCCCTCGTCATCGCCGACTGGCCGGCGGATTCCGGCTTCCGGGACCCGGCGGCGGAGCGCGAGATCGCCGCCGTCCAGTCCCTCATCACCGAGGTCCGCCGCTTCCGCGCAGACCAGGGCCTCCAGCCCGGCCAGAAGGTCCCCGCGCGGCTGGCCCTGGGCACCACCGGGCT
>Ga0307517_10007225_pt1 | contig 16257 bp, 16 predicted proteins | sample 23_EM_MG_FD_194515 | JGI IMG/M metagenome (GOLD analysis project Ga0307517, IMG submission 194515) | Populus trichocarpa ectomycorrhiza microbial communities from riparian zone in the Pacific Northwest, United States - 23_EM | ecosystem: Host-associated > Plants > Roots > Unclassified | place... | reverse complement strand
GACAGCAAATTTATTCTCTTCACCAACGACGTGGTACGGGCGGTCTTTCCTTCCATCGAGCGTGACAGATTTCTCGGAGGTCATCTCTTTGTCAAAGAGCTAAAAAGTGGAAACCCGCGCTGCGGGAAACACTAGACAGCAAAGGGAGAACTCACGTTCGAACCACAAGAACAGAATCGACGTGTGATTGCGGGGAATACAGAAGCGAGTACGGAATCGAGAATGAGAACGGAGGAAAGAAAAGAGATGATCTAACGACCTCGAGATCTCCCTTATAAAGGGAGATCGAATAAACAATGCCAAATACGCGATGTAAGGAGCAACCTTACACCCTTCCCCCCCCAGTATATCGAAAAAAAAGAAAGAAAAAAAATCAAAAAAGGTATACCTAAAGTTTCTAAGTGACCATGGTTGTAATCCGTACACGGGTGCATCAAAACCCAGAGTCTGGGAAAGCTACCGCAGGCATATGCGAAAAGAAAGTAAACTAAACCGTGATACTCTCCCAATAACGGTCAAGTGCCTCGTTATCGTCTAATTCGCGGCCTGCGATCCATCGCTCATGTTCGGGGCCCCATCCGGAGAATTGAACGCGGTACTGATATCCTCTCCCGATTTTTCGGTGGCTGATTATCTTGTTGACCGTGTACTCCTCGACACCGTCTACCATGATGGGGCCAGGTTCAGCCAGGGTTCGAGAGGGGTATTTCTCCGCGTCATTTGCTGTGTGGGGTTTGATTTGCGAGGTGTGGTATGTCGGGAAGGCGTTTGGTTGTGTAGGAATATCGATCGTTACCGTGGAGGCATCTTTGTGCACACTGGTGACTAGGAAAGGTCCATCAAAACGTTGCATAAATTTTGCGACACGCTTCTCGCCCTTGCGTTTGTGTTCTCGTCTACGGTTTAATGTGCTCAACATGACTAGGTCACCAACATTGATCTCTGGGTCATCTTGTCTGTGTTGGTTAGCCTGGTAAGCCTGTGCAATTTTTGCTACCATCAGATTGTCCCTTGCATCCGCAACATCATTTGCGACACGCATGATCACTTCCCGGGCGCTTATGTGTTCGCGAGATGCTTTTTGAGGCGCATCAATCAACGGCGGCAGGACTCTTGGTGACCTACCATATTTCAGCTGAAAAGGGGAGTACCCCGTAGATTTGTTGATTGTGTTCATGATCGCGAATCGCACACGTGGTAAGGCTCTTAACCATCCCGTTTGGTTCCGTTCAACGTGGAAGCGAATGAGTTGGTTAACCGTTTTGTTCGTTCTCTCACTCACGCCATCAGTCTGAGGGTGGTAGGCTGACGATGCCCTGTGTTTTACCCCTGTTAGTAACATTAGATGTTTCCAAAATCTTGCCATAAATAATTTATCCCTGTCTGAAATTATTTCCAGCGGCAGGCCGTTTTCACAATACCATCTGTCAAAGAACAATAAGGCCAGCTGCTCCGCGTTCGTTTTGGTGCTGCAAGGAACCAGTTGTACATCCGAGTTCAGACGGTCAGTCATTGTAAGTATGCAGTCGAAACCATTTTCCTCGGGCAGTGGGCCAATAAAATCCATGGCTACCGAGTCGCCTCTCCCATCTGGGATGGGCAGTGGGTGTAGGGGTCCAGTAGGCTTTTTTGTTCCAAGTCTTTGCGCATGTTTGGCCAAAAGTAGGAGTCCCGCAAGGAACCGTAAGTTTTGAAGAATCCGAAATGCCCAAGTGTGTCATGTGCCACGCGGAAGATGTTTTCGCGTGCTGTACATCCGGCCGGTACGATTAGGCGCTCGCCTGTGAACCATAGACCGTCCCGTATGGTGAGGTTAGGCATTCCTCGGGAGGCTGATAGTAGTTGTTTGCACCATGGGTCTCGGAGGTACGCTTCCCGCATTTCATTTACCATTGTTTCGTCTATTATCACTTGTTTTGAAGTCTCTGTAGTACTAGCGGGTGTTTGCGTGAGCGCTGCAGCGCTGTCCAGGGGTGACATTTTCTTTTTGAGTACTTTAACGGCTGCAATGCATCCCTCCATGATCTGGAAAGGGTGGTGTCCACTAGCTTCGGCAGTTTCTGTGTCCGAGATCACTGGGAAGGGATATCTAGACAGTGCATCGGCGACTGTGTTCACCTTCCCTTTTACATATACAAATTTGCAGTCATAAATGGACAGTTCTTCCATCCAGCGTGCTTGCCTACGGGACAGGTTCATTTGCGTATTGAAATTCAGAAGCGTCCTGTGATCCGTATAAACGAAGAATTCTGATCCTAGTAAGTCTACCTTCCATCGGCGCAGTGCACGCAGAATCGCAAGGAGTTCTTTCTCATGTACTGGGTAGTTTAACTCAGCTCCCTTCAGTGTCATGGAGTCAAATGCCACTGGTCGCGCTGTCTCCCAAGTTGGCCCAAACGATAATATCGCACCCGTTGCTCTCTCACTTGCATCTGTCGTGACAAAGATCTTATTTTCTGGCATCTTTGAGTGGTCTATAATTGTCAGGCACTCCCTTGATACGACAATTGACTTAATCGCATCGAACGCGTCCTGGTATTTTTGCGTCCACTCAGGGAATTTTTTGTCACATTCTTTCCATGTTAATCTGTTCAATATTTCACTTTGCATTGCCAACTTCGGTAGGAACGCATTCAGGTATCGAACTAAGCCCAAGAATTGGCGGACTTGCTTGGCCGATTTAGGTGTGGGCCAGTCTAGGATTCGTGCAACTTTGCTGTTGTCAGCTTCTACCCCTCGGCGGGAGATGTGGTGGCCCAAGAAGTCCACTTCATCACAGAACAGTTTTGTTTTTTTGCGGTTAACATGCAGTTTAGCGTCTCGCAATGCTCCTATGATTATACGGACATTCGCAATGTGTTCTTCCATACTGTCTGACCAAATGATGATATCATCTAGGTAAATATGGCATATTTTGCCAATGAACGGCCTTAATACATTTGTTACTCTGCGTTGGTGTATCGCCGGTGAGTTGCGTAACCCCATGGGCATCACACACCATTCATATGTTCCAAAAGGGGTTGTTACCGCAGTTTTATGAATGTCATCCGGGTGTATTCGTGTTTGAAAAAAGGAATCTGTCATGTCGATGGTGGCCCATATTTTCCCTTTTGCGCAGTCAGCAAGTATATCATCAATCCTGGGCATGCAGTAATTGTCTGGTATGGTGTTTGCATTCAGTGCGCGGAAGTCGCATACCCATCTGGGTAGCACCGTTTTGTCGGCTTTTGGGATCACGAAGGAAGGGGATGCGTAAGGGGATGAAGAGGGTCGGATGAATCCTGAATCCAGTCGTTGTTGGATCAGTTCTGAGAACGCCTCTCGGTATTGCCGCGGGCAGGAATAGTTCCTATTTGCAATTTTTTGGTATGCGTTCTTTACTTGTATCCTTGCCATATTCTCTGTGGGCAATAAGGATATATGGGGTATAGGTGCGAAGATTTCTTTAAATTCATCTTTTATCTTCTCCTCGCATTGTTGTAGTTTCTCCTTGGATGCTAGTGCTTCGATTGTGTGCTTAATTGCCGTCACAACATTAACTGGTTTGGGTATTTCGAATAGATTCCCTTCATTCATTTTTGTCAGACGTTCTCGGCATTTCTCTTTAAGCTCCTTGATCATTTCTTTACGACATTTCAAGATTAGTTTGACTCTGACTTTGGGTGGTACCATTTTTTTGATTCTGTTACGTGGCATTCTCGCATCTTCATTCAGTAAGTTGAATCCCGAGATCTTGTCAACTGCAGTACGTGCTTCATGGTCAATTACAATGTTATTGTGTGTGAGGAAAGGTAGCCCTAAAAGAATGTTGGTACACAATTGGGGCGCGATGAGGGCGCATACAGTTTTTGACGTCCATTCATTATTTACAGAAGAAAGTTGCAAGTGCACATAGTCATGGAAAACGTTGACAGTTTTTTTGCCTTCGAGTGCGAGTGTGACGCTGATCGGTTCAGTGAGCTTTCGAATAGGTAGCGCAAGGTCGGCGACAGTTTCAGGCCTAATGAGTACAAGATGAGCACCGTTGTCCAGTAAGCAAGTGATACGCGTGGGGAACTCGTTTCCGCCAAAAACGTTGGCATTCCACTGAAGGTGATCAACGGTTAAAGGGGCGATGTCACTCACCGCGCCTATGAAGTCGTTTTCTTCAGACGACACCGACCCGTTTCCCAAAGCGAACGCGATGGACGAGGGTAATACTGCGTTAACTTCGCGGATGTGGGCGGTCGGTGGTGCAGATGCTGCGCGCTCAGCCCTATTACCATCGTAGGTTGGTGCATTGCCCAGCATCGCCGCTATTCCAGCAGCATAGACATCATCGAAATTCGGGCTCAGAGGGACTGTCGCTGCAACTGTGCTCCTCTGTTCTGCGCGGTTGTTTTGACGATTGGATTGGCGAGGTTTCGCATCAAGAGCGTCTTGTAGTGTCAGTGTCCTGTAGTTATGGGCGTCGGGCCAGTCCTGACAGACATAACTGCGATGTTCAGGGGGGACATAGAACTTGCGGCACCGGTTGCAACCATCATGGTCATTCAATAGGTCCCTCTCCGCCTGTGTTAGCGGTGGGCAACGACGTTCACGGTTTCCGCCATTGTTGTTCCTGTTGGTGCCGAATGTACGTTCATCGTTTCTAGGCTCACGGCTCCTGTTTGCGTACCCGTTGTCCCGAGGGCGGTTGTATCCGCGATCGTATTCATGATCTCGACTGTTTCGCTCACGGTCCCGTTCATGTTCACGGTCGTTCCGGTCGGATCTCCCATTGGATCGGTATGGGTGGTAACGGTTTTCATCCCGAGGCTCGTTACGAGTGTTCTGGTCGCGAGTTGTGTCAGGGTTTCAGTCGTTGGTTCGCTTCTCCTCGCGGATACGTTGGTTCAGCATCTCTTTCATTAGGTCCGCGGTCGTCTTTAGTTCCGCTTTCCATGTGCGGTCGATGGTCTCGATCTCCCATATCCATATGTTGAGGTTTTCAATCTCTCAGATCCGTTTATGTTCGTCGGTGGCTAGGGTTTCGAGTTTGTTGATCAGTCCCTCAGACATATTGTGGAGGAATGTCTCGCGAAGTTTGGCGTCGTCGGAGTGGTGGTCAGTCCCTTTCAGGATGATGTTGTGATAGATGACCTGGTTCGCATAGTCTACAAAACGCTGTTGTTGTTTCATCGACTGCTTGATTTCCGCGCGGTAGATTTTTCTGGCCCATCCATTCTCTAGGAAATGTTCACGGATCGACGTCATGAAGTTTGCGAATGTGTAGTCGTCTGCGCTCATGATGTTCTTGGAGCCGTCGATCCAGTTGGTTATCCCTAGGTTCCGGAATGACGCAAAGATGCTTGACACTCTTTCATCGTCAGGGACTTTCATCTTGGTGAAGTAGCGGTTTGCCGCTTGTTCCCAAATGTGAAGGTCCGCCGGTTGTAGGGTACCGTCCAGGAGAATGGGCGGGTATTTGTGGTCATGGTGTGTTTGAACTAACGAGGAGCCGGTGGCGAGAACAAGATTTGTTGACATATCGGAGGAGCTTGCAGGGGACGGTGGTGGTGACTCGGGTATGGCAGAAAGATTAGGGGATCGTGGTGGGGGGTTCACTGGTGACAAGGGAGGCGATGTTAAAGGGGATGACGGTGCCGCAGTACGGTTGTCGGGTGACTGCGCTCTCTGAGATCTCGTGCGGGGAGCCAGAGTGTGGTATCTGAGAGGTTATGTTGAGTATATGCGGTGCGTTTGTTCAATGAGCGCTCTAAATGTTTAAGGAAAGTAGAAGTGCAAAGGGAAAGGTGTTCAATAAACACTGTAAACAGTAATAGGGTAGTCACACGGTGATAGACGTTAACAAGAGGCGGTGCTCGCGATGGAGGTAACTGGTGGAGATTCAGGAACAGTGGTACTCACGATGGAGGTACAGTGATGCTGGTACTCGCGATGGAGGTACAGTGATGCTGGTACTCGCGATGGAGGTACAGTAATGGTGGTACTCGCGATGGAGGTACAGTAATGGTGGTACTCGCGATGGAGGTATGGTAAGGGTGGTACTCGCAATGGAGGTGGATATATGCGTCGGTGTGGTCTCGCGATGGAGCCAAATGGGCGCGTCTCACGATGGAGGTGAATATATGAGTACGTTGAATACGCGTACGTTGAAAACAAGGGGCAGAATGATATGTCTGTTCTGTAGGCAGGGGGGGGGTTTCAAGAAGTTTGTAGGAAAAAAAATCTTTGGGCGTCGTTCGTTTTGTATTCACACGTCGATAGTGTTCAAAAAAAAGTGGAAACCCGCGCTGCGGGAAACACTAGACAGCAAAGGGAGAACTCACGTTCGAACTACAAGAACAGAATCGACGTGTGATTGCGGGGAATACAGAAGCGAGTACGGAATCGAGAATGAGAACGGAGGAAAGAAAAGAGATGATCTAACGACCTCGAGATCTCCCTTATAAAGGGAGATCGAATAAACAATGCCAAATACGCGATGTAAGGAGCAACCTTACACTAGAGTAAGGTAGGGGCCCCATTGCTGCACGAATGCTCCTTCTCTTCACTGCCGGTAGGTGCACCATAGACATCCACTGTAGTCCATACCCTCCCACCTAGAATCTCCACCGTCTTGGCACCAGTGGCACGTTGTAGTGCAGTTCGTCAGTGCATATGTCGGCAGGCATCACGAGCCGAGTGGTTGAAAAACTGGGGTTCTTCACATCGGCGGTACTGTAGGCATCGTTTTGCTCCTTCCGGGGTTCTCAGTACCTTCGTTAGTGGTGGTCATGGGGATAAGAGACGGTCGTGTACAGGAGTTATTGGGGGCACATGAAAATCATATTTATTTTGCCTCCTGTGATACGGTGTGAGGTGAGGCTGCAGGAAGGGAAGATTGGGAACTCAAGTGGTATCTTAGCGTCCTAGCCCCAATTGCAAATCCTTGGGTAGGGCGTGAGGGTATGCCAGTCGATGGCGATGAGGAATGAGGGATGACGTTGGTCTGAGGTCGAACCAGTGTGTACTACTCTACGACACATACACTGTGTATGTCTCGTAGATAATCATATCTCCTTTCGGTGATGTGACGTTGTTGGTATATCCTCCTGCTCCATTGAATGTCAAATGTGAGTACAATGTGAGTACTGTGACTCGTGGTCAACCCCATCTAACATATTCGATGGCCTCAAATTTCATCTGACTCGGCCCAAAACTCAGGCTCACCGATATCGCACATGAGCTACGGTATTGAAAATATGCTTCTATTCTCGTTGCGTTCGAGATCTACCTTCTGTTCATTGGAATGATCAAATTCAGCCATGTCTCCAAGCTGGTGAATTTCACTCCGTGATTCTACGCGAAATAAGAGGAATCGAATGAGGCTCTTCGGGGCTGAGATTCAACTTCGCAAGAGAGTTGCATAAGTTCTTCATTAAACCACGACGGACGGAGAGGCTGAATCGGCCATGAGAGCTATGAAAACGAAAACTCTCCAACCGATATTTCGATCTTTGCATGAAGGGAAGCAGAGTCCTGCCTATGGCGACTGAGGCCTGAGGGTGGATGATCGTGGTCACATGTACAAGTCCACGCAGAGCGTGCGCGTCTCTAAGCCTTGTCAAAGGTGGTGTTTCTAGAGAATGGAAGAACTCGTATGTAAATTTCGCCTATCAACTGTCAATCATCCTTCATTCCAACCAATCTCGAACTCTCTGTCCACAACTTCTTCTCTCCTTCCGGATCATAGGCCCACTTGGCATATCCATCATCAGCAAAACTAGGATCACTCCCCAATTCCTCACGGAACGCTTTCATTTCAACACAATCGGCTAAATATCTCCCACCTTTCCCTTCCCACTCCTCACTTACAGCAGCATAGACGGTTGTAGCAGCACCCTGCTCCGGACTCTTCATATATGCGCGGATTTCGGGGGTATCCCATGCTTTTTTCTCTTCTTCTGTAAGGTTGACCCTCAGTCCCGTGCGAGCTCCGCCTGGATGAAGTGGTATTGCATGTAGTCCTTTCGATCCGTATCGTCGATCCAATTCATTAGCGAACCAGATATTGGCTGTTTTGGCTTGGCCGTATGATAGCCAACGGTTATAACTCCCAACATCTGGCCAATCAAAACCAGAATCAAGACGAACTGAACCTATTCTATGTCCTCTTGAGGAAACGGAGATGACTCGCGAGTTGAAGGTCGGCGTGGATGATTTGAGAAGGGTGGATTTAAGAAGTTGGAAGAGGTAGAAATGACCTATGTGGCATGTGCCGAATTGTGTTTCGAAACCGTCTTCGGTGTGACCGTAAGGAGTAGCCATGACCTAACACCATAGTTAGCGGACGACTGAGACAGGTCGGAGAACAGCGTACTCCAGCATTGTTAACCAATACATTCAGCTTATCGCTCTTGTTCAGAAACTCCTCCGCGGCAGCCTTGACACTCTTTAAGCTATCCAACCTCATCTCAATAAGAAGAATCGGCGCCCTGTTCTCCAGGTCTTTCGCATAGATATCGTCAATGACTGCTTGGGTCTTTTGGTGATCTCTACCAGTGACGAAAACAGTAGCACCAGTGGCATGCAATGCTCTGGCTGTTTCGACACCGAAACCAGATGAACAGCCAGTGATGAGGAAGACTTTATCACTCATCGTCCCAAGACGACCTTCATCTTTGACGATGTGGAGAGCTGTGGGACGGGCGTCGTCTGGTCCGGAACGGTTAAGATGGGCGTCGGCGTAGCGAGACATTGTAGAGGGTATTGTGATTAGATTTCTCAGGTGGGAGATATGTACATACTGCCTGAGATGTAACTTCCAGAAAATGAACCAGCTGAGTCATCCTCTGCAAGGCCATGCGTCAGACAGGTTCTTTGATATCGCTAGGGATGAGCACGGTAACGTCCCTCGGCTCTCCCAAGCGCACTCCCCGCATGGCCCGAGGGTCCAAAAACCGTGGGTTTACCCTCAAATTTCGCCTTGAAATGGCAAAAAAGTGACGAAACATCGGTACGGGTTGGGAAGTCGCACACCATACCCGGAGTACTCGAGGGTCTAAACATCGCGGGTTGGCCCTAACCCGGTTTGTTCCTATCATATACCGCTCGGCGTCAAGATTTTTATCAGTACTGGTCCTGGACCGACCCGGACTCGAACACTGAAACAAACCTGAACCGCGCCCGACGCTGGTTCAGCTCAAAATTAATCCAGGTTTTCTTGGTACAACGATCCGGCAAGGTACGGCATTTGGGATTATCGGCCACATTACAACAAAATCCTTCGTGGCTCTAGAGTTCCATCCGGTGCAGTCGGTGGGGTGTCGAAAGAAGTGTTTGTCACACAATAATCAATGGAATAAATTGGGATCCAAAAGAGTGTCTATTACTCCACAGTGGATAAAAATACGAATCACCAATACTCCCTAAAGCTTCCACCCACCCGCATTACCCATAACGTTCTTTGGGTCAACTCTCTTCTTCAGCCGGCGCAACTTCTCCAGATTTTCTGAATACAGGTCTTCCAGTTTCGTGCCGAATATCGCATAGTTAGGATAATACGCTGCGTGTTTGAATGTTTGGCCTTCTTGCAGTGCTACTTCCTTGATCTTATCCGCTGTTTGTCGAAGCGCATTTGCGTATTCTTCATCCAAGTCGGCCCTATCAGCTGGCCAGGTAAGTGCAAGCCCAAGTGGGGTGAGGGCAGCTTCTCGGGCAGACTGTGGAGGATATGCTGTTGGAACCTTTGCATGTTGGAATGCGGAGGGAAGGAATGGTTCTGCCGAGACACCGTAGACGCTTCCATTAATATTCGTCAACGGGGCAAATTTCTATGGACAGGTTAAGGAAGAAACGGAAAATTGACGAAATGACTTGCCGTGACTTCTTCGAGCATGGTTTCCAGAATGGGTTTCGTATAACCTGAGACAGGTACTGTGTGCCACATATACCTGATCCGGTCAATCTTTATAAACGATATGCTTCAAGTTGAGAGAATTTACCTCGCCCCGTCGAAGGCGCCTCCTAAGGAAAAGGCCGCAACGACTTCCTTATAAGTCCTTGTCTTGGTATCCTGACTCAAATTAGGTATATCAAGGAACATATTGAACAATCCATCAGGAGGAGCTGGACCATCGTAGAAGAGCATGACGCTTGGTGACACCTATACAACGCCTTCAGCAATGGCTGTTGAAAAAAATTGAACAAAATTTACAGCGCCCATGACAGCTACAAATAGAGGGACCCCAGCGGCCTTTGGATCCGTCGTATTAGCGCAGAAGGCACGACTCGCTTCTACAAAGGCAGGGAATTGGTCGGCGGAGTATGCGATCGTACCACCCTATGTGTCTCAATTTAGTCAATAAATCTTTTAAGCCAGTCCAACGAGATGTACCCAAACAGGACCTTGAGGATGAGTTCCCAGCACCATCTTAGTCACAATCCCCTACCAAAAAATCAAGACATCACAACTACACTCGTAACGTGGCACGTACAAAATTATTCAATGTTCCCTGAAGGTGTGACATTAAATTAGTATACGTTGTTTTGAGAGGTGAAAGTCAAACCTTCAGTCCAGAAAATAGCTCCGGATCTGACTGCGCAGTAACGTTCACGATACGAGCATCAGGAGTGACCAGTTCGTACTCCAATACATTATCGAGAGCAAGGCCATATTGATTTGTATTGAATCCGTAGCCTTTTATAAGAAACGGAGTAATTAGGTGGGGTCAAATTTAGTCCATAGAAAGACAACATACCTCCGCCGAGAGCAAATCCTCCAACCCCAACTCCTGTAGCTCTTGCACCAACAACATTGACATTATGAGGTTCCAGCGTGGCGTAAACATCGTCCCATAATGCACCTGTACCCACATTGACGCTCATTGACAAAGGGTCGTAGTCGATATTTGAGATCCGGGTCATTGAGATCATGACCCCGGAAGTTGAAGAGAATTTTGGGTTGGTTGAGTGGCCGCCAGATTTCACCTGGAAAACTCGTCATATCGGTCTCCCAGACAAAAGAAACCACACATACAGCAAAAGGAACTCCAGAGGATCCAACAAGTTTTAACTATGAAACTGAGCTTAGAATACAGGATGAACTCGGACAACTCTGGCTTACAATAGCGCTAACATCTTCTGCATTTGCGGGTTCGACACTGCAAACAGACTCTTGACTGCTTGTAACTGCAGAGTGTAAATTGTCGCTGATGTAGTTTGAAGATCCTGAGAGAGGAAGAACCCGTGAGGATACGGAAGATATTTCGGGATAAATGCTTACCGGGGTAGAAGACTTTATCAGGAGAAATGACGGCTGCGATCTTGCCGCAGGTTGCCAACACTGTATTTTTCGATTCAGGTGTCTCACTCTCTTTTAGAGAATCGATGGCCAAGAATCGAGCAAGAGGGCGAAGAAGCGAAGCAAGGGATGGCATGATTCGAACTTCGAAGTGGAGAAGTTGGTCGAAGTTGTCAGGAGCAGTCCTTATTTAAATCCGTTATACTCCCCAAACAGGACGCGATCGTGAATTTTTTGGCTTGCACCGCGACTTTCACCACTGGGAGTCGCGTTTCATGTGGGGTGGGAGTTTGATGAACCTAGTCGTGTAACCATCGACTTGCTGAGATAGTAATCTGGGCATTCAAGTGCTAATTCCGAGTTTCTTCAGTGACGCTATAAATTTTGCTATTTATAGCTCGGCAAACAGATTAGATACAAAGTCATTTCAAAACCCAAGTACCATGGGAGTTCTGATGAACCAACGTTGGTAAGGAAGTCTTGTCCCATTATGGAAAGAGACTACGTCCTCAATTCCCTGTCATTGTCACATGCAGCATAATGTTTTTTAACCCTGCTCTCAAGTCGTAACAGGGTAAAACCGTAAAAGAGTCAACATTACGGTACGGACATTAAATATGCGTGTGTCAGTTCATAAAGTTCCAGGTACGGCAAATTTTCAGGCTGGGGGCCCGAAAAGGAACGATGGATCGCAGGCCGCGAATTGGAAGATAACGAAGCGCCCGACCTTTACTGGAAAAGTATGGTTTAGTTAAATTTTCTTTCGCCTTTGCCTGCGGTAGCTTTTCCCCCAGACACTGGGTTTTTTCTTTGACGCACCCGTGTACCGAATTTCCCAAACACTCCTTTACATTACTGTTCGTTTCTTTTTTCTACACGTTCCTTCATTTTACTGGGTGAGGGAGAGTGTAGGGCTGTCGCTTACAGCCGACATCTATCATTGTTTACGCGAGATCTCCCTTTATAAGGCAATCTCTAGATCTGTAGAGGTACCTTTTGTTTCCTTACTTCGATACTCGGCTCTCGGCTCTCGTATCTCAGCAATCCATACGTTGTTCCCATTCTTTTGGCTTGAGCGTGAGTTTTCCCATCATCTACTACCCGGGCCTTTGAAAATACATGTCTTACGCTGCTGGGAGGCCAAAAGTACATACAAAAATGCTTTGATTATCAAAAGAACCCGAGAAGCACTATACAAATATGGATTGAACAGCGTAGTTCAGCCGGACCAGCTCAGTTTCCCATGAATGACTGCATGGCATTTCAATTGATGCTGCTAAAGCTGACAGATATTTTACTTAACTTACGATGTCATTTACATAACGGATATAGAATCACCCTCGTACAGTCGTCTACTCCAGATGGCTCACACTGGAAGTGAGAAAGTCTCTGAATCACTCGAGGGTTCTGCGGTTGAAAAGGAACATTCACCTCCACCAGTGCAAGAAATGCCTGAAGGAGGAGTACAAGCGTGGGCGGCGGTTATTGGAGCGTAAATACCTTAGTTAAGTTTTTATTCGATCCTTACAATCTCTTGTCTTTCATAGGTTCCTGATTCAGTTCTGTGGCTTTGGGTACAATTCTGCTTCGTGCTATCTTTTTCGGATGTCTAATGTCTTTTTTCCAGGTACACCGCTGCCTTTGGAGTGTATCAAGGTGCGTATATTTTGTGAATGCCAGCCCTTATCTCACGTCGTTCATATCTAGACTACTACGTTCGGGTTCATATCACCAATGAGACACCGTCAACAATCTCGTAAGTACGTTCTTGTGGGCCATTCTCCAATGTATCTGAAGTTCCGGTTGTCCAGCTGGATTGGCAGTACAAACGCTTTTATCCTTATCTCAGGAGGGCTGTTCGCAGGACGTCTCTATGATCGAGGATATTTGTACGTCCCTTGTTCGTTTTTTAACCTATGTTTGAACAACGCCATTATAGCTACCATCTTTTATGGGGCGGCTCGCTCATCAGTTCATTCTCCCTCTTTATGCTGTCTCTCACTAAGCCCGGGCACTTCTATCAAGTGAGTATCCTTAGATATTTGGCAATGTACAGTAGGAATAAAATCTTCCATAAGGTCTTCGTAACGCAAGCAGTTGGAGCTGGAATTGGAGCTGGCATGCTATATGTTCCTTCTGTCTCACTCATATCCCAATACTTCAAGAGGCGTCGCAGTTCAGTCATGACTTTCGTCGCCGCTGGATCATCTCTAGGAAGTGTCATTCATCCTATTATGCTCAATAACACCCTTGGAAAGATCGGATTTGCCAACGCAACCAGGGCAAATGCCGGACTGATTGCAGGATTGTATCTCATTGCGTGCTTGCTCATGAGGACGAGGCTGCCTCCACCAAAGAACATTCCTGATATGACAAAAGTAGTCAAGAAGTTTTCTCGAGATAAGCCACTTGTCGTTGCGTCTATCGGGTATGTTCTCTTAACTTTTACGCGCATTCCCTCAAGCTTTTTGCTAGATTCTTTCTTACTACAGCAGGACTATACTTTGTCATCTTTTACCTTCAATTAGATTCGATTCAGCATGGAATTGACGAGAACATTTCGTTCTATTCGGTATGTCAGTTTCTTATTAAAAAGAGAGAACCTATCCAATCTTCAATATAGCTCGTCATCCTCAACTTCTGTCAGTTTATTGGACGGATAGTCTCCGGATTCGTAGTGAGCCATTTTGGAGTAATGCAGTGTCTCATTTTCTCTGCCTTCAGTACCTCTGTCATTACTTTTGGAATGATAGGTCTCAGAACTGAGGCAAATGTTGTGGTGATTGCAGTGCTTAATGGCTTGTTTAGCGGATCCTGTGAGTTGGTTGCTAGGAACACTCGGACGATGTGCTGACTTTCTATAGATATGGGACTGTCCGCTCCAATGGCCGTGGAGTTAGTTGAAGATATTTCAGAATTGGGTCTGAGGATCGGTTTCTGTTTTCTTTGGGCTGGTTTTGGAAGTCTCATAGGCGGACCAATAAATGGAGCACTATTGACCGTGGAGTTCATATGGTGGCGGCCAGCTGTTTTTAGTGGAGTACGTGTTTCGAACGTTGTTCCACTGCAATATCAGATTATTTATTCGTCTTGTTATAGACCCTAACGATGATCGGAACCTTTGCTTTCCTCGCTACTTTTTACCTATATCGAAGGCGGAGTATTGAGAAGTTCAAAGCAACCCAAGCTGTGGTGAACGAGGCTGAGGCGATTGATGGGTCATCGACTACCGAAACAGAAAGAGAAAAAGTGGCGACCTCAGATGCAGCGACCCCATCACCTCCAGGCCCTGTATAAACACATTATCCCTATTAAATGAATATCGATAATATCGATAGTTTGATTTGAACCTAGAGAACTCGGAAAATGCTAGCGGAGATGCACGACGTACTTTTCTGATATGTATCGATTGAATGTGTTTTCTCGACAGTATGTATAGTTAGTATTGTGCTCGGCCCGGCTTTGAAGCCGTAAGCCTTCTGAATCGCTCCCTAGCATGCGGACGTCGCCCAGGAAGCCTTTTCCTCCAAAACGAATCCCACACTTTCAAACGCACTTCCGGCGGTTGAAGCGTTACATGCTGCACGGAGAAAACGTGCCTGAAAGCACATACAGTCTTCAAAGATGCCTTGGTCGCGGCCGCAACGGAGAAGCTTGATGAGTACTGCAAGAAGATTGCGGCATCGGATTCGAAGCCGAGCTTTAGCCAGGGCTTTCAGCCCAGCCGAACCGGCACAACACTAATTGATGAACAACCGATCAACAGCAAACCCCGTCAAGGACAATCGGAGCCATTCGTCAACATGGACGGTGCAGCGATGTCGACGATATCGACGAGAACCCGACGATATCGACGACCACCCAGTGATATCGACAACCACCCAGCGATATCAGCGATATCGACTACTACCCAACAACATCCATCGCCCACAATTTAATAACATCAACGACAACCCGACGACAACCCGACGACATCGACAAAAACCCAGCGACATCGACGAAAACCCAATTATGTGCCACCTCTCGCATAGGCTATCCCCTGCCACTGCGACTGTGCCGCTTAGCCAACCTGGTGCTGGATTCTGAGCTGACCGGCGATGCGGACAACAACAGAACCCTCAGAACGAACGGCTGGCGAGTCTAGAAGGTGGCTGGGAAAATTTAGGTGGGCCCACCAATTGTTACCGTGTTACGATGGCCCAATCACTTTTGATAGTAAGCAGAATGCAATTCACATTTCTGCACGTTAGTCTACTCCCTAACAGTCCTCAAAATTGTGAATTGAATTGAATTTGGTTCTTACTTATATTGAAGCAGAGCCAAACCAGGGGTCGAACGTAAGCCTGTCTGACCACTCAACGTTGCAACCCTCATTCTACGCTCCCTGACCTGTCTCGTCAACACCAATCCAACCTCTCTACCATTCTTTCCATCAAGACCGTCACCAATGCCCTTCATATTTTAATAAATCCTTTGTGAGGATTCAGCTTCCGTTTAACGCGGAAGCTGTGAGCGCCCTCAAAGCCTTTCTGAAAGCAGTTGGGTCGCTCACGGTTCAACCTTCCGGCCCCAAAGTTACATTTCAAAATGCATGTCCGAATGACCTTTCACAAAACATTTCAAGATCGTCTGAATATCAGTCAGCTGGAATTACATGGTCTTCCTTTCCACCTTTCTGCCTCCTTCAGTGATCTGATCGTTGAAGCTTCCCAATATGACTGACATTATTTAGTGCATAGGTACTCGGCAAGTTACTCGTTTCTGCTTCTCGAAGCCTCCCAAGTCAACCCACAAGTTTAGTATGTGATTTGTGGATCAGTAGAATCTACTTGAAAGACTGCTTGAGTAACCAGGGTATTCGATGGGTGGAAACACCCATGTGACCTGTCACGTGGGCGTGTCTTCTTGCGGACAGTGCCATCGCAACACGTTTACCTTCTTAAGTATTTTCTTATGCTATCGTTAACAAGATCCACAAGGCTTCCCTCGCC
>Ga0307517_10007224_pt1 | contig 16264 bp, 11 predicted proteins | sample 23_EM_MG_FD_194515 | JGI IMG/M metagenome (GOLD analysis project Ga0307517, IMG submission 194515) | Populus trichocarpa ectomycorrhiza microbial communities from riparian zone in the Pacific Northwest, United States - 23_EM | ecosystem: Host-associated > Plants > Roots > Unclassified | place... | reverse complement strand
CCATGAGGGAACGAGGTGGGACTTGGGAGCCATGCCGACACCTGCCGTTATCCAGATTCAATAACTTTCCACACGCCCCTAGGCATAAATTGGCAGACCTTGGCTTTTATACTAGCATGATTAGGATTGTAGATATAATTATTTTTTAAAATATTTTTTATTTTAAAATATATTAAAATAATATTAGTTTTATATTTTAAAAATTATTTTTAATATTAATACATCATATATAAAATATTAAAAATATATTAATTTAAAATAAAAAAATTAAAATATTTTTGATCAACACATTACCAAACACTACATGCAATAATATTTCAACTAGCTAGGTGGGGCTACAAAGTCCAGCCATCCCTGAAGGTAGAGGCAGAACTAAGGGGCGCAGGCCCTGCAAAATATTTTAGAATTTTTTTTATTTAGTATTTAAATATAACAAGTAATGGATTTTCTAATAATAAATTATTATTTCATTAGTTATCTTTAAATTTAAAATTATCTCTTCATGTAAGTCGGAAAAAAAGAAGATAAATAACATTTTCAATTTAATTACCTTTCTTTACTATTTCTCTATCTTTCTTTTCTAGAGTCCTAACCAAAAAATATAATAATACAAACTAATGTGAAAAGATTAAAACAAAGCTGCTAATTAATTCACTGTTCATCAAACAAGGTAATTAGTGACTCAAATTTAAAATCTTTTGTTTTTTTTATATTTGTTAAGAATTTGATAAGGTTTTTATATATATAATTCTGCTATTTTTTTTTTAGATCTACTAGTTTTACCATTTTTTTTATTTCTTGTTATAGTGAATGCCATTTTTTTCTAATGAATTTGATATATTTTATGGTTTTGTTTCGATTATGCTTGGATTTTTTTATGTTTTATTTTTAGCAGAGCTATCAAAATTATTAATTTTCTCACATGTACCTTATTATCACCGGGTCCAATATACAATTAGACATGATCTTTCTAGCCAAATTAAGTACTTTAAAGAGCAGACCCAACTTTAATTCAATTTAAGTTTTCTTCTTTAGGAACTAATAATCCCATTTTTATGTTAGATTTACTTTTTTATATATCAGTTTTTTTTTAATATGTTAATTTTATTTTTATATACCAGTATGGTTTACATGTAAAAAATTATACCTTATTATTATACTAGTTTTGACCTCTCCTGTCAACTCTTCTATCAAATAATTTCGGCTTCGTCCCTGCCTGAAGGTGACTGTCCCAACCTCAAGGGGACGACGTTAAGCATTTCACTTGTAAATTGTAATAATTCATCGCAGTTTCCAACTACCAAAGCAAAGGCTTGGCCTTTCTAAGTCACAGTAAGGCATTTCATTTCTAATTTCTTTTTATCTTAGGAAACTGATTAAGGAAATGGAAGAAGACCCATCATTTATCATTTCCTTAATTGTTTTCAAATGAAGAAACTCGAAATATAAAATATACCGTCCTAGCTTGTGGATCAAGTAAATTACCAAGTGATGGGTCCAAGATTTACAATCCTTGAACAAGGCCCATAAACACTCACATAACATTGGGTCGGGATTGAATGCCAGCCTAAAATCATTGTGTCCCGAAGTTTACCGGAATGAAAGCAGACAGATTGAGCTCGTGTGGAAATGGGCCATCGTTAGGATCCGAAGGTGCCTTTGTGAACTTGGTTCAGGGGCTGTCTTGGTAGCCCAACACACCTCCAAGGTCTGCCACCCTCAGCTCGAGCCCAAGGGTGCGTTGACGATCCAACATGTCATCATCAACCCTAATCAAATAAGGATAAAGCCAACCCTCGAATGAATCCGTTGTCACTTCTGGGCTTTTGTCACTTCTGGGCCTTTGTTCTCGAGTATTTCAAAACTATAGGTAACAAATATATTGACCGCTTTATCCTTGTATGTACACAACACTTTATCCTTGTACATACACACAATAGGAGTAGGAGTTCAAGGCTATATAAATAACCTTAAACCCAAAGGTAAAGCAAGATCTTCTCTCTCATTACAAACTTCATCTTCTTCCTCTTGTCTAACTGTAATACTTTATTTGCAACTAAACACCAGTATTGCATCCTACTTAGGGGAGGGTTCTCGAGCCCACAGGGCCACAGGGAAACTTGTTTTGCAAATATTATAGATGTCCATGCCCAACATTATCAACAGCTAACCTCGTCCGTCCTGGAATAACGTTTGCAGTGGAGATTTTCAAAAACTTCATCGGCATAGTTCTAAATTAAATCCCATTCAAGACCAAGATGAGAGATGTTAAGCTTGGAGGCAAAAGATCTACACCAGGTATGTTACTCAACTCTTTTGTTCTAGTCTAGTTCAGTTTTGATGGTAAAATCATACAGATAGCCAAGTCCGATGATATGTAATCATACTGTATATCCATAATTCCATACATATCTCTCTGCGCATATATTTGGACCAATATCATTTATTCATGGAAACAATTATCAAGCCACAATTAGTGACAGATGTTATGAGCGATCCCCATACATAAATAAACTCACAAATACAATTTTTTATAGAGCCAATTTTAGTTTATTTCTTCAAATAAAAGAATCTCTAACTTACCTAAAATCTTTACATCAACTGTAGCAGCCACAATCTTCTAGCTTCGCGAATCAGCCATTTCCACGCTTCCGTACATCATTCTTAGGTTTCCTAGAAGTATATCGAATTTGCTTGTCTTGCCTGGAAAAAAGAAAAATTAGACAAATATTGTAAGAGAGCATAATCAAAATTATACATACTTTTTGCTCATGAATTTAAACTGCAAGTTATAAATAAATTACACACATGTACAGTCCGAAATACAAGTTTTTTGTACACGGGAAAAAGCACAATGGTCTCTGCCAAAGAAATCAGGCCAAGGCCCCATTATCTTTGTTCCACAAACTGGATGATTTAGAACACTCCTGATGCACCACATTCAGTGAGTGTATGAACAATATAAAGCAACAATTACCTTATTGTTGGAACTCCAGCATGCCATTACAAAATACTCATCCACGGGAAATCTTTGAGCAGAGCATGAGTTAAGCCATATGATATATGATGTAGCATCATTATCCATTACTAGCAAGTCTAGTATGCAGACATCATCTCCTTGTGCACTTGAGAGCCATATAAATTATGGCGGATTACGACAAGGCCATTATCCACTTTTAACTCCCAATATTCCATAATTAATTAACCCAGTGGTACTATTGCCCGTCTCGTACACATTCCATGTGATTTACAACTTTTGCATCCTAACAATCAGCTATAAAAAACATTTACAGTGCTGTGGTTTATTTACATAAAGATGCTCAAAGCCAAAACAGAGTGAACTAAATTTATTTTCGGGTTTGCTACTTTTTTTTGGTCACCCAAGATAAAAGAGAAACTGCATAAAAATAGATGCACCTTTTTTTATATTAATAATAAGATACAAAGAGGGCAAAGTTTAGACATTTGCAGCATTTCTTCAGTGCTAGCATGCAATTGATGGATATCCTAGCGTTATGAACTAGTCTTCGCTCTATGCCCTTCCCAATTTGATATTGGTATTGTAACTATAGACGATAAAATTTAGTTTTGGACTGTTCTGATTCATGACCTTCAGACCTCGATACTAATTTGATAACATTTTTTTGTTCACTGGTTAAAAGAAGGTAGTCATGTATCAAAAGTTACATGGAGTCATAGATAGACCAAATAAAATATATGACTAATTGGAGAAGATAATGTTGCTGATGAACCAAGCAGCAAAAGTTTGACTCAGATCCTCAGAAATAAAATCCTGGCAGGGGTATATATACTTACATCCGAGCCTTTTTCTTCTCTTTGTACCTCATCATTGCATTTTCTCGGGCCTCTGTATGTGCATCCTCAAGGTCGGGTGAATAGCATGATGCTTCACCATTAGATATATATGGTGAAAGTTCACTGTCAAGATATTCATTACTCCTGCTTTCAGCATCATGACTTGAAATGGAGTATCTTGAATAAGGAGACCTGATTGTCTGAGCAGGATCAAGACTTCCAGGAAAGTTATAAGCTTGGTTGGAAGGATCCTTGTCATTGTCAATGTGAACAGAGCAGCTTATGTAAACAGATGAAGTAACAGAAGCATCCTGTAGATTTTTTAAAAAAATTAGAACAAGAGAAAGAACAGTTATTGACCCGATCGTGTAGAGACTTATAAACATGATGGATACCGCCCTGAATCCAAGAGCCTAAGCTGTTATCATGCATCCATCTGTGTATGTAAGAACTCAACTTCCTTCATTCCTAACCCATGTAGGATTCCACACCCTCACATATGCACCTCAACACTTTTTTTTTCCTTTTGTGATGCCGCTCTCAAGTCGACTATCAATGTTACAATTAGCCCCCACAAACAATGGTTCATCTAATTTTCTCTCTTATGTTGGTTACATCTCCCCTCAAAAGTTTCTCTCGATATTCAAGAGGACTTCAAATTTTAAGAAATTTTGAGACAGTTGGAATATAAATGAAACTGCAATAGATAAGGGACTTTCAATGTACAGAGATCAGAATTTATCCTTTCACTCGCATAAAGATTTAGGACGTACTAGAACTGTTATTTCTATCTTAAATAGTTAAGTTTTGAGGATTTTGTAAGAGGAACGTATAAACATGTGGTTTAATCAGATAGTTGTTTAAACGGTGTGTTTAATGCTGAAAACAACCATGAAATAGTATAGATATAGCGCAAAAGGAAAAGAACTCTGAACTTGAAAGATATATGGTACTATCCGAATTCTAATTGCAAAAACCTGCTTCCTACATTGCTTACACTTTTCAAGAATATGTCTGCAAGTGTTACTCGTGAGAAAATTTTCTTATTTCAACAACAAATATTTTCTGTATGCTTACTTTTCCACCTGTCTTAACCACTGTGCGAATTGTATTTGGCAACTGACATTTTTTTTCATAAATTAAAGTGTCAAACCATACCTTCCTTGCTCTTCCATCACTGTTATTGGATTTCTCAGGAGGCATATCCTTCTCAATGAAGGAGCATGAGAAATCATTCTCATCAAGAAATGCTCCAATTGGATCTTGATCACCCCCAAAGAATTCTTCAAAGTTGCAAAATGTTTTATCCACATCAGGAATGATATAATCATCATCATGGCAAATAATGTCTTCACAAACCCCAAGGTCTTGCATATTTTGAGACCACAACTGCAAAAGTTAATTAAAAAAAGAGTCAAGAGGTCAACTTCAAACGGCAATCTAGGATCATTTTCTAGTCACATGTAGCCATCCTTTTTAATGTTGATAACTATTGAGCAAGGAAGCACCACAAATGTCATGCTATTGTGGTGATTACGTGCAACTGTATTCAAGCAAAGGTTGAAGATTGATGCTACACAATTTTGAAACAAAACAACCAAACTTCAAATCATAAAGTAACTTAATTCGAATTCAAATTCAACGTTTTCACATCTATTAATATATTTTTGTAGCTTTTTTCTGAACATCCACTTTCAGTTCCACATTCTTATCATGTAATAATAGTGTCATTAGATAATCTATTGTTGTATAGATTAGGTGATGCATCCGGTAAATAAATGTCATAACAGTCAGTGAAAAACAAAATGGTGATTAAAGTCTTATGATAGAAAAGGATAGAAAAAAATATCCAGTAATTCGATACAAATTGACACTTGCAAAAGCACCACAGATGCACATATTGCATGATGAAAATGCAGTTTGTTGAGTAAAGGACATGTTCATTTATGAAAGTAGCTTCTGAATATTGCCGATGATGCTATCTGTAAGTGTTCTTTCAAGAAAATAATGGATGTGAGATAAACTTATGGCAACAAAAAGGAAATGCAGAAATTCATATTGCCGGTTCAATGAGAAGAATAGGACTAAGTTTATCATGTATGAATTTATTGATTGTGAGAAAAACTTTCCATGTCCTCAAGGCAATTATAACTAGAGCTGATTATCCAAAACCCACTTTTTGCAATGATTTGATCAAACCTGACTATTCTCTATTGGACTTTTGCATGGCCAAAAGGATTCTCCAGGCAAAGCATTTGCGGCAGTTGAAAAGAAAGGTAAATGTTCTGGCTGAGAAAATGGCAAAGGCAAAGAATCCACTTTTAGACCCTGACGTTGGCAGTCAGCTTGTTGAAGAATGGTAACAAGATCTTGAGAATGTTGTGAATGATTGAGATTGTAGTCAAGCTTCTTTGAGGTATTCAGCATTGAAGAAATGTTTTTTTGTTCTTGACCACGTTTCATAGGAGTATTGTTGTTGACATCAAGCCTTTTCAAATCAAGAATCTGTTCCAGAATAAAGCAGGTACTTTCCTGCTGTGGACCTTTGTACGATAACTGAAAGATGATGAAAAAGACTGAGAATGCAAACTAGAAAGGGTTTCGAGTCTTCAAAGGGAAAGAAAGAAAAATTACTGCATAGTTCTTTGTTTGTTCCCTAATAGTGAATCTAAAAGATCATTTTTATGGTTGAAATAGCAGGTTACAAAAATCATATTCCATTGATGCAAAGTAAATAATGTAAATAGCAGGTAGCTCTGTGTTAAACTTCATATACAAAGTTGTTGTATTAACTTGTAATATTTCATATACAAGACATTAAATATTATCCTAGTTGCAACTGCTTTGATTAATTTTTACAAGTGGCAATTTCATTAGAAGCAATAGCCCATGATCATCTCTGATATCTTAACTTCATCCTTCTACTAGGCAAAGAAAATGAGATATTAAATTATAGTTCATATATCGGCTCAGTAGTCCAGATGTTGAAGTCATGAAAAGTATCATGATGGATAAATTTACAATTAACTTAGCTTAAATTTTATAATTTACCAATCAGTAGCTAGAACATGGAAATTCAGTGCATATGAAGTTCCTGAAATCTAGAATTTACAAATATACAATCAACTTAACTTAAAATTTATAATTTAGCAATCAGTAACTAGAACATGGATATCAATGCATATGAAGTTCCAAAAATCTTGAATTGGGTTGCAATTGATATCGTCTTCCTAATATATTGTTGAGTGCACTCCTCATCCCTGGATTAACTTTTTTTAATTTCTTGACAAAAATATAATGGTATTATGGTAGAAACCATGAGGACTTCTACCATGAGGACAGATATAAGCAGCTACCTGGTGTTTTATATTATAAAAATAAACCCTCGTGAATTTTAGTAACAATAATCTATAACCCCAATTAACTCAACAGCAGAAACTTCTGGCAAGCATAAACATACTTAAAAATCTTTTAAAATTCGTCGCACCTCAGGTCGTTGATTGCCTGATCCAACATCAGACTCTGCACCAGAGACCAAAGTTGAGTGAATCACTCTAGATTTTCTTGAAGACCGTCCAATTTGTTGGCAAGACTTCCCTGGAATGTCAAATTTTGATGCACTAGGCTGCACAGATGAAGAGCATGGGGTGGAAACTAGTTGATCTTTAACAATACTTTTATCCAAATCCCCAAATTCAAAACCCCAAAGTGATGCAAAATCTTTAGCAGAAGGGCATCCTAAGTAGCTACTGACTAGCCGTTTCTGATGGTGGGAGGAGACCTCATGCAGGCACCGATCACAGCCAAGACACATCAGCATCCGGTGGTCCAAACACTGAGCGTAAGCTGGATGGTTCCTGCATGAGTCACATAGGAGGGTACGGAGATGCCGGTTAAAAAGTGCATTAGCTGAATGGACCTTTGCATCGCAGGAAAGGCAAAGATATGCTGCATCAGCGTTACAGTAAACGACTGGCCTCAAGGCCATGCAGAATTCGCAAACTTTCTCCATTTAATTATTTCCAGGTCATCAATGATCCCACAAATCCAAAAACTCACAGGTTAAAGTTTCAGTTTTGTAAATAATAACTCCATGAATCGTTTCAGGACCGACAGATACCTTTAACATTAAAAGACAGCTTTCCTTTTAGTAAATTTTTTCTGCAATAGTTTCCAAGAGCAGAAACAAGCTTCCTGCATCCAAAATGAAGAATTCAGTAACATAGTAAGTGAAACAGCTGGAATTTTCTTCCCATTGTACAGAAAAAAAAATATAATTCACCACCACAAAATCCTCTAAATGTGGCCAGCAAGACCTCAAAATTGCTAGTTATCCACTTAGGGGAGTGTTCAGACTTGAGTTAAAGAAGAATGAATTCTGGGTTACGCAAAAGGTATTTTGCAAAACATGGTCAATTCACCCGGTTCGTTGACAATGAATAATTACTCTATGATCTTTAAAAATTATATTTATTCTTTCAGGCGTGACATCCGCATGCTTACAGAATCAATTCAAGTGGATAAGATGTCTGCTGCTAAAAACTTTACAAGGAAACCTTTATTAATAACTTGAGTGCATGTGTATAAGATAAGAAGGAAAAGGGGCGAGGGAGAGAGGGAATATATGCATTCAGGTCTGAACCTGCGAGAATAAATAAATAAAGAGGGCCTTTGGAGCATCACAGATATCAGATCAGAAGAAATGGTCAAAATAATATAAAATTTATCTTAAACTAAATCATCAAAAAGATTAATATTCGCTCAATCAACACTAATTTTATTCCAAACAAGTAAAAATGTGAGTACACAACTGTCATGGAGGTGATTTCAAACCTAAAATAAAAAAAAGAAGGCTGAAAAACATTAAATTCCCTCAAATAATTAAAAACCTATTCATCCCCAAATTAATAATCAAAGAATGACATGATCAAATAACAGATCTAGTACAAAAGATGACATATACTGTAGATTATAATTCCCTAATAAAAAAAAAAGGAGAGGCTTTCTTTACGTGCCTGTGATTAATTTCTTCGGAAGAATGGAGACTCCAGAAAATGATCGGAAAAATTAAGCTCAACAAGAAGAGAGTGGGGGAGACTTAAATAAAGCTGCTTAGCTTTCTCCCTCTTGTTCATCGTTACCTTTTTAGGCTGACGTGTAAGCTTGAAGGGTGAACTTTTTACTGACGTGGAACTGGACACGTGGTTTCATCACGGGTCCCACCACCTAGCGTTATCCTGCTGCATGTGAATCCCTCCCACCCAACTTTTCTTTTCTTTTCTTTTCTTTCCTTTTCTTTTATTTATTTTTTTCCATTTAAAGAAGAAGCTAAATGGATAGCTAAAAATAAAAAACTAATATTTTAATTTTTCTTTACTTGTTTTGCACATTCTAAAGGAAATCTAAATAAAATGCTAAAATATCTTTTCTCTCCCATAAATACTATTCTTATATATCTTTTCAAAGAGCCAAAACCAACAAAGTGGGGCCACTAAAAAAATAAACCAATTAAATATAATCATGTGGAAAAAAAAATAACATCAAACTTATTAAAAAATAATAAAACATTTATTTCTTCCATTTCAATATAAATAGCTCTTCAAATGACTTTTTTCTATTAGAATAGATATGATAAAAAAAACTATATTTATACTATTTAAAACCCAGATGCGAGCATCTCAGTTCCACCGTTTGCAGGGCCAGATAATATTTCTAATCGGGTTAAGATGTAAATTAGGGACATCCTAGAATCAATTACATTTGCCAACAGGCAAAATAGCTTCTTCTTTTTTTAGGTTTTTTAGAACTAATTATCTTGTGAAATTGAATTTAATTATAGCATTTCATTTTAATTAAATTAATAAATTAATTAAATTAACATGTTTAGATGTGATAAAACTTATTTTATTTTATTTTTTATATTATTTTCATTACCTTCATCTTATTTATTTAATGGTTTCTAAAAACAAATAGATAAGTGAGTATTTTTTAAAAATTAGTTTTAATCTTAAATTTTTTTATAATTGTAAATAAAAAGGGTTGATGTAGAATTTATTTTTATGATATTAAATTTCATTTAAAATTCAATTCTTAATAACTAAAAAAATTACAAATATAAATTTAATGTCTTTTGTGTGTGAGAGAGTGAGGAAAGACTTATCGTGATTGTGATCCAAAAGTCTTCCTCATCGAGCCAATCGTTGTTCAACACGTCTTCGAGGTTCAAAAGATGACAGTTGTGAGGTTTTTTGAGGCTGTTAACTTCACGCGCCAAAGGAATTAATTACACTTCCCACTAGATTTTTCTAACACGTGCAGCCTCTATCCATTGATACGTGCGTGTATATATAGAGCTTTCTTTTTTCTAATTCTGTGAACCTAGAGAACCGTACTAATGTTAAAGAATAAAACACTGGGAATTAATCTATTCCTAACACACGGGGGGGAAAAAGGACAATTGCAGAAGACAACTAACAAACATATTATTATTTTTCTGACACAATTTCTTGATTTCTTCTGCAAGTGCGCCAAATTAATCAGACAATGATAAGAAAAGTAGATTGATCCATGTTTTAACTAGATTGAACAATGTTCGAAAGGATGTGCTAAATCGACATCAACTTCCTTGCTTATCTATTGTCGACTGGCAAAATTTTATTCCCTTGTACATCTGATCAAGGCCTCTTACTTCATGATAGGATGAATATCCTCGTTATAATCAATAGAATTTCTTTCCTTGATGCTCGTACTTAGCTTTCTACATTGGTTACAGGACCTCTGAACCAATGACGAGCACTCAAGATCCAAGAAGAGATGGTAAGAATTAGCAAGCCACCAACAGCAACAGGAGTGTAGTTGAGTGTCTCGTTAGTGATGGGGTAGGTTACAGGCAATGAGAAGAGGATTGAGATAGTTGCTACCCAGAGGACTGCAATCCATCCAACAAGGACACCATAGCGACCCAAGTTGAATGGTCCCGGGATAAAAGACTTGCGTGCCAAAGTCACCCTGAAGAAGATGGGTAGGGCGTAAGCAATGTACAGCCCAATCGTAGCAATAGAAACCATGGCCTGAAATGCCACCTCACTTCCAAGATACTGCAGAAGATAACGAGCAAACAAGGGGCACACATTTAGCATATAGGAAGAAGCAATAAGTAGAATGCATGCAGACATTAGAGGTTAAATGCAAAAGTGTGCCTTAGCCAACCACAAAAATGACATGCTTTTCACTAGGTCCGTGCCTACTCTCCTGAACCAAGTTTGTATTTGATATGATGTCCTGGATTCATAGGCAATCAAAAGTATGAGCAAATAAAATAGTCATTACTGAATGTAGTTTAACGACAAACTCCACAGCATGATTGCAATAAGATTCTTGAAATGAAATTCAGAAAGTACGACAAATATAGCAAACTGAAAATGGTGAAAACTGAATACCGTCAATGCCATGCAGAATGATATGACCACAGAGAGCCAAACAGCATTTATGGGGACCTCCTGATTGTTCACTTTGTGCCAAAGTGATGAGAGTGGCATGGCTCCATCTCTAGAAAACGCATAGGCCATCCTGAAAATGAACATTCAAAGATTACTCAGCAATCAAGTAAGAATTGTAAACTCATCACAAGTTTCAGATAACATGAGATATCAAACAAGCGAGATTACCTAGAGTTGCTTGTAACGGAACTCATTCCACAGAAGAATATGGCAACAGCAACCACTCCCAAACAGATAATTCCACCAACCCCACTGCCATATCTTCTCTTAAAAGCTAGGTAAAATATTTCAGCAATGGCATAACCACCAGCATCATTGTCTTCACTCAAGAGGTAAGAGATGTTGGTTACTGCAAAGGTGATACCAAGTATGTAAAACCATCCAAATATAACTGATATCCCGATGGCGCTAATTATTCCTTTTGGTCCATTCTTATCAGCATTCTTAGTTTCCTCTGTCTAGAAATAACAGTAAGAAAGAAAAGATTATTTAGTTTCATTCCTCCAACTTTCCATAAAGCAGAAGAAAAGTGAAAAGGAAAGACAGTTAATTAATGTACTGGTTATTATGCAAGTAAATAAATATGTGAGCTCGTAATGCTTTTGAAGAAGGAACTACTTGATTTCAACAAACTGGATGTTCTTGGTTTGACTTTTGAGCTTATAAACAATGAAACATATTTGTGAGAAGTAAAGCAATATCTGAGATTCCCAGGACTGAATTCATAGGAATTAGGACTCTGCGTGATATGAAGAACAATTCAACTTACCATATGAGCAGATGCGTCATACCCAGTGAGGGTATATTGACTCATCAAAAGCCCCAGAACAAAAATGTAAGCTTTACTATTGATTCCATCCCCATTATCAGTGTTGAAGTGTGTAAACACAAACTTGGCACTAGCCCTTTCCGTTGCAACAAGGGGAATGAGTATTGTAAGAACCACAACACCTAAAAATGCAAAGGTTCAGTAAAAATTGAAAAAAAAAAAAAAAAGCAGATAGAAAAAAATATGGTTGGCTCAAGAGAACAAAGAGAAACTGTAGCTGGAATTTTTCATACCTACAAGATTCCAGGCAGCAGCCAGCTGTCCGAAGAAAGATAAGAGTGAGATGGGAAGACTATTTAGTGCAGCATGCAGTAGTAAAATCCCCCCATGCATAGCAATAACTACATACTTGGATGCTTCATATCCACCACCATTTTTTCCACCTGTGCTTAGGAGAATGATAACCTGAATCAGCTGTGCAAGTGAGAAATCTACACTGGTTGTAACAGCCCACTGGAAATAAGAATGAACATGAAGTGGTTAGAATTTATAACGGTGGAAACTGAAGGCAGCAAAATCGAGTATGGATTCTTAGCTGTACCTGACCAACAATGTTGAACCTGCAAGGAAAAAAAGACAATTCACTGCATTAGAGTATGTTCAAGGGAGGACCAAATTAGCAAAAGTGGTTGACTGTACCAGCTATATATCTAACTTTTCCTTGAAAAACCAAAGAAGACAACATAACTATATCAGTGATATGAAAAAAGAATAAGCTGGAGAAAAGCAATGAATGCTAGATAATTAAATTCACGCCCTACAATTCCCTGAAGATTCAGCTCAATACAGAATAAGAGCACTTACTATGGTTTGTTGACTCAAGTTTCAAGCGTGGTATATATCTGAGGTGTTGTATAGAAACAAATCAATCGTTTGTGTCTTAATTCACCCTCACTGAAATGAAGGTCAGTGTGAAAACTACATTTAGTGAATCACCATTTCTTTCTTTCCTTGGTGGCTAAAACTTTTTGAATTTCTCTGCAAGCATCCCCCAGAAAGCTTGTTGGATCCCACATTTATTCTTGCAATGCAGATGCTATAATGCATTTTGAAGCATGCTCACACAAGCTAAATAAATTCATGAACTCAACCGTATTGCATAATAAGACAAGGAGTATGTCCATACCACTCCAGCGCATTATATTTCAGCATATCATCCTCCTGTGATTGTTTTCAGGCTCGTCACAATATTACTCTGACTCCATGGGTATGGTTACTAATTAACCAATTCAATTTGCAGTACAATGAGCAAAGTTCAAGCATAAAATTTCAAAGAAAACTTCAAGTTCCCGCGGCCTATAATGTGAAAAACACCAGCCTATAAACGGCGCCCACAGTTAAAAATGGAGGGATTCTGAAACCATGACCCAGAAAGGAAAATAGAGAGCATCAAGCACATTGAGACCCTTATGTCATGGCTGCTACTGCGGGAAATTTTGTGCAGCCTAAAAAGTTCCATGTTTTGAAGTAAAGGGCTAACAAAGTTGGTGGTAACAACGATAAGGTCATGAGAAATGAAGGCAAATAAATTGTGAAAGCGAATTCCAAAAACACAATCAAATTCTAAGCTAGCAAGATGAATTAGGAACCAAGAAAACTATAGCAAACAAGAAATATTACCAGCCAGTTATCCAAGATGCAAAGGGTGCCCAATTAGGACCAGCAAGCTTTGCACTCCAATAGTAGAGACCACCAGAAGTTGGGTAAGAAGAGCAAATTTCTGCCATTGCCAACCCAACAATCATGGTGAACCCACCAGCTATGAACCACCCATACTGTAACGAAACTGGCCCTCCAAGATTGAGACCAGTATTGTAAAGCGTGGTTATACCAGTCAGCACTGATATGATCGAAAATGAAAACGCAAAGTTGGAAAACACCCTGCAATTTTTTAACCATATTGGTCCAATTCATTGGTGATTCATCAGAAGGATAAGGTTGCCAAGAAAGCTTCAAAACAGGAAACAAGAAAAGGGTTCTTGAGAGATTTACGAGAGATCACGCTTAAGCTCTTGTTTGTAGCCAAGCTCTTTAAGACGGGCAGTGCCTGTATCAAGGAAGCCGCCGCCGTTTTGAGCTGTATGAGTTGGAAGACCCATGAAAGATGAGAGAGATAGAGAATCAGTAGCAAAAAACCAATCAATCTCTCTTTCTAACTCTCTGTCTGTTATGTTCCCTCCTTTCCTGTACTCTACAGCTTGTCTAAATTTTATCTTTGTTTGCCTGGTGTCGACGCAAGCAATCTTTATAGTTAACTATAGTAAACATCTCACTGCTATCCTGGATAAGTGGATAGTACACCAATGGCAGGGTGTTTTTCCTTTTTAATGTCGTTCAGACAAAATAATAAGCGATGAGAAAGTTTTGATGAACAGTTTGGTAAATATCATTTGTATTTGAATGGCATGCGTGACCATCCCAATCATTATTAAAGACTTTAACTTTACTTTGTACTGTTGATTTCATTATTTCCGTTTAATAAAAAATATTTTTAAAATGTTTTTTATTTATAAATATATTAAAATATTTTTTTATTTTTAAAATTTATTATTGATATAGTAAAAGATAATATAAAAAAATAATTAAAATTTCATAAAACACTTTATGAAAATATTTTTTATAATACAGGGTTGATTCAATGTATTTACAGATACAATTTCCATTTTTTGATGGCAGCTTTCATATTTGGTCACATAAAGTTAAAAGGGACAATAAGGAAATAATATTTTTACCAAAAAACACGAAAGAGAATCTTGGATTGTGATTTGCGAGGATTTTCTTGTCCGGATATAATTTTGTGTGGGTGCTTTTTCAGGGGAAAAGGGATGGTGCAGCTTATAGGGGATATCACTTCACCACGGTGTGAGGTTATCAAAGGACATGCAGTTTATGGAGAGTGGGGGGCCTGAATCTTGAACGACAGTGCATGGAAACAAGGCACGTGCTCATTTGTTTTTTTTTATTAATATAAATGTTCAGATAAAGTATTTTAACTAATCTTATTAATTAATTTCTCTCGTAATCATCATATTAACAAATAACATACTCATTTGTTAATCCAGAATCACGTGGTCCGACCATTCTCTTAATTGTGCCACCAGGGTATGCTTTTCTCTCTCTCTCTGAATTTTGTCCGGTCGACAAGGGGTAAAAGATTTTATAATAGAAGATGAAATTCTCAGCATGTCTTATCTTTGTGGTTTATTAAATAAAAATAGTCATGTATAAATTTAAAGTTTTTGCAAGAGAAAATAAGGAAAATGGGAGTGGTGAGGTGGGGAGAGAAGTAGCATGTAAAATAAAGGACAAGTGATAAGGAGATTGGCTTTCTCATGTAGTAGCTCTAGCATCAATCTCGTTGACTAGTTGCAGGTCTAAAAAGAGTTTGAAAAAAGTATGTGATCAGGACAAGTTTGGAAATTCAGGGGAGATTGATATGAAAACTAGATTTAGGGGGAAATCTAAACAAAACATGTATTTCAAGGGAAGATATTAAAATCTACTCTGAAAGAAAATTTCACATAATCTCTCCAGAAATAATTAGAAAAAAATTAATCAAACAAGGCCTACAGCGACAATGAGGCTAAGAAACAATATTTCTATTTAAGAGAGTGTTATTTGCATGGCACATCTCAAGAAAAACATGTAATACATGTTTTTTTATGACACAACACACCTCTTAAACAAACATGGTGACGCTAAACTTATCCTAAAATATCTATTTTTAGTTGACATTAGATTTTTTTTTACAAAAATGAGTGCAGATATGAAACTCATTGAACATTCGAAATGATACGCGTTTGTCATTTTACTAAGAAACCGACAATTGAGCTTGAATATAAGATTCGAAGCTGGATGAGCTTCCTCATTAACAGTAACCACACAAACCAATTCTTCGAAGATGAGCAGGATTGGGATGGTTTATGTCATTATATGCGTCCAAGGCTTAGATAGTGCAATGGTCTAAGCTAACTCTAAAGGTTACCATACATGCAATGATTACTTTTTATATTGGCTGGCAATGGCATGTACTTCTTTTTCCTGGTTCATGTTTATGCTCTATGTTTCCATACAGTGGATATCCATTTTCCATCTGTAGATATCAACTTTCCTTTTCAAG
>Ga0307517_10007223_pt1 | contig 16265 bp, 13 predicted proteins | sample 23_EM_MG_FD_194515 | JGI IMG/M metagenome (GOLD analysis project Ga0307517, IMG submission 194515) | Populus trichocarpa ectomycorrhiza microbial communities from riparian zone in the Pacific Northwest, United States - 23_EM | ecosystem: Host-associated > Plants > Roots > Unclassified | place... | reverse complement strand
GGCCTCGCGCAGGCCGTCCGAGGCGTCACCCTCGTAGGCCACATAGCCGTCCGGGCGGACCAGGACGGCCACCGGACCCGGCCCCCGGGGTACGGGCACGAGGTCGACGCGGTCCTTCCATCCCGCGGCGACGGCTGCCGCCCGGCCGTCCCCGGTCGACGTCAGCAGGGCCGGGCGGGCGCGCCACAGCAGCCCGGGCACCGGAGCGGTGGAGAGCCAGCGGCCGTACGGGACGTCGGTGCCGGCCATGAGGGCGGCGATCCGGCGCAGGGTGCCGGTGTCGCCGAGGAGTTCCGTGAAGAGCTCCCGCAGCGCGGTGACGTTGTCGCCGGGGGCCACGAGGGCGCTTTGGGCGCGGGTGTGCATCAGGACACGGCGGCTGACGGGGGCGCGTTCGGACTCGTACGTGTCCACAAGGCCCGGCGGGGCCCAGCCGTTGAGCTCGGCGGCGAGCTTCCAGCCGAGGTTGAGGGCGTCCTGGAGGCCGAGGTTGAGCCCGGGGCCACCCATGGCGGAGTGGACGTGGGCGGCGTCGCCGAGGAGGAGGACGCGGCCGGAGTGGTAGGTGTCGGCCTGGCGGGAGTTGACGCCGGTGGTGCGGCGCAGCATGGGTGGTCCGGCGTCGGAGGCGGGGGGCTCGCCGAGGGCCAGGGCCAGGTCGGTGCCGAGGACGCGGTGTGCGGCGTCGCGGAGTTCGCCGAGGGTCATCGGTGTGCCGTCGGGGACCGGGGGGTGGTCGCGTTCCGTCACGGAGACGATGTGGACGCCGGGCAGGTGGGGCATCTGCGCGTAAGTGAAAGAGCCCCCGGGCAGCCGGTTGTGGAAGAACGGGGGCAGCCCCCGACCGGCCAGTTCGGCGAGCAGGGCCTCGGGGACGACGGCGTGCGCGGCGCGGGAGGTGACGCGGTCGTCGGTGATGCCGGGGAAGCCGATTCCGGTCTGCTTGCGCACCAGGCTGTGGCCGCCGTCGGCGCCGACGAGGTGGCGGGCGCGCAGCCGGTAGGCGCCTTCGGGGCCGCTCACGTCGAGGGTGACGGCGTCCGCGTCCTGCCGCAGGGCGGTGAGCTCGTGACCGCGGCGGATCTCGACGCCGAGTTCGAGGGCGCGTTCCTCCAGCACCTGCTCGATGCGGGCCTGTGGCACCAGCAGGGTGTGCAGGGGATTGGGGTCGAGGGCGCGCAGGTCCAGCTGTAAGCCGCCGAAGGTGAAGAAGGGGACCGGGTCGGGCGGCCCGGGGCGGCCGGCCAGCGGCTCGTACAGGCCTCGGTGGTCCAGTGCCTCCAGGACGCGGCCGACGAGTCCGTTGGCACGGGGGACGGTGCTGCGCTCGGGCAGCTTCTCCAGCACGACGGGGTGGACGCCCCCGAGGCGCAGTTCGCAGGCGAGGAGCAGCCCGTTGGGGCCGCCTCCGGAGATCACGACATCAGCGGTCATGGTTGTCAGTCTGGATTGACAACCGCGCATGTGTCAATCCAGACTGACAACCATGGAAGCGAACGAACTCGCGGAGCGGCTCCGGTCCAACGACCCCGCCGTCGGGCTCCGGGCGGTCAGCGCCCTGCACCGGCTGGCGGAGCAGGTCGAGACGGCCTCGGTGCGGCAGGCCAGGCAGCAGGGCTGGTCGTGGGAGCAGATCGGTGACGCGCTGGGCGTGTCGCGCCAGTCCGTCCATGCCAAGCACGGCAAACGGGAGAAGTGAGGTCCCCATGTTCGAGAAGTTCACGGCCGGCGCACGCGACATCGTGACGTCGGCGCTGGATGAGACCCGGCAGCGCGGCGACCGCCGCATCGGCACGGAGCATCTGCTCCTCGGCCTCCTCCACGACCCCGGCTCGCCCGCCGCCCAGGCCCTCGGCGTGGACCTGGCGGCGGCCCGCGCGGGGCTGCACACCCTGGACCGGGAGGCCCTCGCCTCGATCGGCATCGACATCGAGGGCATCACCCTGCCCGCGATTCCCGGTTCGCCGAAGCGCACGCCCTTCACCTCCGGCGCCCGCTCGGTGTTCGAGCGCGCCGTCAAGGAGGCCACCCGCACCAAGAGCCGCCGGATCGCCCCGGAGCACTTCCTTCTCGCGCTCCTGGACTGCGACGCCCAGGATCCCGCCGCCGAGCTGATGCGCAACCTGCGCATCGACCCGGCGGCCGTACGCGACCGGGTCGGCGGCCCCGCTCAGCGCCACCGCTGACGACCACGATTCGCGACATTTCGAAGACTCCGTTCGGTAATGGAACCGTAAAAGGGGATCAGTCGTTATCGAAGTCATGACCGCTATGACACCTGGTTCGAACATCCCGCTCTCCGCACCGCGCGTCGCGGTGGAGGTCGCCGCCCCTGTGAAGCTGGATGTCTCGGGCCTGCTCATCGCCGCGAACGGCAAGGTGCGCTCGGACGACGACTTCGTCTTCTACAACCAGCCGAGCGGCCCCGGTGTGACATACCAGCCCGATTCGATCATCGTGGACACGGCAGCCGTACCGGCGGACATCGAAAAAGTGGTCATCACCGCCAGCCCCGACGCGGCCGGCCAGAGCTTCGCAGGCATCGAGCCGACCGCCACCCTGCGCAACCCGGACGACGGCAGCGTCCTGGCCACCTTCACCCCGCCGCAGCTCGGCTCGGAGACCGCCCTCGTCGTCATCGAGGTCTACCGGCGCGCCGGTGCCTGGAAGGCCCGCGCCGTCGGGCAGGGGTACGCCAACGGGCTGGCGGGCATCGCCACGGACTTCGGCGTCAGCGTCGACGAGCCCGCGGCCGCCCCGGCGGCGGCACCCCAGGCGCCCGCCCCTGCCCCCGCCCCGCTCGCCCCGCCCGTCGGCGCCCCCGTCGCGAACATCCCGCCGCCCCCGCCCGCTCCCCCGGCGGCGCCCCCGCTGGGGGCCGGCAAGATCAACCTGGACAAGGGCCGCGTCAGCCTCCAGAAGAACCAGACCGTCTCCCTGGTCAAGGGCGGCAAGCCCTTCCTGTCCAGCGTCAGAATGGGCCTCGGCTGGGAGCCCGCCTTCAGGTCCAAGGACATCGACCTCGACGCCTCGGTCATCGCCTACGGCCCGCAGCGCAACCACGTGGCGTCCTGCTACTTCGGCAAGCTCACCATCCTCAACGGCGCCGTCCAGCACTCCGGCGACAACCTCACCGGCGAGGGCGCCGGTGACGACGAGGCCATCACCGTCCACCTCGGCGGCCTCCCGCCGGAGGTCACCGGCCTGGTCTTCACCGTCAACTCCTTCTCCGGCCAGAAGTTCAGCCAGGTCGCCAAGGCGTACTGCCGCCTGCTCGACGCGGCCACCGGCGAGGAGCTCGTGCGCTTCGACCTGACCAACAGCGAGCCGCGCACGGGCGTGATGATGGCCAAGCTCATCAAGCAGTTCTCCGGCGAGTGGGAGATGACCGCGATGGGCGAGTTCGTCGACTCCCGCACCGTCAAGGGCATGGTGAAGCCGGCGGCCCAGGCGCTCTAGCGCCACGGACCGCCGGCCGGAGGAGCTCAGCCGTCAGCGACTGTCAGCCGCCGTCAGCAGCCGGAGTTACGGCGCCACGGTCCCGTGATCGCGAGCATGATGCCGGGCTCCTGGATGTTGGCGAACAGCGTCTTGCCGTCGGGCGAGAATGTGACGCCGGTGAACTCGCTGTACTCCGGGTCGTCCGCCGTGCCGATGTTGAGCTCGTTCCGGGCGATCGGGTACGTACGGCCGTCACCCAGGGCGCCGAAGAGGTGCTGGATGCCCTCGCCGTCCTCGGCGAGGACGAGACCGCCGTAGGGGGAGACCGTGATGTTGTCGGGGCCGTCGACGGCGCCGTCGACGGACGGGTCGGGGTTGACGCCGAGCAGGACCTTGAGCGTCAGCGTCCGCCGCTTGGGGTCGTAGAACCAGACCGCGCCGTCGTGCTGGACGGGGCTCTCGGAGCGGGCGAAGGAGGAGACGATGTAGGCACCGCCGTCACCCCACCACATGCCCTCCAGCTTGCGGGCCCGGGTGATCTGGCCGGTGGTGAACTGCTTGCGGGTGGAGACCGTCTTGGCGTCGCGGTCGGGGACGTCGACCCAGTCGACGCCGTAGACCGTGCCGATTACCGTGGCGCGGGAGAGGTCGTCGACGAACACACCGCCGGAGTCGAAGCACTTGAAGGCCTGAAGGACGCCGGCGTCGTCGGCGAGGGTGCGCAGCTTGCCGCGGCCGTGCTTGAAGCCGGCCGGCGGGGTCCAGCGGTAGAGGAGGCCGTTGGGGCCGGCGGCGTCCTCGGTGAGGTAGAGGTGGCCGAGCTTGGGGTCGACGACGACGGCTTCGTGGGCGTAGCGGCCCAGCGCCTTGATGGGCTTGGGGTCGCGGTTGGCCTTGCGGTCGTAGGGGTCGACCTCGAAGACGTAGCCGTGGTCCTTGAGGAAGCCGGTGGTGCCGGCCTTGTCCTCGGTCTCCTCGCAGGTCAGCCAGGTGCCCCAGGGGGTGGCCCCACCCGCGCAGTTGGTGGCGGTGCCGGCCACGCCGACCCACTCCGCCACGTCGCCGCCGTGCTTGGCGACCTCGACGATGGTGACGCCGCCCGCCGCCCCGGTGTCGTAGACCAGGCCCTCGGCCAGCGGCACGGGGTGCGGCCAGTCGGCGCGGGCGCCGCGCAGCTCGTGGTTGTTGGCGATCAGGGTCGCGCCGCGCAGGCCCTCGAAGGTGGCGGTGCCGTCGTGGTTGGAGGGGGTGGACTCGCCCGACTCCAGGGTGGTGACGCCGGTCCGGGTGATGATCCGGTACTTGAAGCCCTTGGGCAGCGCGAGAATGCCGTCGGGGTCGGCGATCAGCTCTCCGTAGCCGAGCTTGCCGCTGTGCCGGGCGGTGGTGGCGGCCTCGGCCTCGCTGGAGGCGGTGGCGGCCAGCGCGCCGGGGGCGGTGGCCAGTACGTCCACGGTTCCGGCCAGCGCGACACCGGCACCGGTGATGGCCGAACGCTTGGCGAAATCTCTGCGGGTGAGCGGCATCGGTTCTCTCCTGGTGGTCCACGAGTGGCGTGGGTCATGGGCTGGTAATGCGCCGTCCGTCACGTTCCCGCCCTTTGGCAAACGGAAGTTAAACTGAACCTGACATTCCCACACTCTTTCGCGGATGTGTTCGGCTGATTTCAGCCACTTGTGAAACACCTTCCCCATTACGTCCCAGGGCCTTGACCCGCGCGGGGCCCGGGCATAGACAGGCAGCACTACCTGCAGCACCCGCGGGGAGGCGAGTCCACTGGACGCGAAAAGGGTTCGCAGCCTCCACGAGAGCCGGCTTCTCAAGCTGGCCAATGTCACCGGAGTGGGCACAGGGAAGGACGAGCACTCGGGGGAAGACGTGATCATCGTCTTCGTCAGCCGCAAAGTGCCCTTGCCCGCGCTCCGTAGTGAAGATGTGGTTCCTGACCAACTCGACGGCGTACCGGTACGCGTGCTCGCGATCGGTGACGTGTCGTTGGCGGAACCCCCGATACGGTGAAGAAGGTGGTCTGGCGTGAGCCAGCCCGAGCTGATGCGTGGTCCCATCGGAGGTCACGTAAGCGATTCATCCAGGCAGCAGGCACTGGAGCAGTTCCTGCGCCCCGAAGCACCGCTCGCCAATGTGGTCGGGTTCGGCCACGGCGTGAAGTGGACGAACGGTCAGCCGACCGGCCGGGAAGCCCTGCTGGTCCTGGTGGACCAGAAGGTCCCGGAGGCCTCGCTGTCCGAGCGCGAGGTCATTCCGCGGCAGATGGACGACGGCACCCCGACCGACGTTCTGGCGGTCGGCCAGATCTCCGCCCAGCAGCGGCTGCACCAGCCGCCGCGCGGCGCGGCCCAGTTCCAGCCCGACGGCCATGGCCACGGCCACGTGCCGGACTCCGCGCAGCTGGAGGAACTGGGGCTGTCCCTGGTCGAGCCCGAGGTGCTGGTGCACCGCATGCGGCCCTGCCCGTCCGGCTTCTCGGTCGGCAACGTACGGGTGACCGCCGGCACCCTGGGCAGTGTGGTCTACGACTTCCTGACGGGAGCCTCGACCAACCCGCCCGCGCCGGGCATCGGAACGCCCGCGCAGTTCTACGTCCTCAGCAACAACCATGTGCTCGCCGACTCCAACCGCGCCCAGATCGGCAGCCCGATCGTGCAGCCCGGCGTCTTCGACGGCGGCACCGACCCCGGCGACCGGATCGCGACGCTGAGCCGCTTCATCCCGATCCAGTTCGCCCCGCAGGTCCCGCTCAACCAGCACAACAACACCGTGGACGCCGCGCTGGGCGCCGTACCGTTCCAGGACGCCACCCGTGAGCAGCACTTCATCGGTGCGCCGCGCGCCTGGCGGCGCAAGGCCAATGTGTCGGTCGGCGACATGGTGAAGAAGGTCGGCCGCACCACGAACCTGTCCATGGGACGGATCATCGTCACCGACGCCACGATCGACGTCAGCTACGGCACGGCCGGCGTGGCCCGCTTCAGGGACCAGATCCTGACCACCAACATCTCGGCGGGCGGCGATTCCGGATCCCTGGTCTGCTCGCTCGACAACGTGGCGCTCGGCCTGCTCTTCGCCGGCTCGAACGTCGTCACCGTGGTCAACCACATCGAGAACGTGCGCACCCTGCTGCGCGTCGAGATCGCCGAGCAACTGGCCTGAGGGCCTGAGGAGGCACTGCCATGACGACGCAGGCACAGCAGAAGAAGCAACAGCAGCAGCGGCAGTCGGCGGCGGAGCACCGGTTCATCAACGCCCAGGGCGCCGAGGTCAAGAGCCACGACGAGGCCTTCAAGGCCCCGATGGAGATCTCGCCGCAGGCCGTCTCCACCCGGTGCAAGCTGGAACTGCACAACGGGCCGGTGACCTTCGGCATCGAGGTGACGTACAACCCCAACACCTACCCGCATGTCATCACCGGCGGCCAGATCACCTCCGGCATCAGCGGCGCCCCGTGGAACATCACCGGCGGCTTCATCGGCGAGCAGATCCGGCTCGACGCGAAACGCTCCGGGCCGGGCACCACCAACACCATCACCGTCGTCGGCGAGTTCCAGAACCCGCCGGCCTACCGCGGCACCTACGGCTTCGACGGGGCCACGGCCTCGTTCAAGCACACCACCCGCTACCAGTGCTGACGCCTTAGCGGCGGGCGGACCGGGCCCGTTCAACCGGGTCCGCCCGGCAGCCGGTTCCGTCCTCAATCGCCGGACGGGCTGAATTCAGCCCGTCCGGCGATTGAGGACAAGCGCAGCCGGGGGGCTGCGCAACCCGGCGGACCTTGGGCCCGATCGCCGCGCTGAGCCGCGCCTGCTACCCGCCCATCCGGGAGCGGGCCTTGAAGGCCGCCTTGCGGGCTTCCTTGGCGACGGCCTTGTCCGGGTGCAGCCTGCCCATGGCCTCCAGGACATCGGCCGTGGCCGGGTGGTCCACCCGCCAGGCCGTCGCGAAGAAGCCGACATGGCGGGCGACGAGATCACTGACGAGTTCCTGGAGCAGCTCGGCATCGTCATCGGTGTCGAGCGGCGCGGCCAGGGTGTCGACGGTGAGCCAGAAGACCATCGCCTCGTCCGGCGCCGGAACATCGGCGACGCCCTGCTCGGTGAGCCAGACGCGGGCCAGGCCGCCGAGTTCGCGGTCGTCGAGTACCTCGCGGATGGCGGCCTCGGCCTCGCCGCCGAGCAGGCTGAGGGTCTGCTGGGCGACCAGGCGCCGGCCGGGCGCGTCACGGTCGTCGCCGCGGGCGGCCTGCAGCAGCTCGCGAGCGGCGTCGGCGGGCTTACGGTGGCTGAGCCACTGGTCGGCCTCGCTGCGGGCGGCCCGGTCCGGGTAGCGGAACAGCGCCTCCAGCAGTACGCCGGCGGGCCCGCCGGCGAGGTCCCCGGAGACGGGGGCGTGCATGCCGGCGTCGAGCATCCGGGCGCGTACGCCGTAGACGCCGAGCGGGGTGAGCCGGACCAGTCCGTAGCGGGAGACCTCTTCGGGGTCCAGCTCGGCGGAGCCGATCGGCCCTCCTGCGGCCTCGGCCTCGGCTTCGGACTCCTCGGCCTCCTGGATCAGCGCCTCGTCGACCGGCTCGTAGTCGATCACCCCGGTGGAGGCGAGCAGCCGGAAGTGCTCGTCGAGGCGCATCATCACCTCGGTGACCTCTTCGAGGACCGCGTCCGTCGGGTCCTCCATCTCGTCCGGTACGACCATCGAGGCGGCCAGCACCGGGAGCGGCACGGCCCCGGACTCGTTCTCCTCCAGGGCGGTGAAGAGGTAGAGGTTGCCCAGCGCGCCGTCGAGGAACTCGGCCTCCTCCTCGGGGTCGTAGCCCATCGCGTCCGGGTCGGCCTCCCCGTCCTGGGCCAGGTCGTCGAGCAGGCCCTCCAGATCGGGGGCGGCGGCCTCGGCGACCGCGGTCTCCACCGCCGACAGCCACACCTCCAGCACTGCCTGCGGCTGCCCGCCGTCCAGTTGGACCAGCGCCTCGCCGGGCGCGGCCCGGCCGGCGGGCGCGTCGAGGTCGTCCGCGTCCTCCTGCTCGTCGATGTCCAGCTCGACCAGTCCCGCGTCGACCGCGACCCCCCAGGCCTGTGAGGTCTCCGCCAGGCCGTCCGGCTCCTCGTCCAGCCCGAGTTCGGCCGCGCCGCGCCGCAGGTCGGCCTCGGTCAGCTCCCCCATCGCGTCCACCGGGACATGCGGAGCGGCCCAGCGGGCCAGCCGTGCGGCCCGCGCCAGCAACGGCGCGGCGAGCGCGAGCCGTGCCAGCTCGTCCTCGGGCAGCAGCCGTACCGGCGGCAGGTCGACGCGGTCAGCGGCCATGGGGGATCTCCAATGCGATACGGGTGCGATACAGATGCGGTACGGGGGTGCTCTGCGGGGACGTACGCGGACGCGCGAGCGCGCGAAGCCCAGCGTAGCCTTGTGAGGACGTGCTTTCGGCGCGTGCCGGCCGCCGGGCCCGCCCCGGGGCAGGGTTCACCCCACGGGTGACCCTCGGTTGTCCCGATGTGTCTTGACAATGCGCCTGGCGGCCAAGGAGATTACGCGCGTAGACGCTCACAGGCGTCGCGAGCCGCGACCCCCACCCGTTCCCGTTTGCGCATGGCACAAAACCACGGAGGCTCCGTTGACCACCCCCCGCCACAAGCGACGCAGGACCAAGGCAGCCGGCATCGGCGCGCTCGTCGTGGCCGCGATCGCGACCGGACTGGTCGTCGTCCCGCAACTGGCCTCGGCCTCCGAGATCCAGATCCACGACCTGCAGGGCAGCACGCGGCTGTCGCCCTACGCCGGCCAGACGGTGACGGGCATAGCCGGCGTCGTCACGGGTGTGCGCACCTACGGCTCGTCCAAGGGCTTCTGGTTCCAGGACACCACCCCTGATGACAACCCGGCCACCAGCGAAGGCGTCTTCGTCTTCACCAGCTCCACCCCCACCGTCGCGGTCGGCGACTCGGTGCAGGTCTCCGGCACCGTCACCGAGTACTACCCGGGCGGCAAGACCACCGGCGGCCAGTCGCTCACCCAGATCTCCAAGCCGACGGTCACCGTGGTCTCTTCGGGCAACGCGGTCCCGGCCCCGGTCGTGATCACCGCCAAGACCGTCCCGGCGGCGTACACCCCGGCGGGCGACCCGGCGGCGGACAACAGCGTCGAGGGCCTCACCCTGCAGCCCAAGAAGTACGCGCTGGACTTCTACGAGTCCGTCGAGGGCGAGAACGTCCAGGTCAAGGACGTTCGCGTGGTCGGCGCCACCGACGCGTACGCCGAGCTGTGGGTCACCACCAAGCCCAAGGAGAACGCCACCAAGCGCGGCGGGACCCTCTACTCCTCCTACGAGGACCAGAACTCCGGCCGCCTGCAGATCCAGTCGCTCATCCCGACCGCGACCCAGGCCTTCCCGACCGCCAACGTCGGCGACGTCCTGACCGGCACCACCGCGGGCCCGCTGGACTTCAACTCATTCGGCGGCTACACGCTGGCCGCCCGCACCATCGGCACGCTCAAGGACAACGGCCTGACCGCCGAGAGCACCCGCAAGCAGAAGAAGGGCGAGCTGGCGATCGCGACGTACAACGTCGAGAACCTCGCCCCGTCCGACAGCGACGCCAAGTACGCGCGGCTCGGCACGGCCATCGTCACCCACCTCGCCTCGCCCGACGTGGTCGCCCTGGAGGAGATCCAGGACAACAGCGGCGCCACGGACGACGGCACGGTCGACGCCGACAAGACCGTCCAGAAGTTCATCGACGCGATCATCGCCGCCGGCGGCCCCACCTACGACTGGCGCTCCATCAGCCCCGTCAACGACCTGGACGGCGGCCAGCCCGGTGGCAACATCCGCCAGGTCTTCCTCTTCAACCCGGCCCGGGTCTCCTTCACCGACCGCACCGGCGGCGACGCCACCACCGCCGTCGGCGTCCAGAAGATCAACGGCAAGGCCGCGCTCACCGCCTCCCCCGGCCGGATCGCGCCCGCCGACGAGGCCTGGACCACCAGCCGCAAGCCGCTGGCCGCCGAGTTCTCCTTCCAGGGCAAGCCGGTCATCGTGATCGCCAACCACTTCAACTCCAAGGGCGGCGACTACGCCCTGACCAGCCGCTACCAGCCCGTCCCGCGCAGCTCCGAGGTCCAGCGGGTCAAGCAGGCCACCCTGGTCAACACCTTCGTCAAGGAGATCGAGGCGGCCCAGAAGGACGCGAACGTCGTCGTCCTCGGCGACATCAACGACTACGAGTTCTCCACCGCCGGCAAGACGCTCACCGCCGGTGGCGCCCTGAAGGACCTGTACTTCTCGCTCAAGCCGAGCGAGCGCTACTCGTACGTCTACCAGGGCAACACCCAGGTCCTGGACCACATCCTGGTCAGCCGTTCCGTCGGCAGCCCGGACTACGACGTCGTCCACATCAACGCGGAGTTCGCCGACCAGGCCAGCGACCACGACCCGCAGGTCGTGCGCATCAAGCCGTGATGTGAACGCACAAAGCTGAACGCGGCTCCGCGCCCTGAGGGGGACACGGAGCCGCGTTCGCGTTGTCAGTTGTGGCTGTGCAGCGCCTCGTTCAGGCCGCCCCACGAGCCGGTGCGCTGCAGCACCTCGACGGTGCCGGTCGTCGAGTTGCGGCGGAAGAGCAGATTGTTCGCGCCGGACAGCTCCTGCGCCTTCACGATCTTGCCGTCCGGCAGCGTCACCCGCGTGCCGGCGGTGACATACAGCCCCGCCTCCACCACGCAGTCGTCGCCCAGCGCGATCCCGATGCCCGCCTCCGCGCCGAGCAGGCAGCGCTCGCCGATCGACACGATCTGCTTGCCGCCGCCCGACAGCGTCCCCATGATCGAAGCGCCGCCGCCGATGTCCGAGCCGTCGCCGACCACGACGCCCGCGCTGATCCGGCCCTCCACCATGGACGTGCCCAGCGTGCCGGCGTTGAAGTTGACGAAGCCCTCGTGCATCACCGTCGTACCCGCCGCGAGGTGCGCGCCCAGGCGCACCCGGTCCGCGTCGGCGATGCGTACGCCGGCCGGGGCCACGTAGTCCGTCATGCGCGGGAACTTGTCGACGCTGGTGACCTGCAGGTGCAGCCCCTCGGCGCGGGCCGCGAGCCGGACCGTCTCCAGCCGGTCCACGGCCACCGGGCCGAGCGAGGTCCAGGCGACGTTCGCCAGGTGGCCGAAAATCCCGTCCAGGCTCTGCCCGTGCGGCTTGACCAGCCGGTGGCTCAGCAGGTGCAGCCGCAGGTAGACGTCGTGCGCGTCCAGCGGCTTGTCGTCCAGCGACGCGATCACCGTCCGTACGGCGATCACCTCGACCCCGCGCCGTCCGTCCGTCCCCAGCGCCTTCGGCGCGCTCTCCCCCAGCAGTTCCGCGGCCCGCTCGCCCGTCAGCCGCTCCGTCCCCGCCGGGCCGGGGGCGTCCACCAGCTCGGGTGCGGGGAACCAGGTGTCGAGTACGGTGCCGTCGGCGGCGACGGTCGCCAGCCCTGCGGCGGCAGCACCGATGGCGCGGTTTTCGGTCGTTTCAGTCATGTGTCGAACGCTAGTCGTTCCCCCTCCCCCATGCCCAACCCGCCCGCCATGCGGGCACCGCCCCCGCGCCGCGAGGGCGCCGTCAGCCCTGCGCCACCGCGGTCACGCTGTCCGGCTCCGCCGCCGCCTGCCGCAGGCCGAGGCGGGGCGCCGCCAGCACCGCGATACCGGCACCCGCCGCGAGCAGCGCGCACAGCGGCCAGAGCGCGCCGGGCGCGGCGCCGTAGAGGGCGCCGCCGAGCGGGGCGGCGAGGACGAAGCCGCTGACGGAGACACCCGCGTACAGGCTCTGGAAGCGGCCTTGCAGGTGGTCGGGGGCGTTGTCGGCGACATAGGCGGTGGACGGGGACTTGTAGAGGATGTCGCCGAGGGTGAGCAGCGCCATCATCACGATGGCGGTGAGGACATGGCCGCCGGCGATCAGGGTCGCGAAGCCCGCGCCGAGGAGGACGAGGCCGGCGCCGATGACCGGGAGCGAGGCTCGTTTGCGCAGGGCGACGGTGATCGGCAGTTCGAGGCAGATGACGAGCCCGCCGTTGATGGCGATGAGCGCGCCGTAGAAGCCGGTGCCGAGACCGTGGTCCGCGAGGAAGACCGGGAGCGTGGAGTACTGCTGCCGGTAGACGGTGTCGGCGATGAGCATGGCCCCCAGGACCACCAGCACGCCGGGCCGGGCGCGCAGTTCGGCCCACAGGCCCGGGGCGGGGGTGCCTGCCGCCGTCAGGGCGTCCGCGGGCCGCTGCCGCTTGTTGCCGTTCCTGGGCAGGATGATGGCGGCCCAGACCGCGAAGAAGAGCATGCCGGCCCCGTCGGCGACGAAGAGCCAGTCGTACGAGAACTGCGCGGCGATCAGCGCGCCGAGCGGCGGGCCGATGGTGACGCCCGCGTTGGCGAAGAAGCGCATCAGGGCGAAGCCCTGGCGCCGGGCGCCCTCCGGTACGGAGAAGGCGATGAGCGCGGAGTTGGACGCGCGCGTGATTCCGGTGCCGTACTGGCAGATCGGGAAGACCACGGCGAGGGCGGCGGTGGGGACCAGCGGCAGCACGGCCAGGCCGAGGCCGCCGGTGAGCATGCCGATGATGAGGATGCGGCGGTGTCCGAAGTGGTCGCCGAACCAGCCTCCGGTGAAGTTTCCGGCGATCATTCCGACGCCGCCGAGGCCCGCGATGAGCCCGGCGTGGGTGGTGCTGAGGCCACGCGGTCCGGTCAGGTAGACGAAGAGATAGACCATGGCGAAGCTGAGCGCTGCGACGATGAACATGCTCGCGGCGAGCAGCCATACGACCCTCGGTATGTCCTTCATCGCCTGTTTCATGCCTACCCCTTGATTCGATTCGCCTCCCAGAATCGATCATTTACGGGCGGTAATGCCTTGCCCAGCGATGGACGGATCAGGCCGCGACCGGTATCGGCCAGTGCAAGATCATCCGAGCAGCCGGGCGAACATCACCCGTGCCTGCTCACGGTCGAACTCCCGCCCCGTGAGCAGCACCTGAAGGCACAGTCCGTCGGCAAGTGCCGCCAGCGCGCGCGCCGTGCCACGGTCCGTGCGGCGCGCGATGACCTCGGTCATCAGGTCCACCCACTCCGCCGCGATGGGCCGCACCGCCTCGCGCCGCAGCGCCGCCAGATACAGCTCGTACTCCAGCTCGGTCCGGCCGCGGTCGCGGGTCAGCATCTCGTCGACCAGCAGGGCCAGTTCGGCCGCCAGGTCACAGCCCGGGTCAGCCAGCCCCTCCCGCGCGTCCAGCTCCCGCATACAGGCCTCGTTGACCTGGTGCAGGGCCGCGACCAGCAGGTCGTCGAGCGTCGCGAAGTGGTACGTGGTCGAGCCGAGCGGCACATCCGCCTCGGTGGCCACCGCCCGGTGGCTCAGCCCCGCGATGCCGCGCTCCCCGGCCACCCGGATCGCCGCGTCGATGATCCGCTGACGGCGCTCGGGGTCGTACCGCCGGGCCATCAGTGCGCACCGCCCAGGTTGAGCACCACGACCCCGGCGATCACCAGCCCCAGCCCGGCCAGCTTCACCGCACTCGCCGACTCACCCAGGAAGACCATGCCGATGCCGGCGATCACCGCCGTGCCGACGCCCGCCCAGATCGCGTAGGCGGTGCCCACCGACATCGTCCTCAGGGTTTGCGCGAGCAGCGCGAAGGCCACGAGGTAGCCGGCGGCCGTGCCGAGCGAGGGCAGCAGCCGGCTGAAGCCGTCGCTGTACTTCATCGCGGTGGTGCCGAGGACTTCGGCGAGGATCGCGCCTCCGAGCATCAGGTAAACCATGCGTACGATTGTACACAACGATACGTACGGCCGTACACATCGCCGTTGCCCGGGGTGCGGCATAGCAGCGGGCATCCATCCGCGTCTGAGTGAATGAAGGCATGGAGAAAGGTGACGGATGGATGCCCAGGCGCAAGACAGCTTCAGAGACTTCGTTACGAACCGCTCGCCCGCGCTGCTGAAGCTCGCCGTACTGCTCAGCGGCGGCGACCGCCACGCGGCCGAGGACCTGCTGCAGAACGCCCTCATCAAGGCGGCCGGCCGCTGGCACCGCATCGACGAGCCCGAGGCCTACGTACGCCAGGTCCTCTACCGCCAGCAGATCAGCCGCTGGCGGCTGCGCTGGCCGCACCGCGAGACCACGGTGGCCGAGGCACCGGACACCGCCACGACCGCGCAGCAGGGCGACGCCACGGGGGCCGCCGAACTGCGCATCGTCGTACGCCAGGCACTCGCCCGGCTCACCGCCCGCCAGCGGACCGTGCTGGTCCTGCGCTACTTCGAGGACCTGCCCGAGGCGGACGTGGCCCGCCTCCTCGGCTGCTCGGTCGGCACGGTGCGCAGCACCAACCACCGCGCGCTCGACAAGCTGCGCAAGGTGGCCCCCGAACTGGGCACGGCCACGCGCGCCACCGCCCTGGACTTCCCCGCCCTGGAGGCGCGGTCATGAACCTCGAACAGCTCGTACGCGACACTTTCCACGACCTGACCGAGGACGCACCCCGGCCGGCCCCGGACTTCGCCGACCGCGTCCTGCGCGTGCGGCGCCGCCGCCGGATCCGTACGCTCGCGGCCGTGGCCGCCGCGACCGCCGCCGTGATCGTCACCGCGGTGGCCGTCCCCGCCCTGGACCGTCACCACGGCCCGCAATCCCTGCCCGCCTCGACCTCCGACACCGCGGACGTGGTCGGCCACCCCGACCAGTCACCGCCCCGGGACCTGATCGCGGCGGGAAGGACGGCGGTGTCCGCGTACTACACCACCAAGTGGACCGTGGTGTCCGGCAGCGGCTCCAAGGCCACCCGGACCCTGCAGTACGCCTGGCACCTCTACAACACCACCACCGGCCGCTACGAGTCCGTGCCCTGGGCCTATCTCGATGTCGCCCCCGGGATGCGCACCGCCGCCGTCCTGGAGGGACCGCTCCCCAGCAAGCGCGTCGGCCTGCTGGACATGACCACCGGCAAGATCACCCGCTGGATCGCCCTGGACCACCCGGCCGGCGGCGTGACCTGGTCCCCACAGGGCGACAAGCTGGCCGTGACGACCTACTCCGGCGTGCCGGAGACGATCGTCGGCACCGAGGACACGCACCGGCAGGTCATGAACCGGACCGGCTACTACGTGGTGGACACCGCGTCGGGGAGCAAGACCTACCAGGCCCTGCCGCAGGGCAGGGACGGCAACATGCGCGAGGACATCAGGTGGAGCCAGGACGGCTCGCTGGTGACGGTGTCCAACGCGGTGGAGGACACCACCACGTACTACGACCTGCAGGGCAGGCAGCAGCCGGCGCCGCAGGGCGAGAAGGGCGGCGGAGGCTTCTGGGCGGGCATGTCCCCCGACGGGCGTCTGTACGCCGGCATCGACGGAGTCACGGACATGGCGACCGGCGCGGTCGTCGGCAAGCCGCCCGTACAGGACCTCAAGGCCTGGGCCGACAACGACCGGCTCATCGCCTGGGGCTGCGACCCCGACAACTGCAGCGGAAAGGGTGAGTTCGCCAACCACCTGGTCCTGGTCGACATCGGCGGCAAGCAGGTGAGCGTCCTGTCCGGCTTCCGCAAGGCCTCGGCAACGTACGGCGGGCGCTGGACACCGCTGTTCACCAAGCGCTGAGAGAACGGCGAAGGCCCCCGGCACGCTGCCGGGGGCCTTCGCCGTACGCGCACGCCTCAGACGTTGAAGCCGAGCGCCCGAAGCTGCTCGCGGCCGTCGTCGGTGATCTTGTCCGGGCCCCACGGCGGCATCCAGACCCAGTTGATCTTGAGGTCGTTGACGATACCCTCGGTCGCCGACCT
>Ga0307517_10007222_pt1 | contig 16266 bp, 9 predicted proteins | sample 23_EM_MG_FD_194515 | JGI IMG/M metagenome (GOLD analysis project Ga0307517, IMG submission 194515) | Populus trichocarpa ectomycorrhiza microbial communities from riparian zone in the Pacific Northwest, United States - 23_EM | ecosystem: Host-associated > Plants > Roots > Unclassified | place... | reverse complement strand
ATCTAGAGGTTCTATGCTGTAAACTGCACCGTATAAGATAGATTCTCTTGCCATTCAAATGCTCGGATTCCTTCGATAAACGACATTATTCTTGCAACTAAAGTACTACCTAGTATATTGCTCAACACAACATATCTAGCTAGAAATGATTCTCATTATGGTTATGTTGTGAGAACATACCTCATCGATGAGCTATTTAAATTATTGCTGATAGCAACTCCACTTTTCCGGAACAAGATGTATCACGAGCTTAATTAAAATTGATGCAGCTTAACTAGTTAGATTTTAAATTTATATTTTAGAGATCACCAGTTTGAGTCCTATAAATCTCAGGGTAACTGGAGGCTTACATGGTCGTTAACTTCAAGACCTGTGAGATTAGTCGAGATGCGTACAAAGTAGTCCGATCACCTATTTTAATACACACACGAGCCTATTCAAGGAATGAGTGATATTACAGGTAGACAACAATCATATGACAATTGCCAATCATATAAACAAACGTTGAGGTTGCGAAAAATTAAAAAAAAAATGCATGGTTTTCTGAACTAATGCTTCTGTGTGCTTGTAAACACTGAACAGAAGGGAAGAAATTGCATAGCGAGAATCATTTTTGTGACGAGTAGAGAGGAATGCATTGAGACCCAGATGGAGATAGTGGATGAGAATTGGACTGTGAGACCTGAAATCAGATATCCAGCTGCGGAAAATACAAAATATCCAGTCTGACAGCACAGCGTTTTCTTATATATTTTTTTAATCTTTTCTTTCTTTATTTACCTGAGTAAAAAGGGAGAGAACAGAAATACCCTTTCTACCAAACAAAGAAAGGAAAAATAAGACTACTAGCAGAGATTTGATGTAAACTGTAGTGTAATAAAAAATAGAAAATTGAAGGTACTAGACTGTTTGAAGAAATCTTTTTATATGTTAATTAAAATTAAAAGAAACTCTAAGATACATAGGGAAAACACTTTGGATGTCCGCGTTGTTATCTTCATTTTGCGCCTCTTAGCACATAAATTAAGCCTTGCAATGGGGGTGTTTTTGTCTTATACAGGGACACAAATGTCTTTTAAAGAATCATTAGGGGCACAAATTTTTTTTCCATTCTTTTGGACAGCAGAATTACTAAAATAAAAAATTTTATTTATACTTAATTAAAAGATTTAAATTTAAAAACACGTTGATAAAGCTTGTGTGTGTGTGTGTGTGTGTGTGTGTGTGTGTGTGTGTGAGAGAGAGAGAGAGAGAGAGAGAGACCTGCGGCCAACTTAGGTTAAAAGGCTAGAAAAAAAAACTAAGATGGTTTTTTTCACCGTTGACATTGACATTGACAACACATTATTTTTTATTATTTGTTTTTGTCTTGAACTATGTGGCCTGTTTTAAGCCCCGAGGGAGAGAAACCTTTTCCCCCCTTTGACTTGTCTCTGCCCTTCCTCTCTTTGCGTGTACGGAAGCAGAGCAAGGGGTTTGGGAGAAAGGGAAACACGAGTTTACTGGGGGAAAAGAGGGAGGAGGGGTAGAAAAGTATGGGATATGGAGATAAAAGAAATAGAATGAGAAAATAATAAAAATTATTTAATTTAATAATTTAAATTTTTAGATTAAGATGATTATTTAATATGTTATAAAATCTTGTTTATGTTATAATTTTAAATTTTTTATTTTTATTTTATTTATTTGATAAAAATTAAGTATAATGTAATATAGATTTATGCAAGTTTAAAGTTCAAAAAATTCTATTTAAAAAAATATATTAAAAAATAATATAAATAATATTTTAAAATATTTCTTAAAATAAATTTAAATTTATTTCTAGATTGCGATCGTTTATTACTAGATTTATGTTTTTGAACCTTCCCTCCCTCTTTCTATGCGCATGGAAGCGAAGCAGGGAGCAGAAGCAGAGCAATGAATTTGGAAAAAAGAGAGGGAACATATTCAAGGAGGGAGCTGTAGAATGTTGGATTTGTGCTCGGAATTTATATGGGATTTAGCTTCTCTTCTGGTTATCTCATGAACTCACTGTCTTCACTAGTTTTTACCAAATTTACTGTTAAATATTATGGATCTGGATGCTCTCAAGTTCTCAAGAACAACCTCCAAGGTCTGGTCCAACAGTTAAGAAGATATTCTTCATCCCTGAACTTTCTGGGTTTAAAGCTTAGAGCTAGCATACAGGAGAATTTATTAAGCTTATATGAACACACCATATCGATGTGAGAGGTATGTCTTTAAGATCGTTCGAAAAAGGAACCATTATGGGACTTTTAATGGAGAAGATGCAGACCATTATGTGGCAAAAGCCTCACAACAGCTCCGATCAAAAATGAAGAACTTAATCTGGGAAGGTCAGAACTCTAACCTACCACCACCCAATAATTAATGTGGAAATGAAAAAATCATGAAACGCCCTCTGCAGTGGAGGCCGTAAAAACGTGCGACATGCCAATGAAAGATGATCAGGATAGTGAGTATGGATTCTCTCACATCCTCCAAACATTAAAAAAAATCATGTTCTTCGTTTATTTATTTTTACTTCCAATAATTTCGTTGAATGACATGGATTGATTTTTTTTTTTCCTTATTACTCCATCGAAATTCAAATGTTTTCATCCATCGTGTCTTTGTTTTCCTTCTTTCATGCATTTCCCCTTTCCACTTTAAAATAATCCTTCTGGTTCCCATCCAAAAAAACACAAAATTCTTCGTTGTCGGTGTTTTTTTTTACTGAGATGGTGTTTGGTAATGATATTTTTTTAAAAGTATTTTTTATTTATAAATATATTAAAATAATATTTTTTTATTTTTTAAAATTTATTTTTTACATCAGCAAATTAAAATAATTCAAAATTATTAAAAAAACTAATTTTAAAAAATTTCTATTAAAAAAATTTAATTAAATTTTAATTATTTTTTAGATATTTTTTCCGGGAAGTTTTCCTTCTTTACATCTAAACCCGAAATTCTACAACTTTTAAATCCACATTAGTATATTACTGTCAAGTGGATTTTACAACTTTTAAATCCTCAATCCTTCTCCACTTGAACTACTACGCCTTCTAGAAACAACTAGAACAGTGTCCACGCTACATCTCCAGTTGGGATATTTTTATCTAAACATTAGAAAAAAATATCTATACATTAAAAATGTGTTTTCTAAGAAAAAAATGATTATGAATGTAAAATCTAAGGCATATTTCACAACATAAATTTTTCAATACCAGACAATGACTTGTTATATTTTTTTTTTGATATTAAAACTATAACATATCGGATTGAACTTGGATAACCTAGGATAAGTAGCTAAATTAGCGACTTGGATCAAAAGACCGTGATAATCTCGTAAAAGCATATTGAAACAAATAATGATGTCAGATTCTCAAGTAACCCAATGCTAAAAAATGATAATAAAAATAAAAATATTCAATTAAAAAAAAAAGACTTTGGTGAACCCGAGTCAACCTACTAATCTCGCGATCTAGTCATGCATCCTGCATGATTTAATATTTTTTTTATCTCTTAGATTATTTTTCATTTAATCACACAACAACCAAGTATATAGGACACATCAAATAAAAAAACAAATAAGACAGATATATGGGCCTAGAAAACAAAAAAGGGGCTATTTTTTAAAGTTGGATAACAAAATGAGTTTTGTTTAAGTCAAATAACAAAAAGAGACCATTAAATTACAAAAGATGACTTTTTAAAACATTTAAAAGGCTGAAAATGAATGAAAAAAATAACATTTAGAAAAAATAACAATCAAGCTAGGCATGTCAACCTACGCACGTGTTTGGCCCATAAAAAGAGGTATGTCTTGTGTGTCATGCCTTTTTTTTCAATATTAGAAAACAAACAACATGTTATCCACCCTCTATTTACCTTAGAAAAAAAAAATGCAGAAAATGCATCTTCAACATTAATAGATCACCCGACGCTTGTGTCTCCAGAATTTGGAGACCAAAGTGTCATTGGAAAATTAGGGCAATGGTACTTTATGCTTTAAATTTCATTTTCAATCTATTTTTATAAAAAACAATTAAAAAACCTTAGAGACCTTAATAAATCGGTTTTTGGCCTCAAATAACCCATAAACTTGTTCAAAAACCCAAAATCAACTTTAGTACAAGAACTTTTCTGAGCTCAGACCTACCATCTAAGGAGATGGAAAGGCCGAAAAATACCTTAGTAGAACTCTTCTCATCGAATAAAACTCATTGACACTAATATCGACCTTTTTCTTTACTATAATTAACATCAACTAATATTTTCTCTCTCTATCACCAGAATTTAGTGACTTTCTCTCTCCTCTCTCAAATCAAGGAAAAAATAACAAAAATAAATTTTTTAAATCTTACCTTGTGGATAATGAAGTAATGATGTATAATAATTAATTTTCCTTTGTAGGTAACTTTAAATGTTAAGTCTTTTGTTATTGTGTCTTATTATGCTATTGATGGAAAGATTAGCACTCAAGGGTAATTGATGTGAAAGGTTGGTTCCTTGTTAGGATCAGATTGGTGGGAGAGATATTGACAAGAGAGTAGACACTATTTGAGGAGAGAGGTTAAAAGAGATAATAATTATCAAGAAAATACATGTCACATTAACAGTTCATGGGTAAATATAGAAGAACATGATATCATACTTTCTTGGAGGTTTGTGACTCTGTATTATAGTGTGTGCTAATGTTAGGCTCGATAGGATTTTGGATGGGGTTGGGTCGAGACCCAAATAGTGTTGCTTGAGACCAGGCGTAATCCATGTGATAAGCTATCCAGTTTGGTGGTGACTAGTAAGCCAGATTGACTAGTATAGTGCTTGGGTTGGGGTCGAACCATGTGATTGGACAACTTGGTTGTTCGGTTTAATTGTTGGGCTAAGCCTAACTCATGTGACCAGTTAGCTTTGCTGGCCAGTCTAGCGATTAGATTGAGGCTTAGATCGGATAACAAGGTGTTTGATCTACTATTTTTTAAAAATATATATATATCATTATCTGCCCTTAATCTCTCAAATATATGTATGAAAGACTTAACTAATAGAAGGTTTTATGCATGTCATGTTACTTTCTCGTGGCTTTTGTTAATGTGTTATGCAAGAGTGATGAGAGTTTGGTTGACTTGTTTGTTTCTCCTATAATGGAGAACACTTTCACTTGGAGAGTGGAGAATGTTTATGATCATGAAAGTATTGTCGAAGTATTATGTGTGAAGAAGTTGAATAGGGACATGAAGATTTTATTGAGACATAGAGATTCTTGTTGGAGACATGTAAATTTTGGTTGGTGTTTCATTTAGACACATGAATATTTTTTCGGAGTTATGAAGAATTTGTTTGAAGACATGAATATATTTGTTGGAGGCATGGCATGGTGATTTTGTTTGGAGACGTGGAGGTTCTGTTTGGAGCATTCGATGTGGGAATTCTTCATGGCTGGAGCAACTCCCTTGAAAGAGAATGAAGAGTGTAGAAAGTGCATGTGTGACTGGTGTTTGTGGTTTGTGACCTTTTTTTGTATAATGTTCTTGTATGGAATTGTTTACATCTTGGTCACTTAAACTTATCAGCACATTATGGAGAGAGCATTGGCAACAAGACAGGGAAAAATCATTGGCGAGTAAATAAGCATAGTACCAACCCTTCGTGTGTAAGCATAGGAGGTCGCAACACCATACTTTGTCTGCATTATGGTATATGCTAGCGTTGGGTTTCCAGGGAATTTAAACAGGTTTGAGTCAAAGCCTAACCAATGTGACCAAACAGCTTGGCTATCAGATTTGGTGGTGCTCAATCAATCAAGCTAACCAGCTTAGTAGTTGGGTCATGTGATCCAAACAGCTTGGCTATCAGATTTAATGCTCACGGATCAACCCGGGTTGATTGGTTAGACCAATCCGGCCAGCAATTAGGTTAAGGCCAAACAACAAGCCATCCAGTCTTTAAAAGAACAAAAAAAATTGTATAATCATAAACCATCTATCTGATACTTGTTCGCAATTACCATGATAAATTAAAGTGGTGAAAAGTGCTTCCACATTATCCGAGTACAGAGCCAGACCATGCGTCACCTATCATCCAGCTCTCACAGCTGGTTTCATAAAACAAGTTTCTTGGACCAGACACGATATTGATCAACTTCGAGAAGACAAGTCCTTATCAGAGAAATGTCCTGTCCAGCATACTGGGACCAGCAGCAAGGACAATTATCACAACCTGAAAAATTCATTGACTGCACTGAACACTCTATGCCTCTAAGGGCATCCTCATACATGCTGACACTTTGTAATTTAATGGTCCCGGATATTAAATCAGATAAAGGGAGCTCAGGGAAAGAAAATGAGGGCATCTTCTCTGTAGGCTTTTTCTGAGGCAGGCACACAAGATGTTAAATAGTGAAAGCCAGCCAAAACACGAGCAAGCATTCATATATTTTTTACAGTCTGATTAAATTTAAGTCATCACCAACCCACAATCAAGGCATACACAAATTCCAGTTCTAATCCTGATTTAAATTGAAGTTCTTAATATATTTTTTTTAAACGTGAAATCCCTAATCAGCTATCTAGACTCAAAAGACTTCCACCTTACTCCTCTGCCTAACAAGTGCAAGCTCCCGAAAAAACTGAGCAAACTTAAGCACCACGTTTCCTCCATTTTTACCCAAACTATATAAAACAAAACTGTATAAAGCAAAATGATTTCTGAATTTCATGCATCAGACCTATGGTCCGAGTCCATGCTTACAACAGTCTCTTCACCCTCAAAAGAAGATGCTGGAAGCTTGCATCTTGTGCCCGTCTTCTTCACTTCCTCACTTGAATAGATGAATATCTTCTTCACCATCTTACAGAACTCCCTGCAGTTAATAAAATAGATTTCAATAATCCAGTTATAATTTAATGGAAAAGAGACAATCAAGTGATATACAAGTTTCTAAATTACTTACGGCCATGGATCATCACCCACAAGCATCATATCGCCCTCATCATCTGTAAACACAACAGCCCATTTATTGGGTGTGGAGAGTTCTCCTTCGATTTCAAACATCTTCTCCAGCTCATATATAAGATCCCTGTATCCTTTCAAGACAGTTAAATCAAGAGCACGGCCAACAGCAATCCCTTGCATTTGCACCTTTCCAGAATCAAAGAAAATCTTGCTCATCAGAAGGCTCAGACAGAAAGGGAAAAACTACGGAAGGCAGAACTTCAAATTTTACCTTAGTACGAGTTCTCATGGAGGTTGTGGAGCCTTGCTTGCTTTGTGACTCCTTTACCATCGCCTCTGATAAAACTTGCTTCTGTTCTTTCGAGTACATTGATACGTCCATTGCTTGGGCCCTCTCAGCCTCGCTTGCAGCTGGAACAAGTCCTTTGGTGCCATTAGAATCAACAATTGGATATCCAGGCTCCTTCTCTGGAGGAGCAGAACTACCGGAGTTACTTGTCAGATCAATTCCAAACAACCGGCAACCTACAGAGTTCTCATACTTTCTCCCCTTCTCCACCTGCTCATTTATCAGGCAATTGCTTTGCCTTGATGATATAGGAGAGGAAAAACCGGAGATAATAGACCGTGTTGTAGCAAAATTATTGTCCCCCACTGAATCTGGAAAAAAGTTGAGAGAGACATTCATGTTAGGTGAAGAAGGCCAGATTCCTTCTGGTCGAGCCCTTGTGTTGCTGCTACTGCTATTATTGAGGAGACTGCTATCAATTTCCTTTTGCCTCATAGACCATACATGGCTTTCAGAGCTTTGGACTTCATTACTACTCCCCAGTTGGGCTAACTCATGGGATTGGGTTGATCCATGATACCAGAAAGATGAAGCAGCTGAATTTGGAGTAATCACTACACTCCAATTAGTGCATAAAGTTCAAGAAAGTATAGATTAAATAATTCACATAGAGAAACAAAGACAATCATTCCACATACCAGATGTAGGAATATCTGTAGGTCTAGGCCTTTTGGTCTTCATCACCTGTTGAGTAAGATTTGGGGAAGCAGGGGCTGCAAAAGGCTCTATGTCCCATGGAGAAACTCTCTCTGGCCTTTGAATAGTTGCTGGTTCATCCCATTGAATCTGTGGGGAAAAATAATACGGAAACTAGCATAAAAAACAAGACGATGAATAAGTTAGCATTCAAATAAGAATTCCACAACTGTAATCAACCTTCAATGACCGCCATATAGAGCCAGACCACTCTGGAGAAATATCTCCAACTCCAACTATTGTTCCTGTGAACCTGATCAAGCAGTTGCCACAAGAATTAAGGAACATCTTAAAACAACCATGAAACCCAGCAACCAAAAATATATGGCGGACATACCTTCTCTCAGGAGAATCCTCTCCCTCAAATCTCATCTTGAAGCGCATACCTACAGAAAATCCATTCTTAACAGCCTCCAGATATTTGTTCAGCCCAATGATATACTGGTTTGTCCTGCAGAAGGGTACAGAAAGTAAACTTTAGATTTGCGGGATAGGATGACCAATTAACAAGCACGGCACAGGTTTACAGTGATTAAGGAAATGATCAAACCTTGGCTTGTAGTACACAACAAAGAGGGTCTGTGTCAAAACAGCATGAGAGGCAGTAGCAAGCACTCCTAAGTGCATGCTTTGGCTGGATATCACCGATGATGGAATGGAGCTTTGCTGCCGAGCAAGACGCCGAACTCCAACTCGCAGTTCCCTATTATGACCTCTACACAGCATATACAATAGAATTGTAAGCAGAAACAGAGACCTGAATTGAATAATAAATCAGATCATCTACGTTCAACTACCTAAGAAACACAAAAGCATCTCCTGCAACCAGCCTTTTGGAAGTGACAAATGTGCTCCATCCTGTTGTAAGTAAATGCCTTCGCGGTTGACCTAGTTAAATAAGTTAAAAGAAAGCATGTAAACTAGAAGATAGAGTAATACAACAGGTTGTGCTCCTATTTATCAAAAAGTCTAAACTCCAGCTTCTTAAGCGTTTCTCCGTTTCAGTAAATCGGAAAATAGCAACACTGCACAAAGTAAAATCGTTATGGAACATTTACCTCTAAATATATGCTTGAACCGCCACTCAAAGCCATGAAGATCTCTGGCAGCCAGTTCCTGAGTTGGTGTTGCTTGGCTCATGTCCTAATGAATATGAAATAGTGGTAATTAAAAACGGAAGTTTCAATGAACAACCACTACTACATCTAAACACCATTTAAGAGTAATTACCAAAGGAGGCAAGCATTCAGTGGCATGCTTTCTGAGAACAGAGAAGCCTCCATGGGTGCTAGTATCAGAAGCCGTTAAAATTTTGCAAAAGGAATGAATTGTTGGCTTTGCCGGCTCAGGTGGACAAGGGTCAGGACTTGTAGGTTCGGTTTGCTGTAATTGAATTGTAGAACAAGAACATTCATTCAGCAACCAAATGAAACAATAAACCCAAAAACAAAACAAACGAAAACCCAAAAAGGAAAAATATTTACTCACATCTACTTCTGGGTGCAGAGTAATCTGAGCATAAACTTCATCCGTGTCTTGTTCAGCCTAAAAATTTAAAGAAAACAAAAGTGAATAAAAGAAAATAATAAAAAACACTTCAAAGAAAACAGAAATAGGAAACAAGAGCAACGGTATTAGAATTACCAGCAGTTGAATGTTTACAACACGACAGAGGATCTTAGGTGGAAGATTAAACCGTGGGATTTGCTGATTCAGTTCTTGATTTGTTGATGCTTCTAACTGCATAAAGAATCCATAAGCCAAAAAACAATAAAGGTAGAGACTAAGATTTCGATCTAAGTGCTTTAAAACAATGAAAGTAGAGCAATGAAGAAAAATAAGAAAAAAGCTACACACTTGTTCCATGTGACCTTGAGGAAAGTAAAAAACTCTCTCTCCATCCTTTGGGACATCCACCAATGGCCCTGCACATGCCTTCCATAGCTCTGTATACAGATCATCACATCCTACACCCATCAAAATCCAAATTAAAACACACAAAATAACGAAAGTTCTTAAATAATGTTTAAGTGGGTCTAAAACTCTGTTTGGTTGCTGAGAAAACCCAAGAAAAGAAAAGAGAACAGCAGATTAAGAAACATAAGTTTGGCATAATTTTAGTCCCTTCAAAGCAAAAACCTCCACTCCATCAAAATTTATAATCTTTTGCACACCAAGATTAATTAATAGTACAGCTCAAAGCCCCATTTATTTTGCCTTTCTTCTCCATTCTCAGCAACCAAACAAAGCAGCAAAAGCCCATTCATTTTCTTGTTCACCAAATCAACACTCACCTCTTTCAGCATGAGCCATCAAAATAACCGGTCAAGCAAGGTGGTATCAGAGAAGTAGAGATAAAACTAAGGAGTAAAGAAAGAGAGAATCCGCTAAAAAGACGGAAGCTGGAGGAGGGAAGGAAAGAGAAGGTCTTTCAGGCAGTAAAGGACTACCCCATTAAATGAGCCAGAAACCATATAAAACGCTGAGCAGACAGGACGTTTATGTAAGGAGTCATTTTACTTTCATAATTAAAGAGTATACAGGGAGTGGAAAGTGGCTCAGGCTCTCTCTCTCTCTCTCTCTCTCTCTTGTTTCAGTGACAAATCCGCTCCTGCTGCTTTATAGTCTTCTCATTCACACAAAAACCGCTGTTTTTTTAACAACACACAAGAGGGAGGAGTGTTTTGTTGTAGCTGCTGCTGACTTCTTGTTGTGATCTCTTTCTCTGTCTAAAAGGACTTAAAATCAACGTTATCGATATTTTTACCTAAACCCCGAAAACTAGAAGAGCTCTCTCCGGCTGCCCAAGATGTAATCCTTGAGTATTGTAATCTTTGAGCCTCATTCTGGTTTCTCTCTCTCTCTCTCTCTCTGTCTAGTTCTTAGTCACTCTCTACTCTCTTCCAATCTCTAGTCGTTTTAGCTTACCTTACATCTTGTTTGTCATTTTTCTTTTCCTTTTTCTTTCTCGCCAATCGCCATTTACTGCTACATTTAAATAGCTAGGCACCGATCTATAGAATTAGAGTATATTAGACCGTACTACTACAACAGGAAAAAAAAAAAGACAAGGCATCGGTGAGGCATCCATCCACGCTAACCTCTTATTAACCATCGTTAAAAGCGTGCTTGGTTTTCCGTTTGGAAAAAAGTTTTAAAAAAATTTATAATATTTTTATTTTAAGTTAGTTTTTTTATAATTTTAGATTGTTTTAATGTATTAATATTAAAAATAAATTTTAAAAATTATTATTTTAATATATTTTTTTTATAAAAAAAACACCAGTACTCTACTCCACCGAGGTTGTGTTTAAAAATTAAAATTGAATGCGGTACACAGACTATATGATTGTCGACATCACATGAAACTCACTCGTGGGGTCCACCATCAGACGGCTGCCTTAATATGTGCATTTTGCCTTTACGCGCATTACTTGGTGACGAAAACACTTTTCCTTGATTTAAATGGTGGGTATTATTAACTAGTGGTTTAATTTGTATTAATAATGGATTTTAATTATGCTGCTCCCAGGGGGTTGCTTATAACACAGTTATTAAACACCGGCTGGCCTGAAAGTAAATTCAGGACATGATGGAACTAGCTGAGGTTGGGTTTAAAGTAAAATCAATTTAAAATTGATTTAATTGATTTATTTAAAATTTAATTGGATTTTTTTTATAAAAATCTCTTCAAAAAAAAATTGTTTAAAATAAAAAATTAAAAATAAAATGACACAGTTTTGGATGGATCTAGATGAATTCATGATCCAACCCAAGCTAGATCGGGTTTAAAAACTTAATCCAAAGTTTGATGTGGTTCAAGACTGAATTGTAGGATTTATAAATTGGTTAATCAATTAAATTTAATTATAAAATAATATTATTTTGGATAAAAACTAAAAAAAAATCTTTTAAAATGACTATTTAGATTTTACTGAATCAATTCTCAAAATAAATTTTAAAAAAAAATCATGAATTAATAAGTCACTCACCAACTTTGATAACTATGGTACTTGGCAAGCATGGCTTTTATTTAAGGGTTAATGGTGTACTTCACTTTTCCACTTTCTTTTAAAATTGTGCTCCTCTACAAATTTAGTGGTTCCATCATTAAAGAATTTTTTTTTTTAATTAAGATTTATGTTCTTCTCTTAAGCTTTACTAATTAAAATACCATGTGAATACCTAAAACATATAAAAGAAAAATACATGAAGAAAAAAGAAAATAACATCTGATTCTACCAAAAAAAACAATAAAAATTCTTTTACCTATTCAAATATTATATTTTTAATTCTTTCTCTTATATTTTTTTTTTGTGTTCATCTCTATTTTATGTTGTAAGTATCTATAGTTACCGTTTAACCACAATAAAATTTCTTGGTTATCATCTATATATTGAATCAATAAAAAATAATACATGTAAATTAAAAAGGAAATTAAGAATTTAGTTATAAGTGTTATTATTTGTCAAATATTTAATATTAGTTTAATAAGTGTCATTATAGAAAAAATAACATCTAATGAAAATGTTGTTGTTGATAAAATTATGAGAAATTTAGATTTTTTAATTTCGTTATTTTTTCTTCTTTGTTTTTTCATTACATTCTGCCTTTCAAATTTTTTTATTTATTATCTTTTTTTTTCATGTATAATATTTTTAAGAATATTTGCAACTAAATTCTTTTCTTTTATAATAAATTTCTATTAATTTGGGTTTTTTTATTCAATTTCTTTTTTCATTTTTTATACATTAATTTTTATTTTTCAGGTGATGATCTTGTCAGTCAATGCAAAGATTTATGACAAAAATAATTAAAAAAACAAGAGTAAAAGTGCAAATTTAATAGAAAAAAATTGTAAATGGGCAGGATCTATATATATAAAAACAAAAATACAAGGACAAAACGTGCCACCAACCCAACCATTTATTATATATGTGGATATGAAAACTACAATATTCCCAATTAAATATATAATCAACATATTTATACATTCATTAAAAAATAAACACAAGAAATGGATGGGTTTAATTTTGCTTTTTTATCCGCTTTGCTAAAAGCTAGCTCAAACTCATTTGTTAATGCACACAGTGCTAATTTTAGTTATTTAAAAAAAAACAAATTATAGACGAGTACTTAAACTTGAGTTTAGCTATACTTGAGCCATTTGAACAATGTAAAACAAAATTGTTTTTTTTAATGTTAATTTTGGTTTTTATTTTTTATTTTTTTCTAATAATAACCTAAAATTCTATTTTATATAATTGATATTTAATCTAGTGTTAAAATATTCTAAATAATATAAACGAAAATCGATGACAACAAATGAAACCATGACGACTTAATTTAAAATAATAAAATTAAAAAGAATTAAGTTTAGTGACCAAAGACCAAAGTAAAAATAAAAATTTCAGATATTTGTTTTTAAAAAACTGGTTATAAATAATAATATAATAAGTGAAATATAAAAGGACATACTATATCCTCGATCAAATCTTTTAGTTTCCTTTTTAATTTATAATTATAATCATAACTCTCCCTCTCTTTTCTTTTGTTTTTTTTCCTAACCTTGTAAGGGATCGTGACTTCCTTTCCCAACCTATAATCACGTACCATTGAAAATCAATATATGCATGATAATCACGTTGAAAAATGATTTTATCAAGCAAAGAAAAATCTTCCCACCATTAAAAGTTGTTGAGACAAATAATTTGATATGTATGTTTTGTATTGTGGTGTATAATATTTTTTAAAATTATTTTTATTTTTATTAACATTATATAATATATCAAAACCCTAAAAAAATACTAAAAAAAATACCAAATTGATATTCTTTCATCCTTTTAAATAATGTTTCACACGCAAAAACAAACCTCCATAGACTCACTTTCACCATCTACTCAAGTCATTAATTAACTATGGATGATGTCAAAAACTTCCACGCTGGCTAGTTTAGGTATTGGAATTTCTTGCCGTGTTATTACATGATGTGTGATCCTTGAGAGGAGTTGAAATAATTATGACAATTAATGTTATAAACATCTATGTAAGACATACGCAAGAAGACATACAAAAATCGAGATTAAATTTTATAGTACTTAAAACGATCGATCTTGAGTTTCAATGCTTCATTTGTGATTAATATTATGATGTATAATGTTTTTTAAAAATATTTTTTTTATTTTTAACATCAACACATTAGAATTAACAAAATAAAATTAAAATATATTAATTTAATATTTTCTCAAGCTAATATATTTTTAAAATAGAGTTCCAAACACAAAAACAAATGTGATCATTTCAAGCATATGTTGAACACAAGCTTAATATCTTATGAGATCTTGAGGGGCCGAGCTATATATCTCTTCGAAACTTATTTTATTTTATTTTATTTGCAAAAAATAAATAACCGATCAAATTTGAGGAGTGTTTTTGGATATTAGCACAATAATATATATATATATATATATATATAATAAAATATTATATTCACGAGTTTTGTTTCTGCGACTCATGAATTACATGCTACATCTGCAGCTCATAAGTCGCATGCATGTCTTGTAATTCTCTAGGAAAAGTGGTCATGGCAGTTTTTTTCAAGTTTATGACTCCATATCACAAAAACTCAACCCCACAATAATCACAATTTACAAATACAATTCACAATTCACCTTCAACAAACTTCACAACATACTACACAATTTAAAAAATCAACACACTTTATAATTCAAAATAAACACCATGAAAATTTTCACAACATTATATTAAATTTAAATTAAATTTATAATTCTTAAAACATAAAGCATATAATATAATTACATCTAGAAATCACCCCAACACCACTTCCCCAACTTGTCCATCTCAAGAACAAGTTAGCATAAATTCGATACTAAATTGATATAGAGAAAGTATGTATTATTTCTTTAAACGTTGAGTGTGGGTGGTAAAGACAACGACTGAAACTTGGTGCGAGAGCTGCGGGCGGAGAGAGAGCCTCGTCATGATAGAAAAGGAGGGAGGGAGGTTGTCTCACAATGACCAGGAGGGTGTTTCACGGTAGGGAAAGAAGGTGATGGTTGTGGGCAACAGCGGGAAGTGGAGGCGGGTGGTGTTTGTGGAGAGAGAAGTGAAATAAAAAGAGAAATGAGAAGAAACTAGGTATGTGAGTTATAATTTGTTTGGAGTCGTGAGTCGCATATATGACATATGACTCGTGAAAGTATCCATTTTTTCTAAATGTTTTTAGAAATGTGGTATTTTGAAAGAAAAAAAACCTCTAAATTTGAGTGTAATATAAAAAAACACATTATAGATTTAAATAAAAAAAATAATCATGTTTATATAATGATATTTTTTTCAATTTTTTTAAACCTCTCCTTCATGACATGCCTCATGGCTACTTTTCTTCTCCTAGAAGTAAGAATATATGATTAGAGCAAATGATCATATCAATAACTATGGTAAATGAAGGTTTAAAAAATGTTTAATATTTTGATAATGGTTGTTTTTTAAAATATTTTTTATTTAGAAATATATTAAAATAATTTTTTATTTTTTAAAATTAATATATTAAAACAATTAAAAATACTAAAAAAAATAATTTAATAAAAAATCTTAAAGTTTTAATAAACGATGCAATGTCATGCAAGCGTTTACCGCAGTGAATAGAGAGATCACTGCTGGAAAGGAAACCCGTCTTGGTAAAGGCGGCGGGACTCAAATAAGGAAATACATGTCAAATCATCATACGGCACCACGAGAAGGGTTGACCGCTCTCCGTTCCATTCCGTTATCTCGGCCGCCGTTACAGTTTATTTGCCGTCTATTTCTTTGTCTACATCGTGGCAGGCAGAGGTGTTGGCTCGTGTATACCCGGCAGACCCAATTTTTGTTCTTGCTTTTCTAATTTTAATCTCTGAGGAATTTTATGATATTTTGTTTTTTCGACATTGGAGAAAACAAATGGTCATTTACACGTTTTACTGACTCAGCAGGAGAGCACGGTAAGGGCGTTGGCTTTTGACGTGTCAGTTTCGTTTTATTTAAAACCCACTCTCCTTTCATTTCAGGTAATTACACGCGCATAATTTCACAGCAGACGGGAGACGGGGATTGGGTTTTTGTTTTCCACCTCTTAAGAGCCTTTTTATTTTTTCATTTCAAATATTTTCAGATAATTTTAAATGAAAAATAAATTTTAAAATATAAAAAATACATTATTTTAATATATTAAAAAAACACTTTAAAAACAAATATTA
>Ga0307517_10007221_pt1 | contig 16267 bp, 8 predicted proteins | sample 23_EM_MG_FD_194515 | JGI IMG/M metagenome (GOLD analysis project Ga0307517, IMG submission 194515) | Populus trichocarpa ectomycorrhiza microbial communities from riparian zone in the Pacific Northwest, United States - 23_EM | ecosystem: Host-associated > Plants > Roots > Unclassified | place... | reverse complement strand
CGGACCGCCGGGGGCACTGGCGGGGTTCATCGGTCCCGGCCGTGACGGCGACGGTTCGTGTGTGGTGGAGCCGGTCGAACGTCCTTCGCTGGTACGGGAGTTCGCCGCCTTCGTCGAGAGCCCGGCCGCCGTGCTGGGCCTCGTCGGAGCACCGGGCAGCGGCCGTACGACGGAACTCGCGGCGCTCGCCGCACGGCGCAACGGCGGTGCCGAACCGGCGCCCACGCTGTGGTTGCGCGGCGCCGATCTGCGGGACGGGGACGCGTCGGTCGCGGACGCGGTGCGCAGGACGGTCGAACGGGCGGCCCGCATCGTCGCCGCGTCCGTCTCCCTGCCGGAAGGCTCCCGCGACCTCGGCGACGTGAGCCCCGAACGCCTGGCCCGGGTCGCCCGTGACACCGGCCGCCCCCTGCTGCTCCTTCTGGACGGGCCCGAGGAGATGCCGCCGGTGCTGGCGCACCGGTTGGCCGAGTGGACCGGGGGGACGGGGGAGTGGTTGCGGGGGAGTGGGGCGCGGTTGGTGGTGGGGTGTCGGGCGGAGTATTGGGAAGGGGCGGGGGCGGGGTTTCCGGGGGAGTTGCTGTACGGCGGGTCTTTGTCAGGGAAGGGTGGGGCTGGCGGGGCGGGTTCGGTTTGCTCCGGGGCGCCTGTGGGTGACGGCGTCGGTGAGTTTCTCTTCGGGGAGCCCGCTCCTGACGCGGCAAATCCGGCTCGCTACGGCGCCCCCGCGCCTGATGACGCCGGTCCGTATTTTTCAGCCCGTCCGGCGTTTGAGGACGAGGCCGTTCAGGCCGATGGCGGGTCTGGGGGCGCAGCCCCCAGGGGGGTGACCCCGGCCTGCGTTCAGCTTGGGGACCTTGGGCCGCACGAAGCCCGCCGAGCTCGCGCAGCGTATGCCGTGCCGGAGGGTGTTCTCGTTGATTCCGACGCCCGTCACCCCCTCACCCTCCGGCTTCTCTCCGAGGTGCTCGCCGCGCTGCCCTCCACCCCGGGTGCCCAACTCGACCGGGACGACGTGTTCGCCGCCTACCTCGACCTGATGTGCCTTCGGATCGCGGTCCGGCTCGCCGCCGAGAACGGGCTGCGCGGCACCGCCGTACGGAGGCTCGCCGCGAAGGTGTCCGGGCAGGTGCACGAGGCCGCGCGGCGCAGTCTCGGGCCGGGGCAGGGGGAGTTGGACCGGGAGTCGTTCGAGGCGGTGTTCCCGTGGGGACCCGCACCGGCTCGGCTCGGCGGCGGTACCGGGTGGGCGTCCGCCGTCCTCACCGAAGGGCTGCTCGTGCCGGCCGGTACCGGATACCGGTTCGCCCACGAGGAGTTGGCCGACTGGATCCAGGGCACGCACCTCGACCTGGACGAGGCTCTGCGCGCCCTGGTGCACCGGCCCCGGACACCACGCTCCGGGCACCCCCTCCCCGTGCCGTATCACCGCATCGGCCCCGTCGTACAGGCCCTGCTGCTCCTCGCCCGGCAACACGGCACCCATCAACTGGCCCTCAGAATGGAGGAGTTGGCGGACGCCCTGGACGCCGACCCGGACTCCTGGTGGGCCGCGCACCTGCTCGCCGAGGTGCTGCGAAGGGTGCCCGATGCCACGCCGTACGGCAACGCATTGCGCTTGCTGGCCGACCAGTTGGTGGCGCGGAGGCGGCAACAGGCGGCCGTACCGAAGGAGTTCGCGCCGGAGTTCTGGACCGCGCTGCGCCTGCCCCATGTCGAGCGGTTCGCGTTGCTGCGGGGGCTCGTGCTCGCCGATGGGCCCCCGCAGGACACCGCCGGATCGACCCGATTCCTCGAGACCGCCGCCGAGTCGCTCGCCGCGGACCCCGCCGTCGTACAGCCGCTGCTGACCCGGTGGTTCGACGACGAGCGGGCGTTGCCCGCGACGCCGGAGGCGACCGTGGCGACGGCCGCGCAGGCCTTGCTGCACACGCATCGGCGGCGGGCGCTGGACGATCTGACGGAGGTGCTCGTCGGCTGTGCGCACGGGCGGGCCGACGAACTTCTCGCCGTACTGGCCGAGGAGGAGCCGTCGGCCGTGTGCCGGGCCGTGGACCGGTGGGCGCACGACGAGCGGCCGGCGCGCCGGGTGGCGGCGGTGGCGTACGGACTGCGGGCCGCACCACACGTACGGACCGAGGCCGACCGCGAACTCCTGCGCTACGCGGCCGAGTTCCTGCTGGCCCGCCCCGCCGACTGCACCCTGCACGGCGGCGCGCTCGCCCTCCTCGTCCGCGATCCGCACACCCGCGCCCGCCATCTCCCGCAGGCGCTACGGCACTTCGTGTCCGGCGACCCGCAGTTCCCGCCGAGCGCGCTGGCCGCCGCCCTGACCACCCACCCCGAACCGGTCCTGGAGGCCTTCCGCGCCCGCCTGCACGGACCGCACGCGAGCGAGGCCGTCCGCACCCTCGCCGACGTCACGGCCCCGGACCTCGCCCGCCGGGCCGCCGCCCTGGTGCGCGACACCGCCGTACGGTGGCCGGAGACGGCGGCGCACCTCGGCGTCTACGTGGACCGGTGCCTCGACCACGGCCCCACCGCCCGCGCGATCCTCTTCCCCCTGGTCACCGGCCTCCTGGACGGCGGCCCGGCCTCGGCGCGCACCGCCCTCGCCCCCGTGCTCGCCGCCCCCGGCACCCCGGCTTCGCGCCCCCTGCGCCGCGAACTCCTGGAGTTCCTGCTCACGCACGAGCACGACCCCGCCGTACTGGACGCACTCCTGCACACGGCCGGCCGCCGTGACGACGACGAGATCCGCGACCTCGTCCACCGCACCGGCCGGCTGCTCGTCCGTACCCCCGCGGGCGCGACCCGTTTCGACCGCGGGCTCGTCGACCTGGGCCGCCACGTGCCCGGCTTCGCCGCCCTGATGGCCCGCTGGCTGGCCGACACCCCGGAGGACTGGGCCGCGGTGGTCGGACCCAGCACGCGGCGCATGATCGAGAACCTGGCCGGGGTGGGGGTTCCCGCGTAGCGGCTTCGGTACGTGCGCCCGGTCACAGCCTCCAGGCCGATGCGGGCCACAGGCCCCCGGCATGGCACCCTTAGACCTGCGTAAGAGGTCAATGACACAGGTCTACATACGGACACGGGTTCGATGAGGAGCGGTCACAGTGCAGCGCTGGCGTGGCTTGGAGGACATCCCTGAGGACTGGGGGCGCAGTGTCGTCACCATCGGTTCTTATGACGGGGTCCACCGCGGGCACCAGCTGATCATCCGGCATGCCGTGGAGCGCGCCCGTGAGCTGGGCGTTCCCTCGGTCGTCGTCACCTTCGACCCGCACCCCAGCGAGGTCGTGCGCCCGGGCAGCCACCCGCCGCTGCTCGCCCCGCACCACCGCCGCGCCGAACTGATGGCCGAGCTGGGGGTGGACGCGGCGCTGATCCTGCCGTTCACCAAAGAGTTCTCGAAGCTGTCCCCGGCCGACTTCGTGGTCAAGGTCCTGGTGGACAAGCTGCACGCGAAGGCGGTCGTCGAGGGCCCCAACTTCCGCTTCGGCCACAAGGCCGCGGGCAATGTGGCCTTTCTGATCGAGCAGGGCAAGACATACGACTTCGAGGTAGAGGTGGTGGATCTTTACGTGAGCGGTGCGGCGGGCGGCGGCGAGCCCTTCTCCTCCACACTGACCAGGCGCCTGGTCGCCGAGGGCGACGTCGAGGGCGCCCGCGAGATTCTCGGCCGCCCGCACCGGGTGGAGGGCGTCGTCGTGCGCGGCGCCCAGCGCGGTCGCGAAATGGGCTTCCCGACGGCCAACGTCGAGACCCTGCCCCACACGGCGATCCCGGCGGACGGCGTCTACGCCGGTTACCTCCACGTCGAGGGCGAGGCCATGCCGGCCGCGATCTCCGTCGGCACGAACCCGCAGTTCGACGGCACCGAGCGCACGGTGGAGGCGTACGCGATCGACCGCGTCGGCCTCGACCTGTACGGCCTGCATGTCGCCGTCGACTTCCTCGCGTTCGTGCGCGGCCAGGCGAAGTTCGACTCGCTGGAGGGCCTGCTGGAGCAGATCGCCCAGGACGTGAAGCGATGCAGGGAACTGATCTCGGCGGATACCGGGGATGCCGGGTAGCTGTTCTTCTTTCTACGACGCGAAGGGCGGCCGGTGCTTGTGAGCACCGGCCGCCCTTCGCGTTCGGCGGTGGGGATTACTGCTGCGGGGGTGCGGGCGGGGGCGGGGGCGGGGTCTGACCGGGCTGTGCGTGGCCGGGGTGCTGCGGGTACGGCTGGGCCTGCTGCTGCCCCGGGTGCTGCGGGTAGGGCGGTGCGGGCTGCTGCGCCGGGGGCTGACCCTGCTGGGGGTAGGGCTGCTGACCGTACGGCTGTCCGGGCTGGGGCTGTTGCGGGTACTGGCCGGGCTGCCCGGGGTACGGCTGGCCGGGCCCGGGTTGGCCGGGCTGCGGGCCCGGGTACGGCGGCTGCTGTCCCGCGTAGCCCTGCTGGCCCGGCATCGGCGGGGCCGCCACCGGCGGCGGGTTGCCGTCGCTCGTCCACAGGCCGTGCATCTGCTGGTGCCGGACGAAGTCCTCGGCGACCAGTGCCGCGAGGTTGAAGTACGACTCCCGGACCTTCGGCCGCATCATGTCGAGGTCGACCTCCGCACCGGCGGCGAGATGCTCGTCGAACGGCACGACCACGACACCCCGGCAGCGCGTCTCGAAGTGGCTGACGATGTCCTCCACCTTGATGGTCTTACCGGTCTCGCGGACACCGGAGATGACCGTGAGCGAGCGCGAGACCAGGTCCGCGTACCCGTGCGCCGACAGCCAGTCCAGCGTCGTACTCGCGCTGCTCGCACCGTCCACGGACGGCGTCGAGATGATGATGAGCTGGTCGGCGAGGTCGAGCACACCGCGCATCGCGCTGTAGAGCAGACCGGTGCCGGAGTCGGTGAGGATGATCGGGTACTGCTTGCCCAGCACGTCCAGCGCGCGCCGGTAGTCCTCGTCGTTGAACGTGGTGGAGACGGCCGGGTCGACGTCGTTGGCGATGATCTCCAGACCGGAGGCCGCCTGGGACGTGAACCGGCGGATGTCCATGTACGAGTTGAGGTACGGGATCGCCTGCACCAGGTCGCGGATGGTGGCGCCGGTCTCGCGGCGCACGCGGCGGCCGAGGGTGCCGGCGTCCGGGTTGGCGTCGATCGCGAGGATCTTGTCCTGGCGCTCGGTGGCGAGCGTGGAGCCGAGCGCGGTGGTCGTCGTGGTCTTGCCGACACCGCCCTTGAGGCTGATCACCGCGATCCGGTAGCAGGACAGCACCGGCGTGCGGATCAGCTCCAACTTCCGCTGCCGCTCGGCCTCTTCCTTCTTGCCGCCGATCTTGAACCGCGAGGGCGCGGCACCGGGCCGACCGCTCTTCGCCTTCTGCTTCTTGTTGTTGAGCAGCCGGTCCGACGACAGCTCCACGGCGGCGGTGTAACCCAGCGGCGCGGCACCGGGGTTGGTCGGCTGCCGCTGGTCGTGCTGAATGGGCTGGGGCCAGGCGGCGCCGGTGCGGGGGTCGACCGGGGGCTGGGTGGGCGGCGGCGCCTGCGGCTGGGGTGCCTGCGGGGGCTGCGGTGCGTCGGGCTGGGCCTGCTGCGCGGGCGCGGGGGGTGCAGGGGGGAAGCCGTAGCCGCTCTGGGGGTGGGGCTGGCCCTGTTGTGCCGGCGCAGGGGGGAAGCCGTAACTGCCCTGCTGGTCCGGCGCGTTGGGAGCGTGCTGGGCCTGCTGCGGGGGTGCCGGCGGGAAGCCGTAGCTGCCCTGCTGGTTCGGGGGCGCGGCGGCGGGACCGGCTTGCTGCGCGGGCGGGAGCGGGAAGCCGTAACCGCCTTGCTGGTTCGGCGCGTTGGGGGCGGGCTGGGCCTGCTGTGCCGGTGGCGGCGGGAAGCCGTAGCCGCCCTGGGTGTTCGGCGCCGGCGGTGCGTTCCAGGCGGCCGGCGCGGGTTGCGGTGCCTGCGGCTGGAACGGGGGCTGCTGCTGCGGCGGCAACGGCGGCTGGGCCGGGGGCGCTACGGGCTGCTGCGGTACGGGCGGCGGGGGCGCCATGGCGTCCAACGGCACGGGGTGCGGCGGTACTTGGGGGTGAGGCTGACCCTGGCCTTGCGGCTGAGGCTGTGCCGGCCAGTGGTCGGCCGGGGCCGGGGCGGCGGGCTGGTACGAGGGCGGCAACGGCGGGACACCGCTCTGCGGGGCCGGCGGCGGAGTCCAGGCGGGAGGGGCTTCCTGTACGTCGCCGGGGGCACCGGTGGCCGGGGCGTCACCCTGAGGGACCTGAGGGGCCTGAGGGGTCTGGGGGGAGTCGGCCTCGGGCGGTGTGGGCGCTGTGGCGTCGGCGTTGCTCGGCTCGTGCTCCGGGGCGCCGGCCAGGTCACCAGCTGCGTCGTCGGTCGTGTCGCTCGCCGTGTCATCCGCCTGGGCGTCGGTCTGGTCGGCGGTCTGGGCGGCGGTGGGGTCCGTGTCGGGGGATGCCGTGGACGCGGAGGCGTCGCCGGTGCTCTCGCCGTCGGCGGGGTTCGCGGAAGCAGGGGAGTCACCGGTGTCCGTGTCGGCGACCGGTGCGTCCTCGTCCGGAGTGGTCACTCCGGTGGCGTCAGTGCCCTCGGTGACACCGGCATCCGGCACCTCGGCCTCGAACTCCGGTTCCCCGGAGCCTGATTCAGCGGCACCGGCACCGACACCAGTAACGGCACTGGCACTGGCACCGGCATCCGAGCCTTCGGCGCCTTCCACGGAACCTTCGTCACCCACGGAACCCTCGGCCGGAGCCGGAGCCGCCGGGGTTTCCGCGTTGGCCTGGTCCGCGTCGCCGTGCTCCGGCGTGCTGTCCGGCCCCGCACCCCGTTCCGTGATCTCCCGCTTCAGCGCGGCGGAAGAGATCCGCATCGTCGCGCCGCTCACGAGGTCGCCGTTCTCGGAGTCCTCCTCGGCCGGAACCGTGGCCGACGGTGCCCAGCCGGGCTGGAAACCGGAGTTGTCCGGCAGCACAGGCACCGTGAACGACGGTCCGACCGGAGGCGCCGGGGGCGGTGTCGCCGTACCGTTCGCCGGAGTCGGAGGCGGCGAGGCCTGCGCGGAAGCGCCCGACGCGCCGGACGAGTTCTGCGTGTACCAGGCCGGCGGCGCGTAGTCGATCGTGAACTCGCCCGTCATCTCGATGGCGGACTCGTCGTCGGGCTGGTCATCGCCGGGCGTGGCCCAGCCCCCGCGGATCCCGTCCCGATCGCTGCTCACAATTCCTCCTGGTGTGGTCGAGCACCCTCATGTCGTGCTGGGGCGACCGCTCGTGTCGTACGGGCCCGGTCCGCCGAAAGCGTCGGGAACGGTCGGTCGGCGACCCGAATCGATCGGATCCGCCCGGCCCGTCCCCCGAAGCGCTGCCGGTCCGGCCGCGGGCCCTGACGCGGCGCCCGGTCCCAGCCTAATCACCACAAGCAACCTCACGGCAGGCCCGTCCACCTCTCCGCGTCCGTCCAACGCGCCACATGACGCCCGGAACCGGCACATGTGCCCACCGCCCCGTCGCGCAAAACGGGAGATAGTGGCGCGCATCCGCTGGGGAAGAAGGGGCGAAACGGGCTGAATCACTCAACTTCGGTCGGTGGTCCGCCGGTTCAGTCCATCCTGCGTGGTGTACCCAACAATCCGATCTCGGCATCCGTGGGCTGGGTCATCACATACTGCCGGTCGCGGTCGCCGCACCAGAGCGTGACGCCGTCGGGGAGCGTGGGCAGGGAGTCGACGTCGGCCCGGGGGAGCGCCATGGCGCGGCCCAGCTCCGCCGCCTCGTCCGGCGAGATCCGCTGCACCCCGACGAGCCGCGCCTGCCGTATGAGCCGAGGCGCGACGGGACTGAGATACGGCAGCAGGGTCAGCACCGACTGCCAGGGCCCGGACACCACCCGCCCGCGCGGTGGCCGCATACCGCAGTCCCGCACCACGAGCACGGGTGTGCCCGCCGAGGCACCCTGCGGCTGGACGCGGCCCACGTCGTACACCGCCAGGCCGTTCTGTCCGCCGCCCATGGCGTGGACCATCTGCATCCAGGCCTGCGGGCGGCCGGTCTCCACGGCGACGCGCGCACCGGTCGCCGCCGCTCTGAGGGCGATGACCTGCGCGGTCCACAGCCCGCCGATGAGGACGACGTCGTACGGAGTGGGCCGGTTGAGGCCCAGCACCGCGGGCTGTCCCTCGGTGTCGACGCCGATCACGACGCCGTCGTCCCCGATGGGCAGCGCGAGCGCGTCCACCTGCTCGGGGGAGAGCACATGCCGTCCGTGGCGGGGACCGATCAGGCCGAGGCCGCTGCGCAGCATCGTCAGCGCGGTCATCGGGCACCTCCGAGGGGCAGGGTGGCGAGCACACCCGGGAGCTGCTCGCGGTCGAGGCGGGCCAGTGCCAGGCCCGTGTGCCGTGCCGCGCCCTCCAACGCGCGACGTGCCGCGACCAGTTCGTCGTCGCTGCGGCCCGTCACCCGCAGGTGCCCGCACATCGACACCTCCTGGCGCTCCCCGCGCGCGAGCGTGAGGCTGAACGTCGTGGCGAGCGCCGGGGTGGCCGTGAGCAGGGCGATCAGCTGGGGCAACGACGGGCCGCGACCGCCCAGTTGGGGCCAGCGGCGGATCCAGTACGTCGTGTGTCTGCGGTTGTCGCAGCGCCAGCTCCGGCTGGACTCCTCGGTCCGGCGCTCCCGTGTGTCGGTCCGTCCGGCCTCCGCCGTCACCAGGGGGTTGGCGCAGGCGGAGGTGGCGAGGGCGGCGGTCAGCTCCTCCTCGTTCAGGATCGTCGTGCGGAAACCGGCACCGGTGAGGCGGCTCGCGAGATGGTCGGCGACGCGCACGACGCACTTCTGCGCTCCGGTGAGCCCGCCGCCTCGCGCGGCCACGGCCTCCAGGCACTGCTCGGGGTCGAGCTTCAGCGCGATCCAGGTGATGCGCACCGCCGGGGCGCCGGTCTGCTCCTGCAACGGCGCGTAGTTGGTGACGGCCACCGAGTGCTGGGGCAGGTGCAGCGCGGGCGCGGGCTGGGTGTGCAGCACGAGTTGCGCCGACTCCAGCCGGATACCGTCCACTTCGAGCGCGTCCCGCACCAGCGAGAGCGGCAGCGGCTGCCGGTTCCGGTCGGCCCGCAGCGCGGTGACATCGGCCTCGACCTGTACGACGGCGGTCACGAAGGTGCCGTCCCCGATCAGCCCGATCGGACGCCGGTCCCGGCCGCCGTACGAGTAGGTCCGCAGGGTCGGGTCGCACTCGACGGTCGGTGCGAGACCGGGCTCCGTGCCCGGCGGTGTCTCCGTGTTCGCGGCGCTCTTCTGCCGCGCCCGCAACGCCCGCGCGGTGCCCATCCATTCGGGCAGGGAACGGCCGCGCCGTCGGACGAAGGCGAGCAGCACGAGCGCCACGGCGACGACACCCGCCGGCACCAGCGCCATCGGGGCGATCGCCCAGCCGACGAGGAGGACGGCCGCCGCGAGCTCCAGCAGGACGAGCCGTTGCAACCGGAATGCCCCGCCCTGTCCGCGGCGCGTCCTGAGATGAAGTCCGCCCGGTCCCTGGGGCGATGCGCCCGCCGCGGACGGCGGCTGCGCGGACCCCGGCCCGGGTGTCCCGGAGCCCCTCGTCCGCGACCGGTCACGAGACCGTGTCCGCGTTCCGGAAGCCATCACTCCATCCCCCCGTTTTACTCACAACTCACTGCTGTTTCAGCACCACATAGGGCCCCTGAAGGTCCAGGTACCCTACCCGCTCCACACGTCCCCGCGGATACCAGGCATAGTAGGTGCCCGGTCTGACATCGATGGGCGGGGGACGTCGAACTCCCGAGCGCTGCCCAGGCTGAACACGGGGAGAGACAGACACAGATGGCATCTCGGCGGGACCAGCTCAACGCCTACACCTTCGCGAAGCGCCGCATGCTGGCGTCCTTCGTGCAGTCGTCCCCGGACGGTTCGGAGGAGGGGGCACCGCGACCGCTGCGCGGAGTGGTGCCCGGCGTCATCGTGGGTGTGGTCGTCATGGCGGTCTTCGGCGCCTGGGGCATGTTCAAACCGACCGCGCCCCAGGGCTGGGCCACCCCCAAGTCGAAGGTGATCATCGCCAGCAAGTCGACCACCCGTTACGTCGTCCTGACGACCGACGGCAAGGCCCAGCTGCACCCCGTCCTCAACATGGCGTCCGCGAAGCTGCTCCTCAACGCCGGGCAGGGCGAGGTCGTCACCGTCGACGAGTCGGTCCTCGACGGCGGCAAGATCCCGCACGGCGTCACCGTCGGCATCCCGTACGCCCCCGACCGGCTGCCCTCGGCGAGCGAGGCGGGCGCCGAGAAGCGCTGGGCGGTGTGCGAGCGCCCGAGCGCGGGCGGCGGTTCCATCCAGAAGGCGGCGCTGGTCCTCGCCGAGCGCGACATGAAGAAGACCGAGGGCAAGCAGCGGCTGCGGGGCGGAGAGCTGCTCTACGTGGTGGACCCGGACAAGAACCGCTACGTGGTGGACGCGAGCGGCACGGCGTACCGCGTGGACAAGAGCGACGAGCTGCTGCTGCGCGCGGTCGTCGGCACCGGCCGCGACCCCGAGCGCGTCTCCCAGGAGTGGCTGGCCACCCTGCACCAGGGCGACCCGATCACCTTCCCGTCCATCGGCTCCACACCCGGTACGGCCGCCGGCGCCCCGGGCGAGCTGGACGCGTCGGCCAACAGGGCGGGCATGGTACTCAAGGCGTCCGACGCCAGCGGGGAGCACTACTACGTAGTGCTTCCCGGCAAGGTCGCGCAGGTCTCCGCCTTCGTCGCCCAACTCCTGCTGTCCAGCAAGGACCTGGCCCCGCTCGGCCAAGCCGGTCACGCCACCGCGGTGAGCCCGGGCGCGATCACCCCGGAGGGGACCTTCGGCGCCGAGCACCGCTGGCCCACCAAGGAACCCACGGCCGTCAACGAGGCCTCGGACGCGTCCGGCAGCCGCAGCACGATCTGCAATGTCCTACAGAAGGTGGACGGCAAGGGCGTCACCACCCTGACGACCTGGGCGGGCACCGACTTCCCGGCCCCGCTCCCCACCGACTCCACCAGCGCCTACGTAACGCCCGGCTCCGGGCAGCTCTTCCGCCAGTTCCAGGGCGAGGAGACCAAGGCGGGCCCCGTCTTCCTGGTCACCGACACGGGGCTGCGTTACGTCCTGCAGTCCAACGCCGACAGCGCCACGAACGACGCGGGCATCGGTACGACGGCCAAGGAACGCCAACAGGAGCAGCAGGAGGCCGAGCAGGCCCAGATCCGGCTCGGCTACGCCGACGTCGACCCGGCGCCGATCCCCGCCTCCTGGTCCGAGTTCCTGCCCACGGGTCCCCGTCTGTCGACGGCGGCGGCACGTCAACCGCAGGGTTCGTAGGGGGAGTTGGGCATGCCGTACACGATTTCCCGCCGTCCCCTCCGCGCTACGGCGGCGCTGGCCGCCGTAGCCGCGACCCTGGCCGTGTCCACCGTCGTGCTCGCGCCTCCCGCGGCGGCGGACGACGGCTTCTCGGACCAGTGCACGTTCCCCAACAAGAAGTACCCGGGCCGCCCTTGGGCCCTGCAACGCGTCCTCCTCGACGAGCTGTGGAGCCAGTCCAAGGGCAAGGGCGTACGGGTGGCGGTCATCGACACCGGCGTGGACGTGAAGAACCCCCAGCTCACCCACGCGGTGGACGTGAAGAGCGGCCGTAACCTCCTGCCCAAGAACCTCAAGGACAGCAACGGCGACAAGATCGCGCGGGGCAGCGAGAACGGCACGACCGACACCGTGGGGCACGGCACCAAGGTCGCCGGCATCATCGCCGCCCGCCCGATCAGCGGAACTGGTTTTGTGGGTCTGGCCCCCGAGGCGACCATCATCCCGATCGAGCAGAACGACGCGGACGGCCACGGCACGGTGGATACGCTCACGGCCGCGGTCAACTACGCGATCCAGGCCGACGCCGACGTCATCAACATCTCCCAGGACACGTCGAACGCGGTGAAGCCCGACCCCTCCCTGGAATCGGCGATCGACACGGCACTGTCGAAGAAGATCGTGGTCGTGGCGTCGGCGGGCAACGGCGGCCAGGGCGGCAACGTCAAGAAGACGTACCCGGCGTCCTTCCCCGGCGTCCTCGCCGTAGCGGCCTCCGACCGCAACAACGAACGCGCGTCCTTCTCCCAGTCGGGCGACTTCGTTGGCGTAGCGGCACCCGGCGTCGACATGATCTCCACCGTCCCCAAGGGCGGTCACTGCTCCGACAACGGTACGAGCTTCTCGGCGCCCTACGTCTCCGGCGTCGCCGCGCTGATCAAGGCGAAGCACCCGGACTGGACCGCCCGCGAGGTCGTAGCCCAGATCGAGCAGACCGCCGAGCGCACCATCGCCGGCCACGACCGCCTCGTCGGCTGGGGCGTCGTGGACCCGGTCCGCGCGCTTACGGAGGACGACCACCCGATCGAGTCCCCCAACCCCCAGGACGGCCTCACCAAGGCCCAGGCCCCGTCCCCCGCGAAACTCCAACTCGGCGAGACCCCCGACGAACACGACGCCCGCCTCGCGACCTACGTCGCCCTGGGCGCGGCGGTACTGGTGGCGGGACTGGGCGGCACGGCGGTGGCGACCCGGGACGCGCGCAAGCGGGCGCGGCGGGTCGCGGGGCTGGACTGACGCCCGGCGAGCCCCGAGGGGTGCGCCGCCCGTGGGCTCCGTCTGTGGGCTCCGTCCGCCTGTCAAGAGGGCACGACCTGCGAAGGAGCAGGCAGACGGCGGAAGTTGACGCAAACGGAGGATGCCATTCGCAATGGCCACGCAGCAACGACGGCTCCGCGTCACCCCTCCACCCGCCATGTTGGTCACTCACATGTGTGCGGGTACGACGACTGAGTAGCCGTACTCAGGCCGCCGGTCCGCAGGTCACGTAGCGTCAGAGGGCGGCAGCCGCCCAGGTGGGCGCGAGAGCGTGGCGTGAAGGAGCGGTGAAGCTTGGTCGAGTGATAGCACAGCTGTCGTATAAGGCAGTTGGGACTGTCACAGGAAGCGACTAGAGTGATTGCGTTGCGGAGAGGAACGCTCAGGAGTGCAGTCGCTCAGGGGCGGGCGACGAAAACGGGGAGGGGAAGGCATCATGCCTCCTGTTGACGGTGGAGGGGGCTTCAGGGCAAGCCTGGAAGCGCTCGGAACGTTCAAGAAGCGTGTGGACGGGGTGCTTTCGAACTTCGAGAGCTCACCGGGTAGCGCGCACAAGGTCGGGGCGCACGAGCTCACCCAGGCTTCCTTCGGCGGTGCCGGAAGTTTCGGCGAGGCCAAGGGCCTGCACGCACAGTACGAGCGGGTCCACGAGCGTCTCACCGCGCTCTCCAAGAACCTGGGCCTCCAGATCGAGGCGCTCCAGATCGCCGTGAGCGCCGCGCACAACAACTTCCACAACGTGGACGAGGACCAGCGGCGCCGATTCTGGGAGATCCAGACACAGCTCAGTCGTGAGCACGCCGAGGCGCTGCAGGAGCAGCAGGCCGCGGAGGCGGCGAAGAACGGCAAGCCCGAGCAGGGGCGTTCCGACGACAAGCAGTCCAAGGCCGGGTACTGATGGGTGACGAGCAGAAGCAGCCGAATCCGCACCAGGCGGAACTGACGCAGGTGGCCCAGCAGGTCGGCGTCATCGATGCCGCCAGCACCATTTCGAACATCTTCGGCGGCGGCAACGTCCGGTGCTTCGGCACGACCGACTTCGAGAACCACCGCCTCAACGACATGATCGACATGGTCCAGACCGCGAGTCCGGAGCACCTGGAGAACGCGGGCACGGCGCTCTGGGAGGCCCGCGATGCCATCAGCGACGCGGCCGAGGAACTCCGCGGCCACATCGACAACGTCGACTGGGAGGGCGACTCCGGTCAGGCCTTCCGCGACTGGGGCAGCGACCTCGTCACCTACGCCGTCAACCTCGCGTCCTTCGCGGAAGTAGCAGGCACCCAGATCTCGGCCGCGGCCACGGGCCTCGCCTCCGTCCGCATCGCCATGCCGCCACGCGACACCCGCTTCAACACCAGCCAGACGCCCAGCGACATTCCGCTGCCCGCGCGCGTCTCGGGCAATGGGGAGTACACCGAGGCGGTCAAGGTCGAGAAGGACCGACAGGAGGCGATCAACCAGATGAATCGGTTGTCGTCCTTCTACACGGTGTCGGAGGGGGTGTTGGCGGCACAGGAGCCGCCTACGTTTTTGCAGGCTATGCCGGATGTGGGGGTGCCTAGGCCGAAGCCGTCGATCTCGGATCCGTATCTACCCATTGAGAAGCGAGATGACCAGAGCCTTGGTGGCGTTCAGGAGCCAGCGGCGACTCGTCATCACGCTTCGAGCGTGGTGACCCACCATCCGAGTTCGGTCGACACCACGCAGACGGTCAGGCACCCGGATGACTCGCGTGTCCATCCAGACGTGAACGTCGGTACGAAGATCGACGGTGTGGGCACCCTGCCGTCCCAGGAGATCACGAAGCCGGCGACCAACCTGCCTTCGACAATGCCCGCTTCGGGCGGAGGCAATGGCGGGATGATTCCGCCCTTGGTCTCGGGTGCGGTTCCTCCTGCTTTCGGCACCTCGACGGGACGTACCTCGGGATTCGGCGGAGCAACCGGGAGTAGATCCCCGATTTCGGCGCAGGGACGTGCGGTCAGTCCCGGTGGTACGACAGGCGGGCGTGGCAACACAGGCCCGATGGGGCGTGCCGCCGCAACAGGACAGTCGGGCATCCGGAGTGGTGAAACAGCAGCAGGCAGATCACCCCTCGGCCGGGCAGTATCCGGCGGAACGCCTCGCCCCGTCGGCGGGCCGGTGGGCGGCCGGGCCGGCGGCCCGACTTCCACAGGGGCGGCACGTGGCAACGGTGTGGTCGGAGGAAAGCCCACCACAGGCGCTGCCCCGGGAGCGAACGGACCCAGGGTGCCTCGCGGCACGGTCGTCGGTGCCGAGGGCAACTCCAACTCCCGTACACCTACGGGCAAGATCGGTCAGCGCGGGGTCATCGGGGCGCCGAAATCCGCCCCGGGCGCGCGCCCGGGGCAGTCCGGTCGGCCCGCCGTGGGCAACCCCGACGGGGTGGTCGGCACTCCCCAAAGCCGGCCTTCCACTGTCAGGGGCGCCGGAGGCACCGGAGGTGCACCGGGGGTTCCGAGGGGGTCGGCGGGAAGCCGACACAGTAGGAACCGAGAAGACCGTGAGGGCGAGCGCGAGCAAGATGCGCAGCGGCGCAACACGCCGCCCGTGACCGACTGACCACGAGCGAGGATCAACAGAAGCATGACAGGGACCAGCCCGCGTGGCGGATTGACCGCGTTCCTCCAAGGACGTCCCGGAAGACGAGTGTCGGCCGTGTGTGCCGCAGTCGGTGCTTTCGCCATTGTGTCTTCGGGGCTGGCTCCGAGCGCGGTTGCCGCCGATGTTCAGTCGAAGCAGTGGTACTTGGACATTATGGACGCGAAGGGGATGTGGAAGGTAAGCACAGGCAAAGGCGTCAAGGTTGCTGTGCTGGACACTGGGGTAAACCCGGACACTTCATCCCTCAAGGGCCAGGTACTCGTGGACGGGGTGCATCAGGCTGTCTCGTACAACGCCACCAACGACTATCTGAGCCACGGGACCACCATGGCGGAGATGATTGCCGGCACCGGCGCCGGAGGTGGTCTGCAGGGCCTGGCTCCCGGTGCGAAGGTCGTGCCTTACCGGGTGCTGACCAAGGGCGTGAAGAACAAGACCGACGTAAAGAAGACGCCTTCGATCGCCGATGCGATCAAGGCTGCCGCAGACAGCGATGCCAAGATCATCAGCATGTCGTTCGGCGGCGACATCATGAACCCGGACGAGGCCAAAGCCGTTAAGTACGCCGAATCCAAGGGCAAGTTGATGTTCGCTGCTACTGGAAACGACGCTGAGACCAAGAACTTCATTGGCTACCCTGCCGCAGACCCGTACGTCGTCGGCGTAGCCGCAGCCGACAAGGACGGCAAGGTGGCCGACTTCTCGGAGCACGGCAACTACGTCGATCTGGCGGCCCCGGGTCGCAACGTTCCGGTGTGGTGCGACGCGACATTCAAGTCGTACTGCGACAGCGGTGGTACCAGCGCAGCGACCGCCCTCACCTCCGCCTCCGCCGCCCTCATCTGGTCCGCGCACCCCACCTGGACGGCGAACCAGGTTCTGGCCACCCTCATCGACACCGCAGGCCGCGACTGGCCGAAGAACAAGCCGAGCAACTACCTCGGCTACGGCCTGATCCGGCCCCGCAAGGTGCTG
>Ga0307517_10007220_pt1 | contig 16271 bp, 4 predicted proteins | sample 23_EM_MG_FD_194515 | JGI IMG/M metagenome (GOLD analysis project Ga0307517, IMG submission 194515) | Populus trichocarpa ectomycorrhiza microbial communities from riparian zone in the Pacific Northwest, United States - 23_EM | ecosystem: Host-associated > Plants > Roots > Unclassified | place... | reverse complement strand
AGCTAAGGAACACAAAGGGAAGAAAGCAAGACATCTACCATCCTATATGCATCACCCAAAATAGAAAATCCCAACCTCATAGTTCACTACTAATAATGCAGAAGTCTGGCATCTTGCCAGTACCATTAACATTAAATGCTTAATGCTACTGATCACATGAGTTAGCAACACATGAATAAACAACCAGTTAATTAATTCTAATGGTCGTGGGGCTGGTTGCATCAAGAAGCACCTGGATACCCTAGCCATCTTCTTCAAACGTCACACATAAAAGAAAACATTTTGATGGAGCCACACTTCTCATTTTTCTTTTTCTTTTCTTTTCTCCTCAAATTTCATCCCTAATATCTGAAAACTTCAAGTTGATTCAGAATATAGCCTAATCTGGGTGGGCAATAAGGAAACATCGCAACAGGATAGGAAATCAAATCAAGTGACTGGAGAATCAAGTGAACATTTACCGGAAGCAAAGTGGCCCGGTAATCACTGTGATATCCTTATCCTGATATTTATGAAGAAGTTCAGAATCGGATAACGAACCAAAGGCTGGTGGTGGATGAATGCTGAATATGAAAGAAAGAGACGAATGTAAGACATCAATAGTTGCAAATTTTCATAGAGGAATGCAAATCCAAACAATATATTTGCACAGCCATGCCTATGTTTGCCAAGATAATCAAAATATTGAAGCTGCAATTCTGAATCTACCGAATCACTGGAATGTGCACCAGATTGAAAAGGAACCTGCATAAAAAATATATGAAAAGATGAGATTCGCCAGCAACGAACTTTTAACTGCACAATCAAATTGTAATCAAAGCAGCAATGAAAACCTAATAATGTCACCATTTTCAAAGAAGTAAGGTCAAAGAAAACAGGGTAAAGGACAGAGAAGCTTAAAACAGCAAATCACAGTACAACTTCTATATGAACCTAATATAAACTAGAAATCCAGGAAAATTTGGTCGCACAAAAGTCAAAATTATTAGTTTCATTGTGAATGAAAATTCAGCATGTTCAGGACAATAGGTTAACAGTTTGATTTATCTGAATTGCACTGTTAATCCAGAACCTTTTATGATGCATGACATGCATCAAAAGTCCAAGAATTAGTCTGGACGCGTTGAGCTAGCATTATGAAAAAAACAGGGCATAATTTTTAATCCTATTATTGATCATGCTGAAATTTTATCAACGCATTCTACAGACCTAGTTCTACAGTGGTTTAGCTAGTAGTAATTAGATGAGGTCGGTATCATGCTCGAATTAAGCATGAAAAATGTTTAGAATTTTCTTTATTTTCCTAGATCTTTTCATATTACTTTCTTGAATTTTGTTTGGTTTAAGTTTTATTATCTAAATCGGTTTTAACCACTATCTAAATGGTTTGTCTATTATTTTTCATAGCAGATTATTCAGAAATTTATTCATCTCAAATTAGAAGATGTTATTTTCAAATTCTTTTTTAATTAGATTTCAGAATTTTATTTGGTTTAGGTTTCATTATTTAGGTTGATTTTAGCTACTATTTAAACAATTTCTATATTATTTCTCGTAGCAAATTATTTAATATTTGAGACTTGATTATTCAGAAAATTATTCAAAACTTTTCCGTTTACCGTTTTACTGTAATTTTAAGACTTGGAACATAAAATCAAAATAGAGCAGCAACAAACGTGCAAAAAAGGATAATCATTATTTTTTAGGCAACTTTTATGAAATAAAACACGTCTACCCTACCAATTAATAATAGAAGAATATCAAAGAGTATCACACAAGCCAAAGGAAAATAATTAAAAGACAGTAAGGAATCCATAGCCGAATCTTCGTCTTCCTACCTGAACAAGTCGCACTTCAATTGCCGGCCGAGTAGCTGGATTATGTGCCATCTGCAACAATCTCTTATGCATAATAACATCCTCTGCTCTCTCCGCATTCACATCCATGGCATATCTTTAAAAAAAGAATTTAAAAATCAGTAAATTAAACCTAAAATAACAAAAAGGAATTGTAGTCAAAGGAATATTCCGATTGTGATTACCGAGGAGGAAGTCTAAGAAAATGAGCCCAGAGTTCGTCTTCAAAGCCAAGACGACTCGCTTCTTCATGATTCGATTCTTTAAGTCGGTCGAAAACATCGTTAAAAACATCAAGCTTGTGCCTCTGGTTTCGAGGCACGAAATCTACAGCTCTGCTGCTGCAACTCTCTGTGTCTCCCATTCAAGACAGAGAAAAATGAAACGCCGAGTGGTTTCTTTGAAAAGGATCAATGGCGGTGTTGATCGAGCACGTGAATCCGTTAATTTTAAGTAGAGAAATTGCTTGTATGGAGAAAGAGAAGAGCTAGCAGTGCCCTGTCTGGTTCTTTCAATTTCTCTCTCTCGCTTTGTTTCCGTTTATTGAGTAATTTATAAACATGATTAGAGTAGAGGTTAAGAGAAAATGAAGATGTTAATTGATGGCGTAAGGCGCAGCCATAAGCGCGCATCTACGTGGATTCTAACAATGCCTTTTGCTTTGCTCGTATCACCGCTTTGATTCACGTTTTTGTGACCAATAAATAAATAAATAATTTTTTTATTATAAAAAAAGTAATTAGAACCTTTTGTTATTCGTATGGTCGTTGAAGAGGTATAATTAATTTTTTATTTTTAATGAATTATATTGATGTGTAAATTATATCTTTAAATTATATAAAAATAAAATTTTGGTAGGATTATTTTTCTAAGTGTTTAATTTTTGTTCAAAAATATATTAAAATAATATTTTTTTTTATTTTTTAAAAATTATTTTTAACATCAATACATTAAAATAGTCTGAAAATACTAAAAAATATTAATTTAAAGAAAATAAAAAATTTAATTTAATTTTTTTTAAAAATAACTTTAAAACAAAAAAAACAAATAAGAGTATCTCTAGTCATCAAATTAAAAAAAAAAAAAAACAATGAGAGTATCTTCAAAAACAAACTTTCATCTCCTGTCCAATTTTTAAGCAATTGTTTTAAATTATAAGTGTATTTATTTGGGCATTAGTGACTTGAGGATAGATTTATCTTGGATATATAAATTTAAATTAAGTTAGCATGGATTTATAAATATAAAAATCAATACCAAGAAAACTCGAGTTTTAGACAAAAACTTTGTTATCAATGGATACAAATGAAGTTGTTTAAATGCTGTAAATCATATCTTATAATTCAATGAGAAATTTAGTTTTTAATTCAAGGATATTCTTTGACTAATAAAAATATATTTCTTCAATGATATACTTATTATTATCAAATAATATCAAACTAGTCAATCACCGGACAATTAACATCAATGCGTGTTTGGCATTGCAATTGTTTTTATAGATATATAATTTAAAAACAAAAACATGTTTTTAAAAAGAAATTATAAATTGTAATTTTTCTTGAACCCAAGTTTTTATTACAAATTAAAATGAATATCAAGTTTAAATAATAAAAATCAAACAACTTTTAAAATTACGATTGCCTTGAAGCACTACACCACAGTCACATACAGACTATAAATTAAAAAAAGAAAAAAATCTCAATAAAAAGATTGTGTATCTCTGCATCACCCCAAAAGAAATAGAAAGAATACGAAAAGGTCTATTTCCATGGATAATATCGATACTTGATGGCATCAAGCACCTCCACTCCGAGCCAATAAATTTCTTCTGTTGCCTCGACTCTCCACTCGACTCATGCACACAGATATGTATGCCAATTGGAATTAAGGTGCTTTTCTTTATTGCATGTGGCCGATAAAATAAATTGTAGAATGAGTCATCACTCACCAGGCTTGTCTATTATTAGCAGTGCCTTTTCGGTTTGTGGCATGGAACCACCCATCAATTGCTTCGCAATTCCCACCAGATGCTGCCGGACCTGGTTTTTGCTATTCAAAGCCGGCTTACTTAAGGATTATCGTTCAAGAACAGTGAGCACTTTTCTGTACCGGTAGCTGCTCTCCTTTTCTTTCTTCACACGAACCGGGGATCCGAGTTTGTTTCTATTCCAAGCGACACTTCTGGCAAATTTCTCAAGGTCTAGCTTTGTTTTTTGTTTTTGTTTCTTCTTTTAAAAAACTATAAAAGAAATTGACATTCTATTTATTTATTTTTCAAAATTAAACGGAATTGTTTTTAAAAAAAACATGTAAACATTGTGTTTGGTTAGTGTAAACATTCTTGGTTAGAGAGATGAAAATAAAAATATAAAATAAATCTATTTATTAGAATAAATTTATGTAGTTTTAAGATATAAAGTACAAGGAGACATATTTCCATGATTTTACTATTTTATAGGAATTAATTTTTAGGTGAAATGTGTGTGCTACACGCTCTAAAAATAAACAAAAATAAAAACGAATTGGATTCTAAATATGACACTTCAAATGAGATTGCCAACACACAACGAGGAAGCTAACATTGTCACCATAAAAGGGCATCGCTTTCCTTTCAATGTTCTCATAAACATAAGCATGGAAGATGCTGACGGAGAGGGACGTCGAGAAATCAGTGACCTGTAAACTTTGTGCTTACTGCTTAGCTAGATGGTCAGGCGAGGTATATTTTATCTCCTGTTCTTCTTTGCTGACAAGATTGATTATCACATCAATCATTTTGTTGACAATGCCTCGGAAATTCATATAAACTTTGTGTCTGTTGTTATGGGTTAAAATATTTTTTATTTATAAATATATTAAAATAATTTTGTTAAAAAAAATATTTTTGATATTAGTATATTAAAATGATTTAAAAATATAAAAAATTAATTTTAAATAAAAAAATTAAAATTTTAAAAAATGTAGTTTACATCGTCTTCACCTAATCTAATAGTTGAGACAAGAGGTAAAATCCATCGAAGTGGCTGCATGCGGTCATCCAGTCTTAGGCAACCTGTAAGGAAACAGGGCGTAGGATTTATTCTATTAATTCCAGAATTGAAAGATGATTAAAAAATATATATATTGCAAGAATCAAACATCATTATGAAATATAAATAATTCTTGCTTGAAGTAAGTCACCCACCCCCACCAACTTCTAGAACCGGACAATTTTTTTATTGTTTTTTGGGTTAGTTTATAATGGGGTGATGTGATTAAAACGGTATTTTATGAAAATATTTTATTAATAAATGTATCATAGTTTTACACGACTCTAGCTGAATTTTTTTATTGAGGTCCTGTTTATTTAATTGAAGGAGTTTTCTTAAAATTATTTTCTAAATTTTTTAATGTTTATTTATTATATAAAAAAAGTAGTCAACAAAAAATACTATTTAATCAAAAGAAAATTTATCTCTTTTTAAGAAAGTATTTTACTTTTATTTCGAGCATGATATATTTTTCAAAAGTTACAAAATTTTTTTAAAAAAATCAACACTAATAAGTTAAATTGTTATGTGTTCATTATATCAAATTTGATACTTAATTTGTTTTAATTTATATTTATATATATATTATATATTTTGATTTTTTTAATCTCATCTCTTAAAATCTAATTTGATTTTTATATCAACTTTTTATCTTTATTCTTTTCATTACTGTATATTTTATATGAAATAATTTATAAAATTAGATTTGTTTAATCTCATCATCTTTTAACTTTTTTTACCTATCAGATTTAATCTTTATTATATTAATTGTTATTTATTTTATTCAAAACAATTTATAGAATTAGAATTTATTTTTTAATTTCATCATCTTTCAACTTTTTTATTTATCAAACTTTGTCCCCCATTCTCTTGATTGTTATATGTTTTATTTGAAATATTTTATAAAATTATGATATTTTATTTTATTTTATTATATTTCAATTTTTTTATCTTTTATATTTTATCCTCCTTCGTTTAATAAACTTGAAAAGAAAATTAAAACATCAATAAGTTACTTTTTAATTTATTTATCATGACATAGCCGGATGCTAAAAAATATCTTCGTTTTTTAATAATATTATCAAATATTAAAAAATAATTTATTTTAAAAATTTTTATTTTATAAAAAATATTTTTTAAAAAAATTTATTTTACAGCGAACAATCAAGGCTTCAAAACTTTAATTATAAGAAAAAAAATCCACTTTTTAAAACGTACAAGTAAAAGTTATCACTTTGACAACACACTTCATGCTAAACACCAGAAGAGTCCTTGCCTAATCCAATTCATTCTGCACGTGTCAGGTTAATCGGAGATTAGGCACTGATCCACTGAATCTAGAAGTGCTTTTGCGTTAAAATAACATTTTCTTCTCGTGGGCTAGAACTAGAAGCACTGAAGGTGTTGCATCCTGTCAAAAGAGAGAGACAGCAGCTTAAGCATGGGTTTTGCCTTTAATACTACAGTTTGACAATAATGAATAGTGGGGTGCCACTAGCGCGAAGGGCTTGGCTACTTTCGAAACTAATTAAATTTTATTTGGTAGGTTGATTTTTAAATAGTTTTTTTGTTTAAAAATATATTGAATTGTTTTTTTCTAATTTTTTTAAAACTTGTTTTTAATATTTTCTAATATCATATATAAAAAAATTAAAAATACTAAAAAACTATTTGAAGAAAAAAATTAATCCTTACAAAAATAATTTTTAAACATAAAAACAAACCGCACTTATTTGAGCAAATTACAACGTGTTGTAGGGATGGGCCAGAAAGATGCTTCGTCAATCACAGCAGTAAGCTAGGCTGCCAGGGAACTAGACAGTGACTGGTCTCTCTGGATCTAGCACCCTATGCCCCACTTTTTCTCAAAGTATCCTGGGCAAGTAAAAAAATAATAATGATTCGAGCATGCTACGATGTTGTGAGCTCACCTGCACCTAATCTCTCCCATCACAGTCCAGTGTGGACTCAGTTCGTGTCATTTCTTTAATGAAGGTTTCTACAGTGTGGTCGAAAACTTCAACGACCTCACCGTCTTTTATTTATTTTTATTTTTTGAAAAATAACTATGTTTGCTGAAAGTTCTGGAATAATAATATAGATTAAAAAAATATTTGAAAAACAATGCATTTTGAACACAAATACTTTTCATAATATTATTTTATACACACTTACTGTTTTAATTAGTACTCGCATCTCGAAATATATTTCTCTCATTTCAAATAGCAGTTTAGTGATATTTTAAAATATATTTATTTTATAAATTAATTAAATTTAACAAAAATCAACTTAAAATTTTATAAAAATACAGTGACTAAAAGATAGAATTAAATATCCAGTAGAAAAAAAAATAAGATAAGGTAATGTGACAAAAGAGAGAAATGAGAAAAGAAAAGAAAAAGGGTCATCAAGAACACACCAAAACTTTATTTTCAACACATATGATACCACTACAAAGATCTCGACAAGAAAATTTTAACAATACCCTGATAGAACACCGAATGAGGTTATAATTAATCCCGAACAAAACTCCTGATAAATTATAATCATGATTGATGGTCGTTTAATATAGCATTTAAAATTATTCTGTTGAAATCTTTCTAAAGTATTGAGTGTGTCGAATACAAAGATTTAGTGTATCTTTAATGATTCATTTCTTTTTGTTCGTTGAATTTTTATAAAATTTTAAGTTGATTTTTTAAACATGTTAATTAAATTGAAAGATACATGATTTTTGAAAAGTTAATTCTAACTTCATGACTTTTTTTAAAAAAAAATAATTTTTTTATTTATTTTTTTATATAAAAAATAAAATTTTCAGGATCAATCTAGCCGATCAATGACTTGGAACTTCCTCCAAGTTGAGCCGAGTTTAAAAATTGAAAGCCTAACTTTATTTTTGTATAACTTCTTTTTTTTCACACTTTTTCATACTTTACCCGTTTAAGTTAAATTATATATGTACATACATATTAAGATTAATGTAATTTTATTTATATTTTATATACTGTATTTATTTTATTAAATCATATAAAACATGTTAATTTTAATGTGATTGTGATGAATATTTCTAAAGTATTGGTAATTATCAAAGAACAATCTCAACTCTATATCTTAAACTTTTAATTGAGGTTTCAGTATATGATTTATATTATTTTATAACATACATCTTCAAGTGAAAGCTTTTTGACATTGAAACTTTCACAAACCCACATTATCTTGTGTTTAATTTTTATTGAATAAATAGGGACGGTGAGATTCGAACTTGTGACCACTTTGTCATCAAGACTATGATACTATGTCAAAGAACCAATTCAACCAAAAAGGTTAAGTTGTTAGGTAAGGTCATCAAATAAATGGGGATGGTGAGATTCGAACTCGTAACCGCTTGGTCATCAAGGCTTTGATACCACTTCAAAGAACCATCTTAACTCAATATGTTAAATTGTTAGGTGAAATCCCGAGATATGATTTATATTATTCTCTAACACACCATCTCAAATAAAAACTCTACAGGCTTGAAACTTGCACATGTCCAGATTATCTTGTTCTTGATTTTTATCAAATAAATAAAAACGATGAGATTCAAACTCATAATCACTTGATTATTAAGGTCCTAATACCACATTAAAAAACTATATCAATCTAATAACTTAAATTATTTAATATTTTTAAAATATAATATTTACCGATTAACATTCCAGCCAAATCCAACGAGATTTTTTCCCGATGGACTTGAGATTAGACAAATCCCAGTGTTTTTGAAGATCAGTACACAAGCTCTCCAGTCTTCAATGGTAAGATTTTTTTAAAAAAAATTATGCACATCGGTGGAATAATTACTCATCCATTCAATTCAAAGTGGAGTTCATGTACAGTTATTGTAACAAATTCATTTTCTATACGAGTCAAAGGAGTACTACTACTATACGCCGAAGCATCTAATATTTTTACATGAAGAATAGTAAAATTCAGGCATAGTTTATTACATTTTATAGTTTTTTTGAATATTACTTTAACCTCTTACAGCTAACAAGATATCATTGAATGCTTGCCAGTGTTGCTATCATACGCAGACCCTTAAAATTCACAAATATTAAATAAAAAATTCAGGAAAAAATCCCAACCTTTTTTGGAAACTCTGAGAAACATTCATAAAAAAAATTAAAAAAGAAAGAAAGAAAAGGGTTCATTCTTGTACCATAAGAATTCCACTTTTGGTTTACCACTCTATAAACAATTCCACTTTTGATAATTAAAAAGAATTCCAATTTGAAAATACATTCTTGTACCAAAAATATCTAAATAAATCAAGCAATGGATCCAAATTGTAAAACAAACACACATACATATATGCCCAAAAGGGAAACGAGTTTTTCTGTTAAAAAAGAAAAAAAAAATTGAAATACGAACTAGTCTTGACTTACAAGTAATTGTAAAGGAAAGGGGAATAAAAAACCAAAAACTCAAAAGAGTTTTAACGTTCTATTTTCCTGTTCTCGCTAGAATTAAAAGACCAATCTTCAACTCTCACTTCGAATCAGCGTCTCCCTCTGCACAGCACTTCAAATGATCAAGTATAAACAGATGAATCATTTAAAGAGTATTATTAAAGTAGCACTAAGTTCATGACAATTATTGTTACATGTTTACCATTTTAACATACATTAACATAACCATCAACAAACAAAGCCCTAAACAAAACATACAGCAAGCCAAAAGCTCGCTGGAAATTAATCACTAGCATTAAATGCAACATACAAGTAGCATGTAGAAGGGCTACCTCGATTTTTGGAATTTCCTTAAACACCATGCTTCTAAGCCGCTCTGTGTCCTGTAAATAATTATGGAACTAAGTCATGACTTAACAATTATCAGAAGATAAGAGACGAATTTAGAATTCCACTTAGGTATTTTTTTTATGACCTTGTAATGAAGAGGTGAAAGAAACACTGATTTAGACCTATAACATGTGGCTTCCCACAAAGAAATGTGACTGGTAACAAATCAAAAACTGTTGTCATACAATCTGAACAGTGAATCTTGAAAACCACTTCAACGGTCTTAAACGACTATTAATCCACTGATTATACTAAGGCGGGGCAAAATAGGAGCAGTACCTCAAGTGCCATATTATCAACAACAAACACGACTAAGGAGTAGCCATCTATTGTGGAAAAGGCGTGAGCTTCTTGAATGTTGAGCCCGATCTCAGACAGTATGGAAGTAAGCTGAAAATTGAAAAATAGAAAAGCATAATTTATTTAGCTAGGTCAATTAAAACAAAATATTATACAGAGTGCGCCATTGCACTTAGAATATCTTAATGCAAGTCATTCAGGAAACTTCGACATCATTTCAAATAACCGATGTACCCATGTTAAGTAGTGAATTTGAAAAATAACAATAGGGCACAACAAACATATCTCATCTAGAATCTAGAGATCCATGTGATTAATAGAAGAGAAGATCAAAGTGGAGAGGCAATAATCTCTTTTGACTGGTGGTAGAAAGTATTGAATTATAAGAAGATTAGAAAATAAACCAGAACTTGTGCAATGATCTGGCACTACAATAAAAATGCGAATAGACATGTGTCATCGAGAGATCTGGCACTATATATCAAGACTGTTCCTGCACCCGTGTCCAGAAGATGTCAAAATAAAAGATGCTAAAACAAGGATAGAATATATCCCATGTATGCAATGCTCATTGGAGAATGTCAACAGTACGCCTACCATGACTGATAAAACACAGATTACATCCACGGATGATTTAGAAACTAGAAGAGGTCAGCTACCTGACTCAGGAGTTTTGGCTTATCAATAGTTGAAATTGTAATTTCATGCACCAGCCTACAAAATCATGGAAGCATTGCAGTGTTATTTTAACAAGAACTAAAAGGCATTGCCAGAAGCTAATGAAAGGATTGGCCTCAAAGGGCATATAGCACAATGGATATTGCGTGTCTAAGCACAAATACCCATTCAAAGAAAGCAAAGGATTATCACAGCTAAGGAACACAAAGGGAAGAAAGCAACACATCTACCATCCTATATGCATCACCCAAAATAGAAAATCCCAACCTCATAGTTCACTACTCCTAATAATGCAGAAGTCTGGCATCTTGCCAGTACCATTAACATTAAATGCTTAATGCTACTGATCACATGAGTTAGCAACACATAAATAAACAACCAGTTAATTAATTCTAATGGTCGCGGGGCTGGTTGCATCAAGAAGCACCTGGATACCCTAGCCATCTTCTTCAAACGTCACACATAAAAGAAAACATTTTGATGGAGCCACACTTCTCATTTTTCCTTTTCTTTTCTGTTCTCCTCACATTTCATCCCTAATATCTGAAAACTTCAAGTTGATTCAGAATATAGCCTAATCTGGGTGGGCAATAAGGAAACATCGCAACAGGATAGGAAATCAAATCAAGTGACTGGAGAATCAAGTGAACATTTACCGGAAGCAAAGTGGCCCGGTAATCACTGTGATATCCTTATCCTGATATTTATGAAGAAGTTCAGAATCGGATAACGAACCAAAGGCTGGTGGTGGATGAATGCTGAATATGAAAGAAAGAGACGAATGTAAGACATCAATAGTTGCAAATTTTCATAGAGGAATGCAAATCCAAACAATATATTTGCACAGCCATGCCTATGTTTGCCAAGATAATCAAAATATTGAAGCTGCAATTCTGAATCTACCGAATCACTGGAATGTGCACCAGATTGAAAAGGAACCTGCATAAAAAATATATGAAAAGATGAGATTCGCCAGCAACGAACTTTTAACTGCACAATCAAATTGTAATCAAAGCAGCAATGAAAACCTAATAATGTCACCATTTTCAAAGAAGTAAGGTCAAAGAAAACAGGGTAAAGGACAGAGAAGCTTAAAACAGCAAATCACAGTACAACTTCTATATGAACCTAATATAAACTAGAAATCCAGGAAAATTTGGTCGCACAAAAGTCAAAATTATTAGTTTCATTGTGAATGAAAATTCAGCATGTTCAGGACAATAGGTTAACAGTTTGATTTATCTGAATTGCACTGTTAATCCAGAACCTTTTATGATGCATGACATGCATCAAAAGTCCAAGAATTAGTCTGGACGCGTTGAGCTAGCATTATGAAAAAAACAGGGCATAATTTTTAATCCTATTATTGATCATGCTGAAATTTTATCAACGCATTCTACAGACCTAGTTCTACAGTGGTTTAGCTAGTAGTAATTAGATGAGGTCGGTATCATGCTCGAATTAAGCATGAAAAATGTTTAGAATTTTCTTTATTTTCCTAGATCTTTTCATATTACTTTCTTGAATTTTGTTTGGTTTAAGTTTTATTATCTAAATCGGTTTTAACCACTATCTAAATGGTTTGTCTATTATTTTTCATAGCAGATTATTCAGAAATTTATTCATCTCAAATTAGAAGATGTTATTTTCAAATTCTTTTTTAATTAGATTTCAGAATTTTATTTGGTTTAGGTTTCATTATTTAGGTTGATTTTAGCTACTATTTAAACAATTTCTATATTATTTCTCGTAGCAAATTATTTAATATTTGAGACTTGATTATTCAGAAAATTATTCAAAACTTTTCCGTTTACCGTTTTACTGTAATTTTAAGACTTGGAACATAAAATCAAAATAGAGCAGCAACAAACGTGCAAAAAAGGATAATCATTATTTTTTAGGCAACTTTTATGAAATAAAACACGTCTACCCTACCAATTAATAATAGAAGAATATCAAAGAGTATCACACAAGCCAAAGGAAAATAATTAAAAGACAGTAAGGAATCCATAGCCGAATCTTCGTCTTCCTACCTGAACAAGTCGCACTTCAATTGCCGGCCGAGTAGCTGGATTATGTGCCATCTGCAACAATCTCTTATGCATAATAACATCCTCTGCTCTCTCCGCATTCACATCCATGGCATATCTTTAAAAAAAGAATTTAAAAATCAGTAAATTAAACCTAAAATAACAAAAAGGAATTGTAGTCAAAGGAATATTCCGATTGTGATTACCGAGGAGGAAGTCTAAGAAAATGAGCCCAGAGTTCGTCTTCAAAGCCAAGACGACTCGCTTCTTCATGATTCGATTCTTTAAGTCGGTCGAAAACATCGTTAAAAACATCAAGCTTGTGCCTCTGGTTTCGAGGCACGAAATCTACAGCTCTGCTGCTGCAACTCTCTGTGTCTCCCATTCAAGACAGAGAAAAATGAAACGCCGAGTGGTTTCTTTGAAAAGGATCAATGGCGGTGTTGATCGAGCACGTGAATCCGTTAATTTTAAGTAGAGAAATTGCTTGTATGGAGAAAGAGAAGAGCTAGCAGTGCCCTGTCTGGTTCTTTCAATTTCTCTCTCTCGCTTTGTTTCCGTTTATTGAGTAATTTATAAACATGATTAGAGTAGAGGTTAAGAGAAAATGAAGATGTTAATTGATGGCGTAAGGCGCAGCCATAAGCGCGCATCTACGTGGATTCTAACAATGCCTTTTGCTTTGCTCGTATCACCGCTTTGATTCACGTTTTTGTGACCAATAAATAAATAAATAATTTTTTTATTATAAAAAAAGTAATTAGAACCTTTTGTTATTCGTATGGTCGTTGAAGAGGTATAATTAATTTTTTATTTTTAATGAATTATATTGATGTGTAAATTATATCTTTAAATTATATAAAAATAAAATTTTGGTAGGATTATTTTTCTAAGTGTTTAATTTTTGTTCAAAAATATATTAAAATAATATTTTTTTTTATTTTTTAAAAATTATTTTTAACATCAATACATTAAAATAGTCTGAAAATACTAAAAAATATTAATTTAAAGAAAATAAAAAATTTAATTTAATTTTTTTTAAAAATAACTTTAAAACAAAAAAAACAAATAAGAGTATCTCTAGTCATCAAATTAAAAAAAAAAAAAAACAATGAGAGTATCTTCAAAAACAAACTTTCATCTCCTGTCCAATTTTTAAGCAATTGTTTTAAATTATAAGTGTATTTATTTGGGCATTAGTGACTTGAGGATAGATTTATCTTGGATATATAAATTTAAATTAAGTTAGCATGGATTTATAAATATAAAAATCAATACCAAGAAAACTCGAGTTTTAGACAAAAACTTTGTTATCAATGGATACAAATGAAGTTGTTTAAATGCTGTAAATCATATCTTATAATTCAATGAGAAATTTAGTTTTTAATTCAAGGATATTCTTTGACTAATAAAAATATATTTCTTCAATGATATACTTATTATTATCAAATAATATCAAACTAGTCAATCACCGGACAATTAACATCAATGCGTGTTTGGCATTGCAATTGTTTTTATAGATATATAATTTAAAAACAAAAACATGTTTTTAAAAAGAAATTATAAATTGTAATTTTTCTTGAACCCAAGTTTTTATTACAAATTAAAATGAATATCAAGTTTAAATAATAAAAATCAAACAACTTTTAAAATTACGATTGCCTTGAAGCACTACACCACAGTCACATACAGACTATAAATTAAAAAAAGAAAAAAATCTCAATAAAAAGATTGTGTATCTCTGCATCACCCCAAAAGAAATAGAAAGAATACGAAAAGGTCTATTTCCATGGATAATATCGATACTTGATGGCATCAAGCACCTCCACTCCGAGCCAATAAATTTCTTCTGTTGCCTCGACTCTCCACTCGACTCATGCACACAGATATGTATGCCAATTGGAATTAAGGTGCTTTTCTTTATTGCATGTGGCCGATAAAATAAATTGTAGAATGAGTCATCACTCACCAGGCTTGTCTATTATTAGCAGTGCCTTTTCGGTTTGTGGCATGGAACCACCCATCAATTGCTTCGCAATTCCCACCAGATGCTGCCGGACCTGGTTTTTGCTATTCAAAGCCGGCTTACTTAAGGATTATCGTTCAAGAACAGTGAGCACTTTTCTGTACCGGTAGCTGCTCTCCTTTTCTTTCTTCACACGAACCGGGGATCCGAGTTTGTTTCTATTCCAAGCGACACTTCTGGCAAATTTCTCAAGGTCTAGCTTTGTTTTTTGTTTTTGTTTCTTCTTTTAAAAAACTATAAAAGAAATTGACATTCTATTTATTTATTTTTCAAAATTAAACGGAATTGTTTTTAAAAAAAACATGTAAACATTGTGTTTGGTTAGTGTAAACATTCTTGGTTAGAGAGATGAAAATAAAAATATAAAATAAATCTATTTATTAGAATAAATTTATGTAGTTTTAAGATATAAAGTACAAGGAGACATATTTCCATGATTTTACTATTTTATAGGAATTAATTTTTAGGTGAAATGTGTGTGCTACACGCTCTAAAAATAAACAAAAATAAAAACGAATTGGATTCTAAATATGACACTTCAAATGAGATTGCCAACACACAACGAGGAAGCTAACATTGTCACCATAAAAGGGCATCGCTTTCCTTTCAATGTTCTCATAAACATAAGCATGGAAGATGCTGACGGAGAGGGACGTCGAGAAATCAGTGACCTGTAAACTTTGTGCTTACTGCTTAGCTAGATGGTCAGGCGAGGTATATTTTATCTCCTGTTCTTCTTTGCTGACAAGATTGATTATCACATCAATCATTTTGTTGACAATGCCTCGGAAATTCATATAAACTTTGTGTCTGTTGTTATGGGTTAAAATATTTTTTATTTATAAATATATTAAAATAATTTTGTTAAAAAAAATATTTTTGATATTAGTATATTAAAATGATTTAAAAATATAAAAAATTAATTTTAAATAAAAAAATTAAAATTTTAAAAAATGTAGTTTACATCGTCTTCACCTAATCTAATAGTTGAGACAAGAGGTAAAATCCATCGAAGTGGCTGCATGCGGTCATCCAGTCTTAGGCAACCTGTAAGGAAACAGGGCGTAGGATTTATTCTATTAATTCCAGAATTGAAAGATGATTAAAAAATATATATATTGCAAGAATCAAACATCATTATGAAATATAAATAATTCTTGCTTGAAGTAAGTCACCCACCCCCACCAACTTCTAGAACCGGACAATTTTTTTATTGTTTTTTGGGTTAGTTTATAATGGGGTGATGTGATTAAAACGGTATTTTATGAAAATATTTTATTAATAAATGTATCATAGTTTTACACGACTCTAGCTGAATTTTTTTATTGAGGTCCTGTTTATTTAATTGAAGGAGTTTTCTTAAAATTATTTTCTAAATTTTTTAATGTTTATTTATTATATAAAAAAAGTAGTCAACAAAAAATACTATTTAATCAAAAGAAAATTTATCTCTTTTTAAGAAAGTATTTTACTTTTATTTCGAGCATGATATATTTTTCAAAAGTTACAAA
>Ga0307517_10007219_pt1 | contig 16271 bp, 9 predicted proteins | sample 23_EM_MG_FD_194515 | JGI IMG/M metagenome (GOLD analysis project Ga0307517, IMG submission 194515) | Populus trichocarpa ectomycorrhiza microbial communities from riparian zone in the Pacific Northwest, United States - 23_EM | ecosystem: Host-associated > Plants > Roots > Unclassified | place... | reverse complement strand
TTCACATAACTTAATTCTCATTACTAAATTGAAAAGGGATCGAGTGATTTTTTATTTTTTTTATTTACATAGTATAATGTCTAAAATAACCTTAAAAATTAGATTCGTTTAAATGTTTGGGCAGGGACGTTTTTGGTTTTCTATCTTTATTATTATAGTGTAATTATTAAGATACCTTTAGAAGCAAGAAATCTATAGCTTAGATTAAAAAGGCCTTTTGGTTTTTTTATGATTTTTTTATTAATATTACGTAATATCATGGACACTTAGATCTTTTGATAAATTAAATAAAAAAAAATTGACGGTGCGCATAGTGCCCGTGCTAGTGTGTAGGAGGCGCTCGCGCTCTTTAAACAAAGCATTCGGTGCCTGTCATCAACAAAAAATGGCAAGTTGCCGTGTTTGCCAATGAATCACATGGAGGCACATCCAATAAGGTGATGCATATAAGGTGTGTCGCGGTGGTTGAATTTTTTTTCTCCTCGTCATTTTCTCTCTCTCTCACTCGGAAAACATGCTAGCCTGGTCAAAATTAAAGATTATCCTATATTTTTTTCTTATTTCAATTATGACCCTTATTTTTTTTTTAATTATTCTTTATTTGCTTTGAATTCTTTTTTAGATTCATTAACATCTTATCATATTTGGTATTTATATCAAATTTGATTTTCTATCTCTTGATTGTTATTTTTTTTTCTCAATTTCATCTCTTATTATTTAACTTAATTTAATTTTTATATAGATTTAACCCTTATCCAATTAATTTATTTTAGGAAAAAAAAGACCACTATATCAGAAAAATGTCCTTCACTTCTCTTGTCTAGTCCCAATTTATTTATTATGGGAAATTATTATGATTATAACTTATTAAGCAGTGCTAGAAATTAAAAAAAAAAACAGCAACAACGTATGCCTTTAAAATGATACGCTGTCTTTAGTCGAGGTGCGCGCAAACTGGCCCGGACACCCACGTTAAACTAAAAAAAAATATGATACGCTGCTATTAAGAAAAAGACATGTTTCTATATAAAAAAAAATTATAATGAAATGAGAGTTTTGCCTTAAGAAATAATTTTCCCTCAATTTAAATTATGAAGATTCTTGAGAATATTTATTTTAATAACCTTGGGTTTTTATTAAAAAGTTACACTGTTAATAAAAAAAATTCGTCAACATAAACAAAAATGCATAAATAAAGGATTAGGAGTTTAATTTAATTTTTCAAACTCTCGTGGATATTTATTTAATTGTTGCAAAATTTATTATAAACAGCTTCAAGATTTGGAGTTTTTTTTATTTGACAATATTGGTATTTTTTTATTGAATTTATTTTTGTCAATTGAAATTTATTTATTTTTAGAACAATTTAAAAGCATCCCTCTAATTAAATTCACCTTGCGCATTTATAATAATTTTTTTTATATTCCAAAAAAACCAACAACACTGTCTAACAATAAACCAAAAATTAAATTTCCATTTCATTAACATGATAAATGATGACAAATTTCCTTCCTTCTCATCATATTCAAAGGAAAAAGAAGAAGGAACACCCCCTTTCATGCACTGCTTGAAATGTTGTGATCATGGATTAAAATCAAACGGCCATTAAGAAGAGATGCAGCATAACATGGTACCGTCAGTCATAGCATATAGATGGAGACATTTTCGTCGGGAGAGAGAGAAGAGGTGGTTAGTAGCCACGAATTGGCGCGAAACCATAGGAAACCAAACCGAACTCAAAGGTCCTCTTGAAGACTGTCTCACCTATTGTCTTCCCCTCTCTCCCCCTTCACTCTCTATCCTTTCTTTTCCCCTCTTCTATACTAAGAAACAGATATAAAAAAAATTCTTCATTTTCTTTGAATATCCAATCTCTTATATCTATTTTTTCCCATAATTGGAATTGGAGTCGTTTTTTTTTTTTAAAAAAAGAAATCTAAGTTGATCTAGCTTTTGTGAAATTTTGAGCTTGATTCATGTTTGTATCGAAAGGGTCATGAATGGAGGTTCCTATATGGTCATTGCTCTACTAATGGATTTGATATGATCAACAAGGTAGAATCTTGAGAGCCAAGAGAAAGTTGAATGGTTGGATCCTTACATTTTATGAAGATGGAGCTTGCTTAGTCCAACCTTGAATTTAAATAGCTTCAAAATGGTGCGTGGATATATATTTTACTAACTTCTTCTTCTTCTTCTTTTTTGGTATAGGCTACAAATTGATTTCTTGTTATTGGTTTTTTTTTCATGTGATGATACCATGTCTTTGTATGAAATGAATCCCATTTTTAAGGGAAGAGTAAATGGTATGGCATTGATAAGGTTTGAATCTGTGTGCCTTGAGTGTGTTCTATCGAAGGAAAAAAGAAACAAGTAGTACAACATTAGACTTGGCTGCTTATAAAGACATTGGGCTGATGATTATGAAGAAAATAATGACTACGTTAAATAGTTTGGTGATTCCTGGAAAGATACTAGATATATGGGGTTATGATGTGATGCAAGAATAAATCAGAAGATGAATCAGATTCAAGGGAACATAACTCGGCCATTAGTTTCTATCTGTAGATCTATCCACACACGGTTGAGCAGCTTACAAAATACTTTCACAGAGATATGACCATAAGGGGATGTAGTTTTGTAGTAGTGATGTGCAAATATTCTGATGGGAGGCTTGATAGTGTTGTAAGATGGAAAAAGTTTGTGAAGAAGGATGCTGATAGAGAGGTTTGTATGCTTTCTAATGGAATGAAATGTTGCGATGTTCTACCTTAAAAGGCGTATTCACATGGATGGCGAGGTTTTTGCCTTCCATTGTTTCGTTGGAAATGGATTGAACTTACTTTGGTATGTAAACTTTGAACTTAGTGTTGTCGATTTGATCTAGCAACAATGTGGTGGTATAGAAGCTGTTAGATTGCTCCGAGGAATTGATGTAGCTTTCCACAGGGCTTGCAACGTTATATAGCAATCCAGTTAACTACTCATCATCTATCTTTCATGAAGAAGAGAAGAAGAACGCTGGAAGAGAGAATATACTGTTGAGGTGTTAGCGAAGCTGAACATTTATCACTACTTCTTTTTCTTCTTCCTTGATCCTAAACAAGTTTCAGATAGCAACTGAATCAATGAAAAGTAAGGGTCATTTACACCTCTTAGGTTTGAGAGAGATAAGAGACGCACATTAGAGCATTGGCGTTACACAGACTTCGGAGACAGAGAAGAAGAAGAAGATATTATGCTTTTAATAGGAAAATTCGAGCAGATTCTTTCTTTTATCTGTTGAAATCTCTCATCCAGTTTTATAAAGTATAGCTTAGCTACATTGTCGAATATCTTAACATCCCTTGTGCTATGATGGGGGCTTAAAGTTTAAGTTTCTGTTTATTTGATTTCTTTGCATCTGATTAAGGATGTGAAACCAGATATGCATATATTGTGAAAGTAATAGTGTATTTCTAGCTAAATATTTACAGTCTGCACCTTATATATGTTCATGCTTTGAATATCGGCTTCTGCAGGGAAGTACGGAGAATATAATTGTAGGTTCTGAAGTTTGGGCTGAAGACCCTCAGTTGGCTTGGCTTGATGGAAAGGTATCAAAGATTACAGGGCAGGATGCGGAGATCGAGACTTCAAACGGAAAGAAGGTGCACCGAATGCCATAGTTTTTTATGTTTTGATTTAATTTCTTCCCATGGAATAACAGCTCCTGTGGTTAATGGTTGTCGAATGATAGTTATACTTGGACTTTGATGCTTTGTCCCTCTGTAATCATGCTAGAGTTGCATTTCATGGACTAGCTCTACATGTTTTGAAATTGAGAAGAAATTCTTCTTTTTAGCAGCTTGTGTCCTCGGTAACCGTTCATGCATGTCTCTGTTGCTAAAACAAAAAATTAAAACTAATCTTGCTGAAATATTCATCTGTTATTTATGATTTAGATACCGGTTATACAAAAATATAAAAATTTAAAGCAACTTGATAATAAAATCACTTAATCAGAACAATGTTCACGTTACATTTCAATGTTGGTTTTTTCCTGCTCCCTGACATTCTCTTTTCTGTTTGTCTACATACAAGGTCACTGCTAAATTATCAAAAATATATCCGAAGGATATGGAAGCTCCTGCTGGTGGAGTTGATGACATGACAAAGCTTTCTTACTTGCATGAGCCTGGAGTTCTGGAGAATTTGAAAACGAGATACGAACTGAATGAGATCTATGTAAATTTTCCTTCCCCTTTATGTTAATATTATAACTAGCATTGCTCTAAGTTATAAAAGAAGAAAAGAAGAGAAAAATGTTAATTTCAGCCTCGATGGTCCATGCAACAATATAAACCTCCATGTTTCTATTGCAGACGTATACCGGAAATATTCTTATTGCCATTAATCCATTTCAAAGACTGCCTCATCTCTATGATGGCCACATGATGCAACAATACAAGGGAGCACCATTTGGAGAGCTGAGTCCTCATGTTTTTGCGGTTGCTGATGTTGCATACAGGTTATTCCTATTCGTATTTTTCACTGTCATTTTCTTTACAAATGAAAATATATTCAACAAGGTGTTTTATTGACTTCAGGGAAATGATCAATGAAAGGAAAAGTAATTCCATTTTGGTCAGTGGTGAAAGTGGTGCAGGTAAAACTGAGACCACGAAAATGCTTATGAGGTACCTTGCATTTTTAGGAGGTCGAGCTGCCACGGAAGGACGAACCGTTGAACAACAAGTTCTTGAAGTATGTTTGAAAATTCAGCTTTTGTTGTTAAATTTGGAGTTTCACTATTCCATTTAATCTTCCATTTGGTGACATTCCTTTCATTTCTCATGAATTCTGACTAGGCCTTTCTATTATCTGATTTGATTGCAGTCAAACCCAGTCCTTGAAGCATTCGGGAATGCTAAAACTGTTAGAAATAACAATTCCAGGTGAGATAATTCACTTGACATGAAATTGGTATCAGATAAAATTGTTACATGCTTTAGCATCGAATCTTCCACAACAATAAAGGGCTGACTTTTTACTGACATGAACTACCTTCAATAATTTTATGGACAATGTCATTAAGAAGTTTCAAAACTATATTCATTGGTGTTTTTGCGTTGATGTGTTCCTAAAATTAATACTGGTGCAGCCGTTTTGGTAAATTTGTTGAGATCCAGTTTGACAAGCATGGAAGAATTTCTGGAGCTGCCATCAGAACTTACCTTTTAGAGAGATCTCGTGTTTGCCAAGTTTCCAGTCCTGAGCGCAACTACCACTGTTTTTACCTTCTTTGTGCCGCACCACAGGAGGTAACTTTCTGGTGAAATGATAGCTCCAAATGTGATTTTATAGTAAATGGCGAATGCTTATTATGCCAGCATGTTACAACTTCTAGCCTTTTGTTAACAGGAAGTAGAGAAGTACAAGTTGGGGAGCCCAAAATCATTCCACTATCTTAACCAGACAAATTGCTTTGAACTGGCTGGTGTAAGTGATGCCCATGACTATCTTTCCACTAGAAGAGCTATGGATATTGTTGGAATAAGTGCGAAGGAGCAGGTAAGCTTTCGAAGAAGTATGCTTTTGACTGCTGTCAGTCAGTGCAGTATCTTACCCTCTCTCTCTCTCTCCCAGGAAGCAATTTTCAGAGTCGTTGCTGCAGTCCTTCATATTGGAAATATTGATTTTTCCAAGGGAAAGGAAGTTGATTCATCCGTTCCTAAAGATGACCAAGCTAAATTCCATCTCAAAACAACAGCAGAGCTACTAATGTACAACACTACAACTCTAAATTTGCATATACGAGCATAGACGGTATCTGATACGTTTGCTTTCATGTAAGTGTAACTGTTGAATTTTTTATTTATTTCAGGTGTGATCCTGTAGCCCTGGAAGATGCATTATGTAAGCGTGTTATGATCACCCCTGAGGAGGTCATCAAGAGAAGTCTTGATCCTCAAAGTGCAGTCACTAGCAGGGATGGTTTAGCTAAGACGATTTATTCTCGTTTATTTGATTGGTAAGACATTAGTGTCTTCAATTGATATCATCTATAACTTGAAGAGTCATATGATGATAACCATGCGAGATTATGTACAGGATAGTAGATAAGATTAATAACTCCATTGGACAAGATCCTAACTCAAAATCTCTGATTGGAGTCCTTGACATCTACGGTTTTGAAAGCTTTAAGACGAATAGGTAAAGAAGCAATGAAAAATAGAAGCATATATATATATCTCGCAGGAACTACTTGGGCAGTTTTCATAACAATTTTACAATTCCTGCTGTGCAGCTTTGAGCAGTTCTGCATTAATTTCACAAACGAGAAGTTGCAGCAGCATTTCAACCAGGTAATGCTGCAGACCATGTTAACTATTTAGCTAAAGTTATTTTCAACTTTTAACTGAAGAAGGTTTCATGATAACTTTCAGCACGTCTTCAAAATGGAACAAGAGGAATACACAAAAGAGCAGATTGATTGGAGCTATATTGAGTTTGTCGATAATCAAGATGTCTTGGATCTTCTTGAAAAGGTTTTTTCCCTGAGATTCACATTTTTCTTTTTTCTAAACCTGAATTCTAGAAAAAATATCTTAATGGGGCATGTATGTGCAAATTTTGAGTGTTGTTCTAACTATTTTTGAGTTGTTTTTGGCTCATTTTATACTCCATCACTCCTATTATTTACTACCCTTTTTTTTTGTTATTGCAGAAACCAGGAGGTATAATAGCTCTCCTTGATGAAGCTTGGTATGTTACTTTAATTTATGCTATCCTGGATAATTTGCATCTATATGAAAAGAATTCTGACTGTACTTACCACTTATAATTGTTTAAAACTCTCCCCTTATCTATTATCAGCCGCTTGTTGTTTCTTTCTTTAAGCATCTTGTTGAAGATCAAATTGGCTTCTCAATTCTTGTTAACAATGCCTTGTTTTCAGCATGTTTCCAAAGTCAACGCATGAAACATTTTCAAATAAGCTTTATCAGACATTTAAAGTTCACAAGCGTTTTATCAAGCCAAAACTGTCTCGCACAGATTTCACCATCGCTCATTATGCTGGAGAGGTAAGCTATATTGATAAAACATCAGTTGTGTATACTTGTATGATGTGAATTGCTGCTGCATTAAGATTAAGTTTCTCGTATTTTCAGGTCCAGTATCAATCGGACCATTTTTTGGACAAGAACAAAGACTATGTGGTTCCTGAACATCAAGATTTGTTGAATGGTTCCAAATGTCCTTTCGTAGCAGGCCTGTTCCCTCGACTTCCAGAGGAGACAAGTAAATCTTCAAAGTTCTCTTCAATTGGTTCTCGTTTCAAGGTAGAATTATTTGTTATCTAAATGAGCAAGGCAGTTGCCTTTTTCTTACATAAACAACAGTTGATCTCTATATGTACCCCCTATGTCTTTTGTCTATATTGTATGCTTTCTTGTGGTTCAAGAATTGAGAACTAACTTTCTGTATTCAAAATGATGCAGATACAACTACAGCAACTAATGGATACATTAAATTCTACTGAACCTCACTACATTAGATGTGTAAAGCCAAACAATCTACTAAAACCTGCTGTATTTGAGAATATCAACATCATGCAGCAATTGCGTTGCGGTGTAAGTACAATTTAACATTTCTTCATTTTTGATCTGGTTTTCTCAAAATGTACTTGTTTCTCAATGTCTTTTGCAAAAAAGGGTATCTGACTCTCATTACAATCTGACATTTAGTTTTGAGATGGTTTTCACAAATTCTTGCTAGTTTTTATTGGTTAGTTTAATTTTAATGGTTGTCAATGTAGGGTGTTTTAGAAGCAATTCGAATAAGTATGGCTGGATATCCTACTCGCCGCCCTTTCTTTGAATTCATAAATCGATTTGGACTTCTTGCCCCAGAGGCTTGGGAAGGAAGGTAAGTAATCTGTTGTAGGATAAACTGTTGTTTTAGTAGTTAATAATTGTGGCTCCTTTCACTGTGAAGTTGTGGCCACTTTGAATTAGTCTTGAATTTGCTGAATATACTTGAGAAAAATGTGGATTTATATAAAATTTGTTGTGAACAGCTATGATGAAAAGACTGTTTGCAAAAAGATTTTGGAAAAGAAGGGGCTTAAAGGGTTCCAGGTAAAGCTGAAGTTTCTTTGCTTCTTGTGCCAATAGCAGATAATGTAGGAGATAATTATGAGATTGTTTTCTGATGTGAAAGCGACATGAATGAGATGTGTTATGCATGATTCACAGTCGATGTCTATGTTTTAAATTAAAGGAAGTCCTCCATCCAGTTACATATTGTTTCGAAATAATTGAGTCCTCGGTCAGACTGTTTATTCAATTGGCACTGGAATGGCTTGCAGATAGGCAAAACAAAGGTTTTCTTGAGAGCTGGTCAGATGGCTGAATTGGATGCAAGGAGAGCAGAGGTACTCAACAACGCAGCAAAAACCATCCAGGGACGGATACGGACGCATTATGCTCGCAAACAGTTTATTGCATTGCGGAAGGCTACCATAGTGGTGCAATCACTATGGAGAGGTCATTCATTAGAAAATATACTAGCTTAACCTGGTTTAGAAATGCAACCAGTTTTAAAATTTGTCATGCTTTAACACGAATTTGTATGATTTTGTAGGAAGGCTGGCTTGCAAAGTTTATGAAAGAATAAAGAGGGAGGCAGCTGCTAGAAAAATTCAGAAGCATATACGTAGATATGCAGCCAGAACAGCCTACAAGAAACTTCATATATCTGCGCTTCTCTTGCAAACAGGTTTAAGGGCAATGGTTGCTCGCAAGGAATTCAGATTTAGGAAGCGAACTAAAGCTGCAACCATTATTCAGGTTACACCCTTGATGATATGTCTCTTATTTATTAATTCTCTACTTTCTGGTGTTCCAACAATAAATTATATTACTCTTTACTTGGATGACAAATGCAGGCCCGATGGCACTGTCATAAAGCTGCTTCCTACTATAAGAGGCTGCAGAGAAGTGCAATTGTCACACAAACAGGATGGAGGTGTAGAGTTGCTAGGAGAGAGCTAAGGTTGCTCAAAATGGTCAGTTTCGGGCAATCTTTTATTTATATGGTTTTAAAAGGTTTTTCTTTTCCATGTGTAATTGTCAACTTCATGTTTGCAAGACATTGATCTAAGGGTATAACATAATTTAATGAATGTAATTCTGAGATTGCCTGTATCAGCTTTACTCCACAAGATAATCTGAGTATCTTGGTTAACAAATTATTACCACTTGGAAAAAAAAAACCGAGTTCTTCAATATATAGAGAAGTCTAGATATGGAAATTTGATCAGAATTTTAGGTGGTGCGTAAAGGGAGGGTAATTAATAGCCAAAAGTTTCACTCGAGTTTTCGGTATAAGCCATAGACATGGTCTTAGTACATGAGCTTCAAATTGAAGTATCAAATTCTGAGCTATACTAGTTTAGTTTGATAATAGAAACAGAGGATATTTCAATTAGAATTAACAAGAACAATAGGCCATTATTGACACCTTAAGGGCTTTCATAAACATGACAAAGCCAACAGCTATAATCACAACATATATTTGATATGAATAGCATTTTTTTCCTGCTAAATGCTTGAAATATGTTTCATATTAATGCCTGTGATTTTTAAGTAGGATTATCGACATACATCTCCGATTTCTTGCAGGCTGCAAGAGACACAGGTGCACTACGAGAAGCCAAAGATAAGCTTGAAAAGCATGTAGAGGAACTCACATGGCGTTTGCAGCTGGAAAAACGTTTAAGGGTAACATGTTCTGCAGAATGATATTTTTCCAACAAGAGAGTTCTTGGTTATATGTGAATTTACAACATGCTATGAAAAGCAGTATACTAACACAACATCCAGCAGAATAGTACAATTTTGAATCTAAATGGAAACTATTTGACCTCAACACCCTTCAAATACTATCAGATAATTTATGATGAGAAGAAATTGTTGCTTTTAATTGATGGAGTTTGATAATTATATGCTCATGCCAAGGCTTGACATCACGCATGCAGACCGATTTGGAAGAAGCAAAAGCACAAGAAGTGGTGAAATTTCAGAATTCACTGGAAGAAATGAAAAACAAAATAGAAGAAGCCAATGCATTGATAATCAAGGAAAGGGAGGCTGCAAAGAAGGCTATTGATGACGCTCCTCCTGTAATTAAAGAAACTCAAGTAATTGTTGAAGATACTAAGAAAATTGATTCTCTAACAGAAGAAGTAGAAAACCTAAAGGTAAGAAGTTCAATCTAGTAATCAATAAATACCTTTTTCTGTAGAATCAAATGTGATATCAGGTAGTCATTTCATTTCCAAATGAGGAAACATGTTCGGAAAATAATGCATCATTTAGCAAAATCCCTTTCAACAATTTGGATTCATTTGAGTCAATGGGTGCATATTTATTGTTCATCCACTACTAGAAACACTTTTGAATTTGCACAGGTTTTGGTTTATTGCATGTACACTAGCTGCAAAATTTATCATCTCATTTAGTCAATCTTGTCATTGGTTTCATGCACCGAAGACCACGTTAGATTCTGAGAAACAAAGAGCTGATGATACTGAGAAGAAATACAGTGAAGTAAAAGAGATTAGTGAAGAAAGGCGGAAGAAATTGGAAGAAACAGAGAAGAAGGTTCAACAACTCCAGGAATCCTTGCAAAGGTAGGAAATCAATATTATTTGTTCATGCCTGCTTTATTTAGTATTGTATCAACCACTTATATTCCGATAACTGTATTCTCCTGGACTGCAAATTTTTTGAGAGTTCAATTAGTATCTGTACCATGGAAATATTAATTCGACTTACCTTTTTATTATTAGGCTAGAAGAGAAACTTAACAACCTAGAGTCAGAGAATAAAGTCCTGCGGCAACAGGCTCTGTCAATGACGCCCAACAAGTACCTCTCAGGACGCTCCAGATCAATTATGCAGGTAATTCTTTATAATGTCATATATTAGACTTTGCATTTTCTGTCACGGGAAGGAGTTAGAGCTTTTCCCGTTTTCTGATATTTGGCAGAGGGCTGAGAGTCACATTCCAGTGGATGCTGCAAGAGCAAGTTTGGTAAGCATAGCTTACATAATTACACATTTTCAGTCTTTTGGGCTCCTGAAATGGTTTTTCTTGACTCCTTTTCTGTTTCTGTTCACCTGATTAAATGGATTAGGATATGCAAAGCCCTTCAATGAATCACAGGGAGCACTCTGAAGTAGATGATAAGCCACAAAAGTCATTAAATGAGAAACAACAGGAGAACCAGGAGTTGCTCATTCGTTGTGTTGCACAACACTTGGGATTTTCAGGGAACAGACCTATCGCTGCGTGTATCATATACAAGTGCCTTTTGCAGTGGAGATCGTTTGAAGTTGAGAGAACCAGTGTGTTTGATCGGATCATTCAGACCATAGGCCATGCAATTGAGGTTTGGAATGCCAAATCTTATGCATTATTGTTTTGATTTATTACCATTTTTCCCCACCAGAAGTCACCCCTTATCACCTGTTATTTCAATTTGAACATCAGACCCAGGATAACAATGATGTCTTGGCCTATTGGCTATCCAATGCCTCAACACTCCTCTTACTGCTCCAACGTACATTGAAAGCAAGTGGTGCAGCAGGAATGGCTCCACAACGTCGACGATCATCATCAGCTACTCTATTTGGAAGAATGACACAGGCATTTACAAGTTTCTCATTGAAATCACCAAAAGCCATCAAGATAATTTCATTTCTTTACTAAAGTCAGGTTTCTTCCGTGTTATTTTCTTTCAGAGTTTTCGTGGAGCTCCACAAGGAGTCAATCTATCCTTAATCAATGGGGGCATTAATGGTGGAGTGGACACCTTGCGGCAAGTTGAAGCCAAGTATCCAGCTTTGCTTTTCAAGCAGCAGCTTACAGCATATGTAGAAAAAATTTATGGAATGATTCGGGATAATCTAAAGAAAGAAATCTCTCCTTTGCTTGGATTGTGCATCCAGGTATATTTTCTATGCATCAGAGACTACGTTGTTATATATATATATATATATAAAAATTATGCTTCTGTTAACATGTGTTAAATTATTTGCTGTAAAATTCCTTAGATAGCTTTTTGTTTGAACATGATTTTCATAGGCACCAAGAACATCCAGAGCAAGTTTAGTGAAGGGGGCACGTTCAGTTGCCAATGCTGCAGCCCAGCAAGCCCTGATTGCTCACTGGCAAGGAATAGTGAAGAGCCTTGGAAGCTTCTTAAACACTTTGAAGTCAAATCATGTAAGAGTCCTTCCTTTGGTTTTCTTATTTATCAAATCCCCTGCTTTCTGCCTCGCTTATATGATAGGGATCGGCAGTAAATAGTCTTCTTGCTAGTCTAGTTGCCACCATACACAAGGTAGAAAGGACAGGAGGATGACCTCTTAGAGAATATAGGAATACTGAACACTGGTCACTTTTCATCTTCTTTTTCCTGCTTTTATATCCTCTTCCATAAAGGAAGGCTTCAAGGACTTCTACTTCCCTTTCTAAATTTCCTACAGGAACTCACTCATCCCATTTCCCTTCTACTTCGCTTCATCAAAACTTGAGTAATCAATTAACTGAATTCATTTTTTCTTAACGGTTGATTTCCAGAACTTCTTAATATTATCACATGATTCTTCTTCTAGGTGCCGCCATTTTTAGTTCGTAAGGTGTTCACTCAGATATTTTCCTTCATCAATGTCCAACTATTCAACAGGTATTCAGTCCATGCTCCGATTTTCATTTTTCTTCTAAGGTGGCCATAGTTTTGGTTACTTACGAGGCACTTTTTTTTCGGCAGCCTTTTATTAAGAAGAGAATGCTGTTCATTTAGTAATGGTGAATATGTTAAAGCTGGGTTGGCAGAATTGGAACATTGGTGCTACAAAGCTACGGATGAGGTACCTAGAATTCACTTCATCGCATTTTGTTGCTATAAGATATAAGATTTACCAACCTCAAAAATATAAATGCAGTATGCAGGTTCAGCCTGGGATGAGCTCAAGCATATTAGACAGGCTATCGGGTTTCTGGTATGTATTCCTTCTTTATGAATTCATGAGTGCTTCCACCAGACCACAATTACATGTTAAGATGGTGAAGAAGGAGAAACAATGACATGTTCAAGTTGATCTTTTTTCCTGATGTAGGTCATTCATCAAAAGCCAAAGAAAACATTGGATGAAATAAGCCATGACCTGTGCCCAGTGAGTGATGAACTATCATCCTAGAGTGCCTGGATGTCGTTTATTCCTATGCTGTCATCTTCACCATGTCATAGCCAAATTAATTAATCTGTGTATGCAGGTTCTAAGTATCCAGCAGCTATACCGAATCAGTACCATGTACTGGGACGACAAGTATGGCACACATAGTGTGTCGACGGATGTAAGTTCTTACCGATACCATGACTACACTAGGTTAGAGTCATCTTTGTCACATGGGAACATTGGTAACCGTTGCAGTATTACATTAATTTGATGAAAACTGATCCAGCTGAGCTTTACCATGTGTATGCTTTCCGTGCAGGTTATATCCAATATGAGGGTGTTGATGACAGAAGATTCAAATAATGCAGTTAGTAATTCTTTCCTGCTGGATGATGATTCAAGGTCAGCAAACAATGTTATCTTTTCCTTTATTTTCTGCATCATTTAACCTTTTTTCTTTTATTATTTGAACTTGTGATACACATTTTTGTATACCCAGCTAGAATTTTAGCTGGGAAGGACGAGTGCTGAAAACTTTCAGCAAGAAACCAGTGCTCTCCACCTGTAGCTAAAACATCATATTAATGAATAGAAGTTAATCTCGAATGAGGAATATTTCTTTGCCACAAGAAGAGGCGCATCTCCTTAACCTGAACTTGTGGCTGTCACTGACCTATTATAAATTTTTTCATGCTTGCAGCATTCCATTTTCAGTTGATGACTTATCAAAGTCCATGGAACAAATTGACATCGCTGACATCGAACCACCACCTCTGATTCGTGAAAACTCTGGCTTTAGTTTCTTGCTGCCACGCTGTGATTAAATATGATCACACTGCAGAAATGGATCGAGTTCTATTCATCAGTCTCCCTTACTGAAAGATGTAAATTCAAGCCACAAGCTCCTTAACTGTAGATGCCCTCCTGAGAGGTTATTCATTTTGCGAGATTTTCCATTACGCTAGACATTACTACGTCCTTTGAAATTCTTTTCTATAGGTAGTCCATTGCTTCAAAAAGGGATGCCATTGCTCCCATATCAATTTAGCAACGTTTCTCTGTTTAATTTGTTGTACAACTAGTTGATATTTCTTACGAGGAAGAAAAAATAAAAGCTTACAAGATTTTTCTCTTGAATAACATTTGCCAAGCCCTAATCCTTGTTGCAGAAGCAATACTCGAAGAAATTATACTAAATATTAAAACTCGTGCGATATTCACAGAAGACGCCAGCACTATTCGCGCGCGCACAGATCACTTCATATGATCATAATGCTTTGATGTCAACTGCATCTTACCGAACAGATGTATACCAACGACCTTTGGAGGAGGTACTGAAGTTCTAGACTTGTCAATAATCATTCTGATTCTGTCTTTACCTTCATCCTTCAATTGGTGGTAACTAGCTTTCCATGAAATATAGCGCCTGGCCTATGGTTTCCTGCTACTGCATTTTTGTGTTGCGTCTTTGGATGTTCTATACCTTTCCCGTTTAGTATTTGACCGGATCATAACAAAAGTTTTTTAATGCAAAAAAATAATTTTGCAGGTTTTTATAATGCTTTTTTTTTTCATCAAGAAAAATTTTTAATTGTAAATTAAAAAGCTAATGCGTATATGTAATAATATAAATCAAGAACCGTATGAGTCATTAAATGCTAAAAATAATTTGTCTACATTAACTAAAGGTCTGTTTAGAAATGTGGTTGTGGTTGTGACTGTTTTTCAAAGTGTTTTTCATGTTGAAATGCATCAAAATGATTTTTTTTTTAAATCATTTTTGAGATCAGCATATCAAAACGATCTAAAACATATAAAAAAATTGATTTTTGAATTTTTTTGGAACACGGTGCCAAACGTTCTCTTAATAAAATCAAAAAGTTGACAAATGACTATATATTAAAATATTTGATCTTTCAAAATGAGTTATGAATTCACTTTATTTTCTTAAACCAATTATTTATTTGATTAAATGATAATAAAAATAGACACGCATAGAAAAAACAATTGAATAAAATTTAAATAAATTACGTAAGGTTGAACAAAAAGAATGCAGTTAATATAAAAAAAAAATTGTTGTGATTTTATTCTAAAATTAAGTAAAAATTGAATGATATTTTATTAAGAAATATCACAAAAATATTTTTAATTTTTAATTAATTTCAATTAAAATTGAATACTCATGTTGAAGATCCCATACATATTTTTAATTGATCTATTTTGATTAATTTAAATTTAAATAAATAAAATAAAATTCAAAAAAATCAGGCGCCTAAGCCTCAGTTGCATAATGCACCTATCCCATTCAAAGAGAAGGCTACACGTGTGGGCTTTCAAGGCTAGGCTTACGTGCCTGACATTTTCTTTTCTTTTTTTTCCTAGACAAAAGCATATCCATCATTTTTAAAAAAAAAAAAGAAGAAGAAAGTGAACTATGCATTTCCTGTTTGTCCAGTTTTTTACCATAGGAGAAGTGGTTGGAAAATTAGGTTGTGGATTTTTGAATTCAAAAATTTAATTTTCAACATATTTTAATTTAAAAATATCTAATGAACAATCTTTTAAATTTAAAATACAAATTTCTCATCTCAAAACACTTTTAAATTAGTTAAAAAACACAAAATCAAGTTGGAAAAAAATTCTTTGTCATCTCTAATCTTTTTTTTCCGGCAAGATAAATAATTAAAAAAACACCTAAATAAAACTCATCTTGTCAAATAAAATATGTTGACACTAAGAACGACTTGTTTCCTTGCTGAAATTTGGCCAAACATTAACTCATTCTCCTTAGTTATTTTCCTACAAGATTCTATCTTCTCTCTCAAATTCAAAAATTGAAAAATTAACAAAATAAAATTTTGAATCAAAACAAAAACATATCAAATTAAAGAGACTGAAAACAAAAAAAAAAAGGATAAAACTGAATTTACAAAACTTTTTAGGCAAAAAATGTTAAAAAGGTGTCCTTAAATTTTTTTTTGTTTCAATCTCAATTTTACCCATAAATTTGAATTCTTTTGTAAGCGCTACAATAAATAA